>Ga0209700_104068_pt1 | contig 26963 bp, 11 predicted proteins | sample SiratroredBW_FD_187528 | JGI IMG/M metagenome (GOLD analysis project Ga0209700, IMG submission 187528) | Root nodule microbial communities of legume samples collected from California, USA - Siratro red BW (SPAdes) (version 2) | ecosystem: Host-associated > Plants > Roots > Nodule | place: USA... | reverse complement strand
TACTATTAGATCCTAAATTAGTCTCTAACTTAATTAGATAACAATTTAGAATGTAATAGCATAAAACCTTGGTAGCTAATGTTAAATACCAATTATCTTAACCTAATTAGTCACTAAATTCAATCATTATTTCTATTTTGTAGTTATTTAGCTACCAAAATTTAATTTGGAGACTATTTTGGTCATAATTAGCAACCATTTCATTTGGTAGTTAAAAATTGATCTCTAAATAGCTATTTGCTTGTAGTGTCATGATTAGGAATCAATTGTAGCAAGACAAATGAGGTTTAAGGGGATCAATGGAGTGGAACGCAAAACCAATATCCAAACTAAAATATATATGAACATTATCATAGTAAGCTACATAAAATGATTCAACTTAGGTATGTCAATAGAATTTCATTATATTATATGTTTCTTGATAAGTAATACGATGGGATCTGTGACATTTGATTATCACTTATACCTGATGTGTCAATATGTTGTACACTTGCTAAGGCTTTATACTTACACAAAGTTTATACAGTAATCCAAAGATGTTAGTTAAGTATAGCAATCCAAGATTATGGGCTGAAAACCTGGATGGCGATGAAAATGTATTTGATGAAGTTCGAATGACACAGAAAGTGTAGACTACACTAGAAACCATGAAGATATGTGTAAAATTTTAGATTTTAGTAGTTATGCATGTTTAGCATAAGTAACTTTTTTTGTTTTGTGTAAAGTTAAAAAATGTTGATAAGTGTGAAACACAGACTATGATAATATGATTAAGTTGAAGAAGAGACAAGTTAGCAAAATTTTTATTTTTTATTTTTTTTATATAGACTCACTTGCCTCTATTCAATATATTATTCATAAAAGAAATATTTATTATTTTATCATATATTATTATTACAATACTCATATCAATTTCATAAGAAAAGACCATATTAACTTTTTTTTTTTTTAAAACACGAAGCAAGATCAAATTAAATATGTTCAAAATAATGAGACAAAATTAAAAAATAATAATTATAATAATAAAATTTTTTCATTAAAACTAATAAATTATATTGTTAATGTAAAAGAATGAGTTCTTATTTTTTTAATTTTTATTAAATTTAAACAAATAATGAATATATTAAAAGAAGTGTACACTGATTTAGTGTTACTATAGCACTATTTGGGTACATGATCCAACATCGAATATGATTTACATCTTGTTTCACATGCTATCTTATCTTGTAGGAAGCTTAACTTATAGCCCTCGTCTTTCATTATTTGCATATCCCATGTGTTGCCATTATGTGTTGCTAAAGTTTATCAAGGTGAGAGGGGGTAGGGGGTGGTGGGGAGACAATTTTCAAGAAGAAAATTATGCAATTCTATCGTACTTAGCTAGGGTTTTGTGGTTGGAGATATGTAGCTCCAACTTTTTGCCACAAAAATTATTCGATTATCATAGCAAATCAACATGTTACGGATGGAACAAGTGCGTGTCCATTGACGGAGGAATGCTTGACAAATATTTTAAGCTAATAAAAAAATATTATTTTCAAGAATAAGACATTATTCAGAAATCAAAATAAAAATAATAAAAGTTATTACTGATGTATCTTTATAATTTCTATCACACAATTTCCATAATTTATAACCATATATAAAAGAAAAGATTTTTGTGTACGTATTTTCTAAACTTATTTCACCCTTTAATTATATATACACTACTCCTTTTTGTTAATCTTCTGTTGCAGGCATCGACATGGGTCTCAATCACCTCTTCCTTTTTTTCCTTTAATCTATTTAACCTTTTTTTTAGTTTATAGTAACAATTATAATATTTATTTGTTTCGATATACTAAAAGATAATAAATTTTAGTCAAAACTACACTTTCTTCAATGTTAACTTACGATGTTAATATTTTTCAATATTAACATGCACTTTCTTCGATGTTAATCTTTTATTTATCTATCAGTATTTGAAATCTATAAAGCTGTTAATAAGAAATTGATTAAGGAACAATGTGAGTTCTTATGGAACTCGGGTATGATAAGACGAAAACAACTTAGGTTAGTTAAATGATAGACTCTGTGTAAGAGCAAGCAAAGCAGAAGGTTAGGTATTAAAGAGGTTTTTAGTTTTAATAAGACTATATTGGCAAAATAGAAATGGAGGTTAGGAAGTGAAGAAAAAGATTTGTGGAAAGATGTTTTAGTATCTAAATATGGTTTTTGGAGAAATTTAGAGAAGAACTGCTGTTGGAAATGAATCAAGATGGTGGAGGGATGTGACGAATATTTGTGAAAATTGTGAGGAAAGTAATTGGTTTAATGAGAGTCTTAGATGGAAGGTTGGAAGAGGAAATAAGATTGCCTTATGGGAGGATTGATGGTTAGGGGATACTGTGTTGAAGGTTAAATATCCTAGGATTTTTGCAAATTCAACCCAGAAGGATCTCATGATAGAAGAAGTGGGGGCTTGGAAAGGGGAAGAGTGAGAGTGGAAATTGAGGTGGAAGAGGGCATGGTTTGAATAGGAAAAACCTAATTTTGATGATTTTGAAAGATTCAAAGTTTTTTTCCAATAGTTGGTAGATAGGACAAATGGGTTTGAAAAAAAAAATAAGGCAATATATACAGTGAAAGATGCATATTGCAAAGTTTTAGGGTAAGGTTTAGGCTGGCAAGGAGAAGAGTATAAAAACTCTGGAAGGTGAGAGCTCTATCGGCAACTCTATTGTATGCTTGGAGAGTAATGATTAATAGGTTGCCTACGAGAGACAACCTAGTAAGTATTGGCATTCCAATTAAAAGTAATTTGTGTGTTTTTTGTAATGAAGAAGAGGAAAACATGAGCCACATAATGTTTATGTGTAAGTTTTCTAGTTATGTTTGAAAGAGGTGTGAGTGTGTGGCTAGGTGTGGAGCTGGTACACCATTCTTTTGCCAACAGTCATTTTGAGTTTTGGGCAAAGTGGGGGTAGTAAAAAGAGAAAAAAAGTTTGGAGTACACTACAGGTTTTAGTATTGTGAGTTATATGGAAGCATCGCAACAAAATTATCTTTGATAACAAGATGTGCGATGCATGAGAGATATTTGATACAATTCAGGTTAAGTCTTGGGTAGTGGTGAGAGGGAAATGTAATAATGCCTTGAACCTAGGCTATGTATGAATAGGATTACATAACTAGTCTAGACCAAGATGGGGAATGGAGAGGATAGGCCTAGCCACAAAAGGACCTTGAGTGGTTAAGGGGTCATTATTCTATAAGGATGGATAACAAATTGTTTGTGGATATAAATATACTCTTTATTTTTAATGGTTTTTGTTAGTAAGTTGTACAGGGGCTCATGTGATACAATGTGAAAAAGTTCTAATGGAGGGGTATAGCGGGAGATGAAACCAAGATGTATTTTGTAATTCATATAGATCTAGTAGTGTTAAGTTTTTGTAAGTCCTCTTTTGCGGAAGAGATATAGTTAGAAGTGGAATTGTGACTTTTTGTATACTCTGTCACGAATGGAATGACTTTTGACTTTGATGTATGTATGTTTTATATATAGATTGGGGTAACCTTATTACCTCTATTCTAATTTATTTTTTATTACCGATAAAAAAATAAAAAATAATTTTCAATCAAAATTTATAAGATTTAAATTTTAAATGGTTTGTAAATGAACAAATAAAAATGCTCAATTTTAAAGTTTAATAATAACAACTACTACAATTGCTAGTTTTTAATAAAAGTGTGTTTTTTTTTCTCAACAAATGACTTCTTATTGTAGAATTCCATATACTCAGTTTTAATGTTTAATGATAACAACTACTACAATTGCTAATTGCTAGTTTTTAATAAAATTCTATTTTTTTCTCTACAAATGACTTCTTATTGTAGAATTTCATAAACTATTTTTTAATTGAAAATTTTTATATGCTTAATCATAATGAAAATTCAATAAGGTTCTACTTTCAAATCCACTAATCATTTGAAATATATCACATAATATATATATATATATATATATATATATATATATATATATATATATATATATATATATAAATTATGAGTTGATTAAAAAAATTTGTAATAAATAATCTAATAAATTTAAATTCAGATAAATAAAATATATTTCATAAAAAAATATTTTTAATACAGTTGGACAGAAACAAATCATTATTGATGAGGTGGTATAATATATTTATTATTTCCTTTCTTTGAAATATGACACACTTAATTTGATTCATAATCTATAAATTAATTTTAGTCCAATCTTAAAATAACCTTTGTTTTACTGATTCATAAGTTGAAAAATCTCAGCCTCAAAGTTCTATATAAAAAAGATTAGAATTAGAGTCAAATAGGTCTATATTAAAGCAATATTTTAATAAAAGTAAATTAAGAAATAAGAAATAAACATTAATACAATTTTTATTTTTTTTTAAAAAATAATTTATAGATCCTCAATCTTTCCAAAATATTAATTTTAAACTGAGTCTTATCAATATTTATTCTCCAACTTGTGAGATTTAGAGGATATAAATATATTGTTAAAAGAAAAAAAAATATTAATTATTTGATTTTGTCTTTATATCTAATCTCTTAAATAACTACAAAGATTTTAAATGTATCTATCTTTACATTTTTAAAAGTAACATTATTTATATTAATTCAAATACTCCAAATAATTTGTCATTCACGTACATCTTCATACCCAATTGCATTTTTTATACCAATCCCAATAAAACCAAATTGATAGAAATGATTGACCAATAAATATCAATTCATGCTGATTTCCCATATATTTAAATGATGACATGCAATAAGAAATAATCTTTTATAATAAAAGATACTAAACTAATAAGCATGTAAACAAAAGCGCTCAATAAATTTATTATGATTAGATATACCAAGTCTTAGATCCACAAATACTTATTATTACTCCCTACAATTTTTGTAAATATAAAATTATAAATCCTCTCGTATAATTTTTTATAAAAATAAAATTGTAAACTGCTTCATATAATTTTTACTAAAGTAAAATTACAAACTTTGTGATCTCATTCAATTACTAATCCCTTATGCATTCATGATACTTATTAAGTTCTAAAACAACACTCAAATCAATTCTTTATTTTATAGTAATTTCTTTATTTTTTCTCCTTCATGAATAATTATAGATCACATTATTTAGAAGGTTTCGAAGAGAACAAAATATACTTAAGTGTGGGACATGTCAACCAAATATTGTGAATGAAGAAAAGCTCTTACTTATCCATACAATTTCACATAGAATGAAAGAATTCTATTCATGCTACTACATAATACTAAAAGAACGTAATTTCTGCAAAACTTAATTTCTACGAAATAGTTGTGCTAATGGGAAATCACATTTTGAGTGCTTCACGGAGCACATTTATGTCGTAGTCAAATGGTTAACTATTGGACGAATAGATGGATTTTTACAAATATATTAAGAAGATTTATGACTGCATTGGTAATTGACGAGAGTGTATTTTTTTAAGGACAAAGAAAATTCATTTATAATTAAACTAAATCAGAAATCACTTAAAAAAAATCAAATTTTTGTCAACAAAGCTTAGAGAAATTAACATAATTTAACCAAAATCAAAATAATAAAGTCTGTAACAGCTCAAAATGTTAGACAAATCTTATGTTACATTTTTTTTAAATATATATATATATATATATATATATATATATAATTAGACTTTATTAAAGAAAATTTAAACCTAATGACATCTACACTTGACTGAACTTTATTAAAAATAGCACTACTTCAACGTAGCCCAAGTCACGAATAGCACAATTATAACCGAAAATAACTTTTGGAGACTTAATTTATCAAGTTTTAAAACTAAATCAATATAATTAAAAAATATAAAGTGCATAAACTTAGTTAACCCTATGATGAAAAAATAATTTATAAATTAATTTATCCTAATATAAATATAACCAATTCTAAATAAACCTCAAAAGGAATTAATATAAAAGTTTTAAATAAATTATAACAAAATATACCAATGAAATGAATATATCAAACATACAATACTCTTCGTTAATTTAAAACTGATAAGCCGGAAGAAATATTTAAAGTGGTTGTTATGAAATTAATATTCCAAATATATATGATAATTTGTGATTAAATGATTGATAATGCATTTTCTCTTAACTTCAATAAATTTATAATGATTACGTCACGTGTGTATGTGAGTGGGGCTTTTCCAAGTGCACTGAGGACTGTGTTGCAATCTAATAATGTGATTTTGTTTATTATTCACTTAATCATATGATTTTTGTGTCTAATCAATCCTAAATTGTTCTTCGGGCCCCACTTAGTCAAACCTCCCATCACACAACTCCCCTCACCAACTACCTAATTAAGTTTGAATTTTAGATCACTAAAAGACAAATACTCTTTTAACTGTATCAGTTGATATACGACAACTCTGCACTGAAAATAGACAATAATATTCTTAACTAAAACTTAATTAATCGATTAGAATTTACTTTCAATATAAAAATATAAGATTAAAATGAATAAAATAATGATATTTATCAAAATCATAAACATGATCATGTTAAACTATATAAGAATTTCTCCCATACTTATTTATTACAAATTTAAAACCCTCATCTGTGTTTTGTTTTCCTATGATTATGTTAATATTTTTATCATCATCACTTGTACATATTTGATTTTTAACTTTTTAAGTGAATACAAAACATTACTTTAAATTTAACATCTTGTTGGGACAGAAATTGAGAAAAGATAGTGATTTTTGAATGCGGAGTTTATCTACTGAGAGACAATCATGGAAGCCACCTTTATACAGAAAAGAATTTCACATCCCATCAATGCTGAAGTGCAGTGAGCAGTGCCAAGCATGAAAAGACCAGTTAAAGGGTCGAGAGAGGAAGAAGAAAGGAATAACACCGCCACCACCACCAGCTACCTCGACGACACCTTGTACCATTTCTTCACAAGTGCCTAGTCGCCATTTTCTTTGAAACATGCTTTTCAAAAGTTTGCTAAGACCAAGACTTTCACGACCAAGGCAACTTCAATTGTAGTATATACTTCTCCTATCTCAAAATAACAACAATTTTATTGTTTTTATAATTATTGATGTTTTAAGTTTTGACAAACCTGATTTTTCCCATCTTTTTTCAAATTAAATACTCTTTATGTGTCGATAAAAGTAATATATTTACTAAAAAGATTCAAAAAGTGGCATTTATTGGTGTTCTTAATTCTTGATATTTCTGAAGAAGAAAACTAAATCCACACTCATTATGGGACAAATATAATATTACATTGATCCTTTAATTAATTTCTCTCGAAATATGCCTCTTATTTTAAAATGACCGTTTCTTTTAGTCTTTATATTAAATTGATTTTCTATTTAAAAGAATATATATATGGAACATTAAGAAGGCCCAATCCATATAAAAATTAAATACTATAAGTTATATGAAAATTACAGAAAATACCATTTTTAATGATTATCAGTTTTTAATAAAACAATATTTATTTATTTTTAATTTATATGTGAATTAGTTATTTTCTACACTTTAATAAAGTTAATGAATTATCATATCAATTTTGAAGAGATTGGTCTTGAGGAGATTCTTACTAGTCTGATGATCTAAATTTGAGTAGACTGGTTTTGAAGAGTTTGTCTACATTATGATGAAGAAGCTTAGAAAAATCAAGTTTTGAAAAGTCGAGCTTGGTAACTTGGAACAATATATAAGTATCGATAACCATTATGTATTGTATCTTCTACTTTGTAGTGAGAAATATGAAGATGTTGATTACCACATACCTATCAACTATTAGGTATTTAAGTGTGAGTCTAAGTCTCACATTGAGTAGAAATGAGAAAGTTGAGCAATATATAAAAAAGAAGACCCACAAACCTAATGCTTTAAAGTTTTGGGTTGAAGATGATGTCATTTTTTTGTGTGGTTTTGACTTAGTTCTCATTCTTGTGAGAAGAATGAAATCCATAACTCTTTGTCATGTTACCATTATGTATTGTATCTTTTTATTAAGTAGAAGAGAAATGAAGATGTTGTATACTTAATGTATATATTAGACACGCCTATCAACCTATTATTTTTGAATTAGGGTTATATGTTTCACGTTAATTTCATTTTTTTCTAATAAAATAATTGTGGAAAAAGTAAATTCATAATAAAATTTCAACAAATATGTAAATATAATGTTGTTGTTAATACATGAAAATAATAATAAAAGTTGAGTAATATTAGGGAGTGAGTAGTATATAATATACTAGTATGGAAGAATTGGTGATGAGGCACTTATGGAAGGGTCCAAGATGAGAAAAAGACGTGTACGTACGTGGCTAAAAGGAAACCCTAATGAGAATGTGGTCCATCACCCATTGAAAAACACAGATTCACTGTGCTAATACTTCTACTACCTGGAGGTGATAGTTCACGCTCATTGTGGGATCCCTATCATCATCTTTTCTTTCACCATCTCCAAATCAAGAACATGGGTTAGGCATAGTTGTGTCATATCTCAAACCCTAGAAAATTTCACAATAAGGGACAATGTTCTGTATGTATATACTCTCACCATCATTGTAGGTTGTGCTTATTTTGGTAATCATGTTCTTGGGAATTAGGATCACCTATAATTGGCATCCAGAATAATCACATATTCTCTTTACTATTTTTTTAGCCTCATTGTTTTCTTTAATGCTCTTTGCTTTTCATATGGTCGCAATTAGATAATGCGTCCACACCCCACAATGGATCGACAACATCCACCCTAACAGTGATCATCATGATATGTCCCAAGCTTTGAATTGCATCTATTTATCATCATTAATTTGCTGTTGATCCAAACCTTTCCATGTTAAATCCTGTGAATATGCGTAGAAAAAGGTAGAATAATTGCTTATGAAAATAGTACTAAGAATTTCTTTCATTGGCCAGGTGGCATGATATCGTAAACCAACATCTCAAGCTTAGTGTCTACGTATTTTATACACCTTTTCGAGACAATGTGTCCCACGTATAGTGAGCAAATCTACTGTTAAATATAATTATTTACATGTCTTATGGTTAATAGACGTAGATTTAGCAATTTCTTTCTAAATGTTTCGCCACCAAATCCATTGCTGATATATTTAATACAGTTTAATTAGGAATTTTAAGTATATATAATAAAAAGTTTATTGCTTACAATGCTTTTATTTAATTAAAGCATCATTATCTCCAAAAATACATTGTAGAAAACATGTATAACAAAAATTAATGACAGAATTTGTACAGGAACGCCCCGCACTAAAGTATAGTTATATGATTGGATACGAAGTGTTCTGATGAAAGTTTCATTCCAAATTTAATTTCTCACTAATTTAATTGTTAAATTTGAGAGGGATATATATATATATCACAATTTTTCATAACTTTTATTTTAAATAAACTCAAATCTCACTCTTTCTTTTAATCCAAACAATTTGACTTTTTAAATACTTTCATCTTAAATCAACTTAAATTTAGTTATATATATATATATGTATATATGTATATATATAGATATTCGGTAATACTATGAGTTTAAATATTTTATGTATGGTTGTTATTGGGTTTTTCGTCTTTAAACTTTGTGTGTTTGGATTAAGTGAATTTGAGTTGATTTAAGATAAAAGTGTGTCAAAAGTTGAGTTGTTTAGATGAACTGAAAGATAGTTAAATTTAAATAGAAAGTTTATAGAGATTTGTGTGATGTGTATGATTGATAAAATAATTTTTTAATAGATAAAATTGTAGTTAAAATTAATTTAAAATTAAATATAATTAATTTGTTAAGTGTAATTAATAAATTATTATTATTTAATTATAAGATTATCAATTATTTAAAAAAAGTAAGTTATTATTGTCAATAATAATATTATTATTTTATTAATTTATTTTATTATTATTATAATTTTATTATAATTATTATTTATGATTTTATTATTATTTTTAATTTTTAATATTAACATTGTTAATATTTTATTTTTATTGTTATTTTATAAATTCGTTAAACTTATTATCATTTGAGTAATAATAATTATTATTATATTAGATGATATAATTAATTATATTTATTTTATTATAATATAAATATAGATATTAATCAATTATTTATATTAAATTAATTGAATAAAAACTGTAATAAAGATTCAAATCTATACTAAGAAGAGAGTTTACTATCACATTCTTTCCTCGATTTTGTTTTTATTTAATTATAGAAAATTATGAAATTGTCACGTTTTCAGCTTCTTTTAACTTATACACTCCCATAACCAAACGCATCCATAGACAATCTATAAAAAAAAATTATATATAGATTTTTTTAAAGATTATATTATTATAAATTTTGATATCTTAGAATTTTATTATAAAGATTGATTCTGGATCTGGGAGGGATAATAACTATAACATTGACGCTTCATTTCCAATCTAATACTTGTTGAATCAGATTTAAAGACAAAGACTTTGATATATTCAACAGTGATGAAGATGTCAATTGCTGAATGTTTCGTAGAGACACAAAAGATAAAAAAGTTGATGATATAAACATCATTCATAATTGAGTTAGAAATCCTTCCTTAAAATTCCTTTACCATTACATTTATTTGACATTTTAAACTTGAATGTTGTTGATTATCCATTTGTTTGATTCTTATTACAAGCATTACAACAACATACTCTAATATCATATGATCCAAATGTATTAGGTATTTTAGACCACCATTTGTTCTTGATTTAAATAAATCTTTATGAAACATGTAATTAATTATTATTAATTTTTTTTATCTTAAATTTGAAAACTTAAATACGTAACAGTTAGATATTGATTGTGATCACGGAACAAATAATAATCAAGAACTATCTAATAATTTCACAACTAAAACATTTTATATTTCATTAAACTTTTCTTATGTAGTAAAACTTATAAAAATCTATATAAAATTTTGCTGAAAACTTATTTATTGTGAATTTTAATATAGAGAATTTACAAGAAAAATCTGAAAAAAATTCTAATATTTTTCCAGACGACCCTACCCTTGTTGCTCTCAAAACATCTATTCAAAAAAGAAAATTATTAGATGGTCTTAAGTCATTATAGTTATAGTTAATCTTTACATACTACATATTAAGCGTTATTAATTTGTGTCTCGTGAATTTGATAAATATAAGAATACTTTATACAAATATTGCTTAGAACCATGCATAAGTTATAGTCCTAAATTATTTAATAATTTCTACGAGGGAGGAAAAAGATAGATATTGGAGACAATTGCGAATATAACGATTCAATTCAAGCCAAACAACTTAAATTTAGTATTTTGAATGATTGGGTGAAATTCAACCTAATCAGAAAATATATAGTTTAATTTGTAAAATGAATTTACTTAAATGAAAAATTATGATTAAGTAGGAAATATAATATCTTAAAATTTGTCAAATGATATGCTCTTTTTGTCTGCATATTTTGTTTGCCAAACCGAGTAATCCATTTATGTCTATTACGCATAATTGCATTGATGGTAGTAGTTGTCAGGTGACAGTACTGTTTTTGTATTGATTAACTCAATCACAGTTCTTATGGTCATTATTATTAAGGTAAAATAATTTTTAAAATAAACTACGTATCTAAAACCTAAGGAGATTGGTGCATGATTTTTTCACTTTTAGGTATCGACTCTAAGTTTGAGGTCTTCACATCTTCCTTTCCCTGCTCATCTTCACCATAAAAGAAACGTAACAAGAATATTCGTGACAATAATAAAAGAAAATGCTTTGGTTCAGCACGAAAGTAAGACCTATTCTTTCTCAAGCTTGCAAGAAAACATTTTCTATTGAGCATAAATTTTAGCCTCAATTTATGTTCAATAATTTATTTTAATCTCCCAAAATTAATAATTACAGGATTTTTATTCATTGCACGTGCCATGTAGGCAAAGTATCGAAACTACGTAGTTGTAACAGACAAATAATCTTTTCCATAAAATCTCATATTATTAATATATACTCCACAAAATGCCTACGAATCCAATGCAATAATCACAGTGGTACCTCTTAGCTGGCTGACCTATTTTCAGAAGCAACAAGGCCAAATTAGCTTACAGCCTTATTTTCAACTCACAGAAAAATAAGATATTATATCCCCATATTTTATAGGCTAACATAACCTTGACTATCTCATCATGCAGTGCTGGCAGATGGCTTCAATTTCTTAGGTGGGGGATTTCCTCCAGAGATAAGCACATATAAATAAAAGCAGAGCATTGCAGAACTGCAAACAAAAATTTACCGAAGAATAAATGAATCAGATCAAAATTTCAGACAATCTAACAGCCAGGGGGCTAAAGAACAGCTATCAGTTTCAAATACCAAAGTATATAATTAAATAGGATAAAAACAATGGATTGAGATACCTTATAATAGCACTAAAGCCAGTGGGAAATATTTTCTTGGCCTGCATCCGGAAAAGCAAATAAGAACAGCAATTAAATTAGACACAACATAAGAACAGTTTTGTCAAAATTGATGTACTACCAATGAGTAACTCTGGAAGTTCTTCCAGATAAGAATCCCTGCCAATGCTGTAAAATAACGAAACAAGTCAAGAGAAGAGAGTAAATAACAATTATCCAAATAAGATTATACTCCAGCCTTTTAGTTTCTCTCTTTTTCTTTCAAGACCAGCACTATCTTAGTACTGCTTAAATCACTTACCTGCTTGTCCTAGAATAAATGGTAAACTTGATTTTCCTTGCCTCCAGACCTTCATGCTAAGGGTGCTGAGGAACAGTAAAGCACCACCAAAGAGCACACCACTGCTCAGTGTTGCAGGACTTCGTGAAAAAATGAACCCAACAATCCCTCCCGTTAAAACAAATCCACCTACAACAAAGATAAAGACGAGATATAACAACTTTAAGGGGAAGGGAATAATTTCGTAATAGAGTACGGTATGTTTTTCTTTCAGTACCGAAATAATGTAACCACACTTTCATATTTTTTATGCCACAGATCTCAAAGAAATCAACCACAAATAATATATACAGCTCAGAATAGTGTTCCATTTAAACTGTCAGGTAGGTGCAAAAAGTTTAATAAGTCATAATCTATGTAATACTAAGAAATCAACCACAAATAATATATCAAGTTCAGAATAGTGTTCCGTTTAAACTGCCCGGTAAGGTGCAAAAAGTTTAATAAGTCATAATCTATGTAATACTAAACTTCATAAAGCCTTTATGGAGATCAATTTTTGGACCCAAGATTCAGATAAAAAACAAGTGATCAGTTGGTCTAGATAGAAAGTATACTACAGGAGAAAAACCGGACATCAAGAACCTAGTCAGTTACCAGGTGTCAGTAAGTTGAGCTGGCAATAGTTGGATTTACACTGTTGAGATATGACCAGTTAGTTAAAACTTAAATGAAGCTGCAGGCATGTAGGGTATATCGGGGACTTCTAATTTTGAGGCAGAGATACAATCTCTGAAGGAGCCTTAAGCTCTGGTTTTCTGCCCAAGCTCTTATGTTTTACAACACTTCCGATTTTTCTTCATAATCTTAGCTCGTCATTCTCTTTTTGCTTTATCCTTGTAACTGATATCCCAATATCGGAGAGTCTCATCAGAAAAGAGGAAAGGGTTTCATCACCTCTTTTACCTTGATTTTATTCAGTGAAAAGAAAAAAAAAACATTTGCTTTCATTGTGGTGATAAATGCCACCCTCTACGTACCTGTCCTAATAAACAGTTTACGTTGATAATTCTAGAAGAAAATGACTCTGTTAAGTTGTTTCAGTCAATTCAAACAGCCTGGCCTTGGTTGGCGAGGACAGGAAAAGTCAAACCTGCTCTATTTCCATCTCTAATGGATTGGCCAAGGGAGACGTCCAGGACTTCGTGAGGTCCTGTGATGTCTGTGAAAAGAACAATGAGGCTACACTATACGTGCTGGACTCTAACAGACTCGAGATTCCTAAACAGACAGACTCGAGATTCTTGGGTTTACATAATATTAGAGGCTATAAAGCCATTTTATTTGGGTTGATGATAGGAATTTAGTGAATATAGCTCCTTTTGGGTTGTTTAAGACTCCTGATATGGACAAGACAGTCACTGAATTATTCTCAAGATATGCACTAAGGCTAAACGGTATCAAAAAGTCTGTCGTTAGTGACTGATTCCTTTTTCATTACCCATTCTTAGAAAGAATTGTTTAGGTTTAGGGACATTACTTAGAATGAGGTCTCTTATCATCCTGATTCAGATGGTCAAACCAAAGTCTTAAATGGGGGATTAAAACCAACTTGAGCTGCTTTGCCTCATTGATGAAGTGAGCTCAGCTACGATGAGCAGCCAATAGTTAGAATTAGGCATTGTTCAGAGATTCCCAGCCAATCATTGTGAGTGATGTCATAACATAAATCAATTCACTGTATTATTCAAATATCTTTCACTTAGTGTACCACACTCTTTGAAACTTGAACAGATGGTATAATCGTTTTCTATCTCCTTTCACTAAGATTTAATTTCAATTTACCTAGATCTGACCTAATCAATGGAATAATGTAACATTTTCCATCAAATTCAACCTAAGTCAATATTTCATAGCAGCATGGAACTGCGACCCAGAAAACACTATAGTAGCATAGCAAATGGTAGGATGGGCTCAATTGCGAAGTTTGGAAAACAATAAGCATATTTAAAATATTATATCATGCACACAAATATTGAAAAAGGGGAAACAAAAAGTTTTCACATTCTCACGTTATCGTACATAAGGGTGACTTAATAGCGGAGACTTAAAAGTGTTACGCTTCGGAAAAAGAAGTGGGGAGTTATAGTGGGAAGAAAGAAAAACATTATTAGGGGCACTTTTGTTGACCTTTACAATATGAAAATGTAACTGATCAATTAATAAGGGAACTTAATTGAAAAGGCCTAAAAGATAAAAAGGATGAAAAATAAAAAGAAATCAGAAAATGGAATCAGAATGGCAATCTCGCTGCAAAAGCAGCTGCACCTGCTGCAATAATAAGCACCTTCTGCACCAGTGTTTCGTGTGATGCAAGGTCAGAAATTGCTCTTGATTTTTGCCGCAGACACAATGCTGTTAACTACTTAGAAATTTTCAGGGGACAAAAAATGCACAAGTGTATGCCAGACTTAACTTGTCAATAATATTCCAATAAGTCACTTTTTTCTCCTTTTGTTCAGATTGACAATTGAAGGGGATAAAAGAGCAATTAAACCAAACGCCATCGACCATACTAATAATGTATTTTGTTCAAAGTAGAGAAGGGGAGGGGAAGGAATGACGACCTTGTTTTGTTTGCCCGAGATGGGGGAGAGAAAATATGAATATTATACTGTCACACCCTTATAAATAGTAATGGAGGAGATGAGAAGTAAATAAATTTGAGACAATTCATTCTACACAGTCCAAAAAAGCTATAATCCAGCTTCCCTCTGCTCCAAAAACCCCCAATATTGAAGGGGTATCAAACATAGGCAGGGAGGGATTTTAGCACTCCCATTTCCTCTACTCTTCACTCTAAGTTTCTGAATCTAATAGGATAACATTAAAAGAAAAAATTCTCAATGCCTCCATTTCCCTCCAACCAAGCATAGAGTAAGGGAAATGCATCATATAACTTAACTAAAATGCAAATTATCTACACAAGGAAACACTTACCAAAGGGAATTCCTAAACAAAAGTCATGAATTTTTGCAGTCTTTTTCGGTTGATCAACACTTTCCTGTATTGCCTGTCCAAGCCCTGTTTTTTCAGTATCATGGTCCTCTTTTGTTGAATATGAGTTCGGCTTTTCTTCAACATGTAGCTTTGACACATCAGCTGCATAACTCAGTGTATTTTTGGTATCAGTCCCAGCAGTATCTGTGTCATGCCTCTCCAGACTCATAACAACTGATAACTAAATGAGATATGCTTCCAGTTCAGTATCAATGTCAGATAATTGCTCTAGCAAACTTTTATTTAACAAAAATATATTATTATGCAGTTATTCAAGCCTGTCCATATTGTCTAGCACTACGGCTTGCAATATCCAAGTAAAGATATGAGCAAGCACATAGATGACTTTCCCTAAACGTGGAGAAACGTCAAATCTATCATATCATCAATAAGGCCAACTTGAATACTTGATCATATTGACTTCCAGTACTCAGCTATGCGCTTTTTAATTTTTGTATCCTCACTACAATTACATATATCAATACAAGCATACATGAGCAATAAAGCTTTCCTATCCAGTATTTGCAGAAAAAGACGTCACTGACCTTGCTTAAACAAACTTCGTTATAAACACTTATAGGAAAACAAATGAAATAAGTTTCTTTTATAAGTTTAAGTTCAAATTAGCTTATGCATAAACTAATTTGTAGAAACCCTTTTATTTTGTTTCTCTAAAAGTTTATTTTAACTTACGCATAAGCTAAGTTTACCTTACGGAAAGAGCTTATTTCATATTTTTCTTCTCCTCTATATAGAAAATTTTATCCAAATAAGGCCTACTATAAATCAGTAGTCATGGATGCTAAATTTGAAAGCTGTAGATTATGTGTGCTAAGCAGTAACAAAGTCAGTATTAGAAGCGAAGCAAGGTAAAGAAGGGCAAAGTGATACCCCAAAAGGAAACAAGTCACAAGAGGAAAATGGGTGATAGATATGATGGAATGGAACACACAGAGTCATAACTGCCATACATCCATATTAAAGAAATAAAAACAACATAAAGTGAAAAAGACTTGTCACAAAATTTCCAAATTTTCCGGTAATTAAAAAATATTGCCAATGATAACAACAGGCTGCTCTTTTTTTCTACCGAATTCCAAAATATAATGGATTTATGTTAACGCTTCTTCTCTTTTTCCAGCAATCTGGTTTGGAAGTAATACAAACTCAAAAATGCCTATGACTAAAACCAACAAAATCAGAAAACCAAGTCTATGAACAGAAAGCAACATCTTCAACACTAAATCATGTTTGGAAAAGACTGGTTAAGAAGAAGTAATCATTAAAGCAACCATCAAGAAGCCGCAAACAAACCACGATAATATTATTGTTTCCAAAACAAGCCAATTAACTCAAACACGCACTAAATGTACCAAGTGAGCCAATCCACAATAAGAACCTATAATTGCGATTCTAACAAAACGTCACACTGGACATTAAAGTCGTCGAAGCAAGACTAGTTATTTTTTTTGCAACGACTGCTAATTCAAACTTCCCTAGGTAACGAGTGATTTAGCAAGCGGTGCTTTAGATCTATTAATACCAAATACATTCGCGAGCCTAATGCACGCGTTCGTGCTTAACACGAACCCTAACAAGTTAGAGATACGGTGGCAATACGCTATTTGGAAATGAAAAAGAGGAGAAAGACCTTGGAGCGAGGGGAAGGGAATAGAAGCGAGTGGCGACGGCGGAGGTGTATGCTACGGTGGACGGCGGAGAAGCATCCGAGCTGAGAAATCGTAGTAGCCGCAGCCATGTTTGCGGTCATCACTGGCTTCGATTTGGTTCGATGCAGAACGAAAATTAGATTTTATTAAGAAGAGTGAAAAAACAGACCAGTCAACGGTTCCGCCACCCACCCATGAGCCATTGCCTCCATAAATTAATTCTCTTAGATACCAAAATAACTTTTTGCTTTACCAAAACATTTTCCTATAATTTTTTTCACTTATTATTGAACAGTTACTCTGTTTTATACTTTTTTTTATTCTGAATAAATAGTAATTTTTTTTGTTTTCAAAATCAGGTTATGGAGTGTCTCTAGTGATGTTATTATATTCAATTGTTAAGAACTTTCTTTTATTATCTTATTTAATTTTTATCTTATTATTTTATTTTTCTCTATCGAATTCCAGATGAATAAGTATTGGAAAAAGGGAAATAGAAAAGTGTAATAACTGAGAAAAAAAAGTGGAAAAGAAAATAGATGAGATTTTAGTTGTTTTATTCCATTTTTGAATAAACCCTTTCTCTCTGCCTTAATTTTCGCTAACTTGAGCGCCAAAAACCCTTGCCTTGGTTTTTTCTTTCATAGCTGTGCTGGGATAAAAGAACATCATGAGCAAAAGCTAGTTTCATGTTGTGCTGTCTCAAATGTTTCTGAAGCGGTGAGTGCCACCACGCGCCTCCGTTGTCTTATCAAAATGAGTCTTTTGCCTCGTCTCCGTGTCTTCTTCACGCCTTTACTCTCGTCCTCTCTCCTCTCCCCCTTCTCCCAGGTCCTCTCTCTCTCTCTCTCTCTCTCTCTCTCTCTCTCTCTCTCACTACACTTTCATTATCATTGTTTTATTTTCCTTGTCCAAAACCTCTCACTCACATATTTTGTTTGCCACCACTTACCCATCGACTGAACATAAACGTATGCTTATTGAATATGATAGGGGCTAACTCTCGTCTATTAAAGTTTTTATTTTTCATGTAACGTACTATGTTGAATTAGAAGGGGAATTTGAAGTGTAGTTATGCTCTTTGGAACAGATTTGGGGATTTGTTTTGATAATTCAATCGAGCTGGGTGCTTTTAATGGTATTAATTCAAAGAATTGTTATTATTTCAGTTTCTGATAGGATAAATTTCTGTATAAGTACTTAACTTGAGAAGAAAATGAGCAAGAAAAATAAAATAAGTTTGAGCAAAATTTTTCGTAAGTTAATATCTCCGATGAACTATAATTTAACGTTATTAATTTGTGGAAGTTCTGTTGTATTAACTTCTCTAAAATTGATTTTAACTTACACATGAGCTTTTAGCTTGTGGGAGAAGTTTGTTTCCTTGAAGTTTCTGAAACTTGGTGAGTTTTTTATTTCGGGTTCTTTCAAAATGTTAATGGGTTTTGGCATTTTATTTTCCTTTCTGTCTCTCTAGACTGTGTTAGTATGTTTTTCCCTTTCCCCCAAATGAGTATTGTCTGAACCATTTTTATCTCCTTTCGTGAAAAATTATGCCTTTTTTTCCACCTAGAATGGAGGTAGAGAAATGATGACAAGAATTGGCATCAGTGCCTGCTCGCTTTCTTCCACAGGTATTAGTTCCATGTCATCTAATGTACCTGTTTGTGTCTATTTGACATTAACTCTTATTCGCTTTTATCTGTGGCCATCTTTCTCTTTTTGAGTAGGTATAAATGTATAAATGTAAGTATGTATTTCATCTTTGAGAATAGAATTATAATAATTGATGTGTTCATAATAACATTGGAAGCATTTCAGCTGAAGCTTCAGATTTAGAATGTGATGTGACTCATGATGATGTCAAAGCAGCAGAGAGAGCCAATGCACTTTGCATGGCCGTATCACAGCTTGCTAGTGAGTTTAGCAAGGAATCTATGTTGTCTATGCAGAAGTTTTTTGGTGTACGCCGTGCTCATGTGATATCTACAGGCTCCTTGAAGCTTGATCTAGCTCTGGGAATAGGAGGATTGCCTAAGGTGAAATAGGATTTGTACAGCTCCTCTTTAAAGTTTTGACAATTGTTTGGTGTGAAACATGTGGTTTACTACATCCATAAGATGGGGATATCAATTATGTGCTCATAGTTTGCTGGTGGCTGACCCAGTGAAATTTGTGTAGCAGTATCACTAGAACGTATATATACTTTTAGTCTGATTTTTAGATGGCCTCAAATAGCCTGGATATACTAGTCAATATTAATATGAAACCAGAGCGTGAAAAAAATCTTTGCAATATTTAAGTTTGGCTACTAAAAGTGTTGAATATTGATATTTAAGTATATATAGATATATTCAGATTTCAGACAACGCATCCAGTAGTTCGCTTTCCCACTTAAACATCGTCCCATTATTAATCTGCAAAGATAGAAGCTTAGAATGGTTTCTCTTTCCGTTGTTAATTATTTAGGATAACTTAGAGAGACTCCTTTTATATTATTTATCCTATATGGGGGTGTTTTCTACTGAAGTTAAAAGTTTATGATGATAAGCGCTTTGATTCTCCATATTTAAGAGCGATGGAGCTGTAATGGTCCTTTCAAAGTAGCTCTATAAAGGGTTTTATTTTCCCCTCTTTCATCTCAGTTTTCTGCTTTTGAAACACCTGTTAAGATTCAGAATTTAAACCTTTTGCAGCCGAAGGGAGTTTTTCTTTAAAGCCTTATAATGATATTATAAGCATTATTCACTGTCAGAATTTATCAGCTGTGTAAAGCAGTAAACCACATGAACTTGACTAATAACATTTATTTATTTTCCTGTAGCAGCCTTTCTCTATTTTTGAAATATACTTTCACTCTTACTCCCCACATGATAACTCTTGGATGATAGATGATCACTTTAAATTTGAAATATGTCAGCTATCAATAGTATGATTTTTGGTTGGTCAACCCTTTCCAGATGGGTACTTTACTGATGTGGCTGGAAATGAGGATTCTTACTCCCAGTGTAAGATTCTTTGTCCATCATATTCACAAACTTCTTAACGTATATTGCATTTCACCATTTTAGGGTAGGATTGTGGAAATTTATGGACGAGAAGCAGCTGGTAAGACTACACTTGCTCTTCAAATTATTAAAGAAGCTCAAAAACTTGGAGGTACCTATCAGTAGACCTTCTTCGAGTATCTAATAAGTTCTCAATTAGCAATTTAATGTTATCAGATAAAAAAATCTGTTAATGGAGATTTCTGTTTGAGTTTCTTAGGCGTACTATTGATGTTGTTAATGGGGATACGAATTATGATCTGTTATTAGCTACGCCATAGTAGTGAACTTTTGGAGCTTGCTATGGAAAATTATTTTTGTACTATACTCCCTCCATTTCTTTTATTTCTGCAATGTTGATAGGAAGATTTTTTTTTTTTTTTTTCTATTTATATGTCCACTTAGAAGTTCAAGAGGATATTAGTTACTATTTCTCAATCATGCCCTTATCCTTGCTTAATTCTTAAATGCTTCACACACTTGTTATAAATGAGAGAATAGGAAGTTAAAAAGAGTATACAAGCGAAAGTATTGACTACAATTCGTAAGTGGACAGACAAAAAAATGGAGGGAGGGTAAAATAATGATGCTTGAGAGGTCAAATTTTCATCAAAGCATATATATACAGTTCCTACCAGGCTATACTAAGTTTCAACGTGAGTAAATTCTTCGATCATGTAAGAATTTCTTTTGCACAGTTATGTTTCCTTGAAGTGGCAAAAGTGGAGGTTAAAGGCTCAGTAAACAAGAACATCTTTATGAGCTCGCAAGTTGGAAACTGTCATCAATTATTTTTTGCTATGATTGATGTCATATCATTTCATGGACCCTCAAAAGTGAATTATAGAAAAAGAATTTAGCAAAAAGAATAGTCTTTTTTGAATTCCAAACAAAGCAAATAATTTGGAGATAGACTATGCAAGAAAAATTTATAAAATATGTAACATGTGTTGGAGGCAAGAGCAAGTCTTTCTTTCTGTTGGGAATGGATTAGTTTCTTGGTGATGATCTAAGATTTTATACTTAATTGAATTAGTTCAGCGTAACAATAGTGGAGTGTGAACATGCATGAAATGCACTAAGCTATTTGTCTGTAGAAGTAATTTCCTTTTACTTGTTTTGACCAAAATATTGAGTCAAATTTGTGTTATTTCTTGCCGATTGACACATACAAGATGCTCACTCATACTCTGGACTTGTGCCCTATTTCTGTTGGATTGTGCTGTTTAGCTTATTGTGTCCTGTCAATTTGACAGCTTCCATTTATTCTGTTGGCAGGATATTGTGCATATCTTGATGTAGAAAATGCTCTGGACTTCTCACTTGTGGAATCAATAGGTGTAAATACAGAAAACCTTCTCGTATCACATCCTGATTGTGCTGAAAATTTGTTAAGCATGGTTGATACATTAACAAAAAGTGGAGCTGTAGATGTGATTGTGATTGATAGTGTAAGTTACTGTGTTTTGTCTATAACACCTATTATATTGTAGGAGGATTTGTTCCAGTAGGATGTATTTAGATTGCTTTCAATCGTAACCATACTGGTTCTTATTCTCATAGCTCATGTTGAACTTGCCTTAAATTCTGCATTTTGTTTTTTTTTCTCCTGTTTCTTTTGTATCTTTCCCCCAGGTAAAAATAAAGAAAAAAATCTGGATTATTTTAGAAAAGGAGAATGAAATTCTCTTCCAATGTAAATTAGACATTCTCATTAGTTTACCGAAATTACATTTTTGTGAAATTCATTTGGATCGAATCTCTTATGAGAGTCTTGCTCCCATTACAGCAGTAACAAACCTTCATCCAATAGTTTAGACTAGCTGTGTGGATCGTTATATTCTTTTATATTTTCTTTCAATCATTTTGTTCAAATTGTAGGATTTAGGTAGAGAAGAAGGAAAAGAGGTAATAAGCCAATGAATAATCTAACGTTGATGTGATCTAAAATACAAAACACCCTAACTACCATTTATACTAAAAGTATACTCCTAATTCTACGAACATAAGAAAACAAATGAAACACAATGAAATATGCAAGTCACTTCTAAGAGAGCATCTGAGTACTGTAAAAATTCCAGTTACAATAGTGTTATTATGAGATGGTTTCTAGATATGCCAATACATTTCATCCCTTGTTTTACTCACATGCATATAAGATAATTTTGTCACTCCAGGTTGCTGCCCTCATCCCCAAATGCGAACTTGATCAATTAGGAGTTAGCACCAATCGAGATTATCAATCACGAATGATGACTCAAGCTCTGCGGAAAATTCACTATTCATTATCTCACTCTCAAACTCTCATTATTTTCATTAATCAGGTTGAAGCCTTATTACTTGAACGTTTGTACACCTTGTAGTTTGAAAGTCGATTTGTAAGATATACCAAACCATTAGATATATCATTCAGCATTGTCTTCATGTACAGATTAGATTGAGTTCAAAATCGGTTAAGGAATATGGATCTGTTGAAGAAGTCACTTGTGGTGGAAATGCTTTGAGATTCTATGCAGCCGTTCGTTTGAGACTTTCAAGAATGAGATTGATCAAAACTGAGGATGAGGTTAGTTATTAAGTACTGTTGGACTATTACCAACTAGGTAGTTTATGTTATTCTTTTGAGGAAGACTTCTTACTCTCAGTCCTGCCACCTTTAGCACGCTACTTTTGCATGTTTTTGCTGTTTAGTAACATGGAAAGCTGCCCAATTTATCACATTCTTTCCCAAAAACCCTCTCTTGTCTTGTTTTCATTCTTCTCTTTTGATATCTGGTGCTTCAGGTAGAGGGTGTTTTGATCTGTGCGCAAGTGGTGAAAAATAAACTAGCACCCGCAGCAACTGAAAGGGTTGAACTGGGTATCAAGTTTGGAAGAGGCTTTTGCCATGAGTCAGAGGTCTTAGATTTGGCCTGTGAACATGGAATCATTGTGAAAGATGAGGGAAGTTACCTTATTGAAGCGAGAAATTTTGATAGTAGAGAAGCAGCTGAACTGTTTTTGGCTCAAAATGATGCCATTTGTGACAAGCTGGTTAAGGATATGAGAAGACTTTATTTTTAAAGCCATTTGAACATGCGCAGCATGGATTTACTAGGCCAAATCTCTTTCATTGGTATCAATGTCTAACTTTCTGTAATTGAACATTGAAAATATTTTTATGAAGGCAATTAATATTGCCTTCTATGGGATTCCAGTATCTAGCATTGCGTAGATGAGCTGGCTGGGGCATTTGAAGTTACCTGAATGCGAGCGCCTTGGATCTAGGAATGAGATACTGTAAAATTACACTGCCAAATGAGAAATTTGATTGCTCTTGCAAACCATTTGACACCTTCCTCTGTGTATTACTAGGGAGTGGTGTTTATATTCATTTGTCAAAGAAACGTGCAAATTATGGAACTACATTGTAAATGAACTGTCTTCATTTCTAGTTCACCCGCTCATTCTCTATAGATTCAGAACACTATTTTTCTTGAATCAGATGGTCTTATAAGAGTTATTCTAGTGAGAATACTTATTCATGTAAAAGCATCTAATAACAATCATCATAATAAAACACTGATATTTCTTCAAACAGTTATGCGATTACAATAATTGTTCCAGGATTTGTAAAGAAATATTCACAATACATGATAGTATAACATAAAATTCAATGACAGCAACATAATGAGAGATCTTGGAAGAAGAACATCCGATCACCCGAGAGAATAGGTGTAAGAAATTAGCATAAGAGGAAGAGAAAGCATGGAAGGGGTATATTGATACTCACATTCAACATGTCTCTTCCTCTTCATTTTTGCACTTCATATCCTCATACTTTTTCCTCCATTTGGACTTTTACTGTTTCCTTGTGGACCTCCCGAATATGTCCATGTTTTGAGAGTTTGTGACGCCCACTCTATCCACGAGTCTATGTTGTTCTTTCCTCACCTCATTTTAATATTCCATATTTGCATCATAACTTACCTTCATGAAATGGATTTTATCTCAAGGTCAAGTGTTGGAGGCAACTGGTCTTGGTCATCAGGCAATAGTCCCTCTGGTATCACTTATTTTTGTGGATCTCCAATTCACTTCTTTAATAATGATCAATATGAGGAAGATGTAGCTTGTATATCACTGGTTCAACACGTTCAATTATTTTAAATGGGTCAAAATACTCCATGTTCAACTTCTAGTTTCTTCTTAAAGCAACAGAGTTTTGCCTATACATTTGGAGTTTAACGAAAACATTCCTCCTTAGAAAGCTGGACATTTTTTCTTTTTCCGTTTGAATAAACTTTCATTTGGTTTTGAGCGTGAGCCAAGTTAACCTTGAGCTTATTTATAGTGTTGTCTTGCTCCAATAATTGTTGTCTAACACTTGTATCATCACTTGCTGCAGGTGTATATTTTAAAATTTTTAAAGGGATCGCAACCAAATGCTACACGATAAGCTGACATGCCTTCAACTGAATGAAAGGCAAAATTATACCAACAAGTAGACCAATGAAGTAATTTTTACCAGAATTTAAGATTATATTGAGGGAAAAATCAGAAATACATTTCCAAGCATTGTTTTAAAACTTTTGAGTAGTCATTAGTTTGTGTGTGATAGGAAGAGCTAATGACCATTGTTCTGCCTTGATATTTGAACGCCTTGATATTTGAACAACTATTTTGTGGGTGATAGGAAGAGCTCATGGCCATTGTTCTGCCTTTATGAACAACTGTTGCCAAAATTTGTTAGTGAAAATCTTGTCCCTATTTACCACAATGAAATGTGATATTCCATGAATTTTGATGAAATTTTTTGTTAGAACATGAGCCACCATTTTTGTTATGTGAGTTGCTAGTAAAGGGACGAAATAGGCAGATTTTGAAAGCCTATCAATAACCACATGATTGTTGAGTACCCGTGTCACCAGGATAAACCAGTGATGCAATCCAGAGTTATATTATACCAAATTTGGTTAGGTATCGGGAGGGTTGGAGGAGTCATGTTGGGGTTGAGTGATATATTTTGTTTGTTGAGAAATGGAACAAAATCGAACATTGAGTTAAATTCTATTTCTGGAATATTTATTTAGATTCAAATATATGCACATCACAGCATATTCATTAAGTCGTCACCACAACAAAGTTACATAATAGGAATTTAGTCCACTTATATGATAAGGTAAATTTCTATGACCTACCTGACACACTTCTTTTCACACTACAGACTAGGTCATACAAACTTCATTCAACTCTCACAATCTAATATTTTTCACTATATGAGTGCAATATCAGTAGAGTCAGGATCATCTATTTCAGAATCCTAAATACAATACACAATTTAAATATCTCAACATAATATTTCATGTTCATCACACACATGTCATATCACAATCATACAATTATAGATTTCATTCATACATATAGTTGAGCCCAATTTAAAGGCCAATAAATTAAAATTAATCATTATTTACATTATAATAATATTTAAATACAACATACTGATCAATCTAACAATATAGTGAAAGATAAAAAAATTTAACACTTAAAAAATGTTATTTTTCAATGTTTAAAAAACACTCTCTCGGTCAACCAACACTTGACTTGCGTAAATAATTAAACAGATATTGCGATTCACTAAATCATCATTCTTCTCTCTTAACCAACGGTGTTAGCATGCCCAACAAATTTTAGTCGTCTTGGAAAAATTTTGCTCACCTAGCAATCAAAGTATTCCTACACCACTGAGAGTTTTCACTAAAATAACTCGTTGAACGAGAATTTACTCATCCAACTACTAAAACTCTTGAGTTTTTAATTAATTGAATTTCGTTCGGCGATAGTTAGATCGCTAAGTAACCAAATCACTGAGAATTATTATTTAAAATGCTCACCCAATAACTTTATATAATTTACAAATTTAAAATAATATAATAGGCGATCCAATTGATTCAAATTAAGTTTTTTCTTCATTTCTTATGCCTAACATGAAATATATAGTACTATCAAAACTTAACTAACTTTTTTTTAATTTGTTTAAATCAAATTTAAGCTCCCAATTCTAATATTTACACAAGGCTAAACCTATATAAGAAAAAGCATACTTTAATTAATAATCTAACTATATCATTATGTTTCTAAACTAAGTAATATTCATCTTTATTCTGGAAAGACCACTTGCAATAACCCTAGTCCCATGCAAGTATTGTTAATGAGAAGTCATTGCCATATCCATAATTGAAGCAATTTGTAATGAGTGAGTAAAAAAAATTGTTTGTTAGAGATCACGAGTTGTTACACTTTCAGATTTATTGTTTTTATATGTTGTTGAATTTTAGTATTTATTGTTTTAAGTAAAATTTGGAATTGAATTAGTTGAGAAGAATATATTTAATACCATTAATCTAGATATGATTTTTTTTTTTTTTGCTTTTACAAGAAGAAACATCTATAG
>Ga0209700_104064_pt1 | contig 26977 bp, 11 predicted proteins | sample SiratroredBW_FD_187528 | JGI IMG/M metagenome (GOLD analysis project Ga0209700, IMG submission 187528) | Root nodule microbial communities of legume samples collected from California, USA - Siratro red BW (SPAdes) (version 2) | ecosystem: Host-associated > Plants > Roots > Nodule | place: USA... | reverse complement strand
AAAAAAAAAAAAAAAAAAATACCTGTACAAGATATTCTAATGATTAAATCAATACTCAGTTATCAGATATTTAGATTTAATATTATTTTGATTAGATAAAATTTATATTTTTCTTGTATTACTATTTACTATTTATATATTTTCTTATTTTAGGTCAGAAGAAAAATGTAAAATTTTTCTATGGGAGATATAATTATTGTTCTTTATTCCCTGTCTCAGAAGATGTAAGATTTACTGAAGGAGAGATATAACTTTTATTGAGAGTTGTTACTTTTTCATAAATTAAACGTTTGTCCCCAATATAAATTAGGTGAAGAGACTAATACGGAGAAGTAACCCATATAGCCAGTATTCTTAATTGGGCGTATAGTAGAATTCCAAATACATATATTTATTGCATATATTTCATACCTCTTGTAATCTTACAAGTAAAAAATAAATTATTAACACTTTGTGAACTAGCTTGCATACAGGGCATAACTTACTTTCTACCAAAATCCCTCTTCTTATTAACTTACCTTTTATGATACTCTATCTATCATGATGAACCCATTTACTAAATATCAACTCCGATTCATTCTTTCATCAACATTTTCTAATCGAAACAAAACCTATTTTTGCTTACACCTGTCCTTCCAACCCTACCTGGTAGGAGCCACGTGGTTAGGTTTCCCTTTATCTGTTATTTTTTTCTGATTATCACTTTTTCTAATTGTTTTTATTTCGAAAAAAATGAATAGATTTTCAACATGGTGGTTCTGGAAGGCATAATTTTGAATACAGTTCGTATCAGTTGGCAACATGCAGGATGAGGTTTATTGGAACAACAGCAGCCAAGGGGCCAAAGACTACTTATTGCATTGCTGAAACATGACGCATTATAAAGCAAGGTGGCGCAGAACACTGAAATTTCCACAAGATCTTCACTGCTGGAACTATTAATAATTAAACTCCTTGTCAGAAATGATAAGTTCTTTTTCCTACCATAACAGAAAATTGAGAGATACATTGGTTGCTTACAAAACAAATAGGAATCTGACAAATAACATTGCCATAACTCCATGTTTTACGGTATTTTCTGTCATTTACGAAGTTGCTTTCGATGACAATCTCTGTAGCAGGTGCTGCAGGACACAGCAATTATTAGTTTAGTGACTAAGCTAAAAGAAGAGCCAAGAAAAGAGCGAATATTCAGAGTTATTGAACTGTATCCCATTCTTCCTCCTCCAGCAGTACCCTCATCTAATCACGTGCTCTTCTCTTTCTTATTTCAGTATTTGCCGCCTCTATAATGTAATGTAAGTTTAAAATATGCATTTCATCATTTCTCTGCATGCCCTCATTTTATGGTGTCATTTATATGCAAAAAACTTTCAATTCTAATTTTTATACATGTTTTTTTTAACAGCCTAATTTTTATACATGTATGTATCTATGTACAAGTTAGATTTAGTTTATCAGTGAACTCGTAAACTAATCGTTATAGAGTTGTTTAAGTATGATTATAAAATTCTTGACTCGAAGTTGTAAGTATATGTAACTGTATTAAATATTTAAAAAGAGAATCTCATAGGATTAAGACTACTGATAATAGAACAACAATATATGAATAGTTTAACCTAATAATGTAAATAACAGAGCAGCAGCTAAAAATAATTTAAGCGCTAGAATGAATTGAATTTCACGACATCCCTCTGTGAATCCCTTTTCCAAGCATTTCTACATATATGCTCCTCTTTCTAAAATCAAGAAAAGAAACTCTTCAAGATGAAACTGTCAGAGTTGTTCTTATTATATGCGCCATATGAGATATAAAATTAATGTAAAAACTACAAATTCTAAATCAGATGATAGAAGTAACAATGTGACTATAATTACAGTATCTATCTATCAAATCATTATCTATCTAATCATTGTGATATTTTTATATGTAGGGACCTTTAAAATGATAAAAGAATTTGTGAAATTGAAAAAATATAGTTAGTCTGTGCCAACAAGTGTTTGGTATGTATGTGTGTATATATATATATTGTAAATGCACACGAAACAATTAATATTTGTAAAAGTCTGTACTTTCACGTTGAATACTAGTCTTCTTTTGTTATTGAATGAAGAAATATGGACAAAACTGTCCATAACATGAAACCAAGGAGTCGGGATTTGCCTGAGTTGGGGGAGGAAGACTATAGCTTTGTGCTCCTGTTGCAGTTTCTTTGTTCAACAATCCAAAATCTACTTATTAAGAATAAAAAGTCTTGTCGGCAAGTAACTTCAAAATCCATGTATATGTGCGCTAATTTTGCATGATTTTATCTACAAACAGATGAGCACCATCATTTTCTTTCTCAATAATACTACTGGTTTCAAAAGAAATAAAGTACAACTATGCTTTTGGTTTTTGAGCACATGAAAATAAAATTTTAAATTTTAAAAATGTTGAATATGTGGTGATTCCTATCAGACAATCTCACATGTAATCTCTACTCTGATCATTATATATGACAAAAGACATGCACCTGTTCATGTAGGTATATTTGGGATACATTATATGTGCACCACAAGCATTTTTCTCAATGACCGATCAACATATCCAATATAACTAGTGAGAAATAGCTTCAGTATTTATATTATCACAAATTCTGGCTTTGACTTCAGGTGACAACCCAGTGGAGTTTTTTTTTTTTTATCAAGAAAATAAATATGTATTAATATAACTGTATACACAAAAACCATAGTTAAATGTTTAGGTCTGGACGAGAACCATGTACCCAAAATCCTTATTCATATACTTAGTGCCTTTGCCCCTCTATTTCCATAAGGTCTTTAACCGTATATATAACCATGTTTGATATAGTATAGGATATGCAACTTTGAAAATTATATACCAAAACTTGTGCTGAAAGCATTGTAGCACGCTCCATAAAGATAACTTTTTTCACTGAGATTAGAAGGTATGCAGAATAATACTCATATTGGTACGCCTAGTAGCACTTCTATCATATTACGCTATTGCAGACTAAGTTTCCCTGAAAGAAGTTGTCTATGTGTGTCAAAATTTCTTGCTGTGATCCTTGAATTTGGTACACGCAATCCACACAATAGTTATATAGAATCTTTCGCACAGATAAGGGAAGAGATCATGACCACCAGCATAAATGAAGGAATTAGCCACCATGACAACAATGCACATGATCATGATAAATGCATATTATGATGAAATCAAGACAAATACCGCTCTAAAGATCATGTTGTAATTTGGGAGCATGGCTTGTACCAGGATATGGGTTGTTTTTGAGAATAATAGAAATAATAGAATTGACCTATCTATCGGTGATTTATGGGAAGGATGCAAGAGTAAGACAAAGGGAGACTCAATTAGCTTGAGTTAATCCTCCTTTAAATGTGTATTTTTTGTATAATTCTTTTTATTTGTAAACGGATTAAAACTTCCATGTACTTCTTATATATATATATATAATTCTTTTTTCTTGATAGAAAAAACAACGAAAACATTCATGAAAAATGAATTTAGGCTATTTGTGAACTGGCAGTTTTCGCATATTAAAACAATAATGGACCTTCCTTTAAAATTAATCAGACACCAAATGGGAATGTAAACAATAACTTTTTATTAATGTAATTAATTCCCAAATATAATAGATTACTTCTATCATAAAACAAATTACTACCTCGATGCGAACCATTGACTGCAGTTTACAATTATTTATATTTAGAATAATAATAAATATACTAATTTATAAAACCATTCTATTGAAATAACTTCACTCTTTTACAAATAAATGATTTTGAATAAGAAATATAAAGTAATATATTTCATTAGAAAAATGAAAATAACAATTATTTTGAAACTTCTTTATATAACTATTTTCAAAGTCAATTTGACTCTTTCAATGAAAAGAGATGCACTTATAGAATTGTTAGTGTTAGAAATCAATTAATGAAAGTTAAAAATATGTATATAACTAAAATGTGAGCTTGGTTATATTGTAAATTTAATAAGGTAATATTCTCCTTTTTCTTATTAGTGTGTGAATTATTTATATTAGTAAGATCATCAAGAAATATAAAAAAAACTAAAATGTAAGAAATATTACGAGTATCCATATTGTTTAGGATTGACCTTTTAGGTTATAACGTGAGAACTTTAACATTAATACATCAGATGAGTAGTAATAGAAATATACACGTAGATAAGGTAATTTATGTTATCTGCTGTGAGTAATATTCTCAAACTTCATAGTATAAACGCAACATGTTTTGTAGGTGGGCATCTAATAGGATTTGGGGAGGAAAGTCAATATAAAAGACTATAATAGACTCTAGGTCTAAAACACAATGCAATAATTTTTTGAATATCATTATTTGAGTAATTCAAAAACAATTTTGATATCTAGACATGTTGAATAGTATAACTAGGTTATAAAGTAGAGCAAGTGAGATATATTCAGAGTAAACATTGATTTTATTTGTTTGTGTTTCTTCTTATAAAAGTATTAAAACACTCCAACTTCCTTTTATTAATTTATTCTTTTTTCTGTTAAAAAAACTAAAAAATATTATAAACTCTATAAATTTTTAATTAATGATGAAGTTTATATATATATATATATATATATATATATTGTTTATCATATTTCACTTTTTATTTTTTTTCCTTGTAAAATTATGTTGATCTTTATTATTTTGTTTTAGTTCTTTGTAATGTATCTATTTTTTTCATTTTTATAATGAATTGATAATTTAGTTAGTCTTATTGAAATAAAATGGCAGTGACAAAAAATTATTAAAACATCACCGAAAAAAAAAAAGGTATTTTACAAGAATTCAAACAAAATAATCAAGACCAAAATAAACAATAGAAATTGCAGAAGAACTGTTTTAAAAAAGTTTATAAAGACTAAAACTAGGAAAACAGAATAATATAAGGGAAAACATATGCAAAATTTACTATTATTATTATTAGATTTTTTTTCCCTGGTATATATTTCTTCGTGAAATTCTTTGGAGTGTATGCTCGTTTAGCAGGACCATTTACCAAGAATTTCGATTTATTAGGACCGGATCGTTGCATTTAACTTCACAAGGCATCACTCATCTCATATGTAAGGGTTTAATCAATTGACTTTCCACTTTAATCACGTGTGCCAGCATCAAATCAATTTTGAATAAAAAAAATCGAACAGGACAATGCTAATTTCAACGGATGCATCAATTCATGTGTTGGAAAATATAGTATATTATTGTGTTCAAGTCACGACAACAGAACAAAATGAGCAAGGAAAAAGAAAACAATTCTTCGCAATATATAAGGGTTCAATATGAATGTTGGTCTGCATAGATCCAAATCAAGAAAGATCGCATAATGATTTCCATTCCCACTTCCTCACTTGCTCCATTTAGCCAAAGAGAAGAAATGGTTGACCGTACAAGGAGCAAGATTCTTATAAGAGAATATAATGAAGATAAAGATGTTAAAATGGTGAGAAAACTAGAGAGGAACTCTGAGATTGGGACTAAAAAGGTGGTCTCCATTTTTACCAACATGATGGGTGATCCTTTATCTAGGATTAGGTTTTTCCCCCTTCATGTAATGCTGGTGGGTGATTATCCCTATCTTCCCCCTTACCTTGTTGCTTTTCAAATGCTCCACATTAATTAGAACTTGTTTTCTTCAGATTTCATAAACTCTTTGTTCTACTCTTTTCTAGCATGAAACAAATATTTCCAAAACATAAACTGATGCATATTACATGATTAAATACATACCTGACTACTGATCATATATATATATATGGTTTATATAATGACTTTCAGGTGGCTGAGCTTCTCGAGAGCAGGGAACCTGTTGGAGTTGTTAGGGGAGTCATTAAGAACGTTGGTACTCTTTCTGGATCACTCTTGAAGATGGGTTACATCCTTGGCCTCAGAGTCTCTCCTACTTACAGGTAGTACTCACTTTCATTGATTGGACTAAGAAACTCTATTTTTTATGTGTGTGTGTGTGTGTAATATTTACAAGATTACAAAATTTGGTCTTAATATTGCTTGTTTTGAGCCAAGATGTTATGATAACATCATGCCTACCTAAAACATATTACATTACATTCTTCCCATTTCAACCGTTTGCTTGTTCATCGGTGCATTAATACACTTTGACAGAAGGCTGTACATATAGAAACATCCTGCTAGAAATCCGAACCACTGTGTTACTATGCTGTTTCCATATTTAAACCATATATTGTTGAGGCTTTGCATTGCCCATCCTTAATAATTTCCTTCACTTGATAGAGATTTCACTTTTTTCCTTTATTGCAGTGTTCCTATCTGTCAATTTGTTATCTTTCTATTGAGACTAGCCCCGGTTGGCTGTCATTTGCATTTTCATATTGCACCTTCGAATAACCCATTCCTAACCCATGTATGCTGTTATTTTGCCCAGGATTAGAATAACTTTTCTACTTTACTCTTTGATAAAAAATTTTGCTTATAAATGGACCTGAATTTTGAACTTGACTTTAAAGCAAGGATTGTAGACATTAATTTAAACTTCGGTACGTAACTGTAGGTGAACTTTCTTTACAGTTTTGCTAATTGTAATACAATATGCATTTTTTTAAACAATTTTTCTAATTGTAATAAAACCGCAGTTGTTATTTAAAACCCTAATTTCGTGTGAATGCCAATGTGAAAACATTTTGGTATATGTAGGAGAAAGGGAGTTGCACTTAGACTTATAGCTGCAGTTGAAGAATGGATGGTGAGAAATGGAGTTGAGTATGCATTCCTTGCCACTGAAAAGGATAATGATGCTTCTAAAAATCTATTCACAATGAAATGCAATTATGTGGACCTTAGCTCACTAGTCATATTTGTCCAACCAATTAGTTCCCTCACAAAGCATATTTCCAGGGATATAAAAATAGAGAAAGTGGACATAGATCTAGCAATTTCGTTATACAGAAGAACCTTGAGAACCAAAGATTTGTATCCACTAGATATGGACGTTATTCTGAAGGAGAAACTCAGTGTAGGCACTTGGGTAAGTTATTATAAAAGGGAGGGCTGGCTCAATTTGCGAAGCAAGGTAAATAATGAAGAAGATCTCATTAGCAATGAAACTTCAAACTCATGGCTCATTTTTAGCATATGGAACACTTGTGAAGCTTACAAGCTTCAAGTTAGAAGGTCTCAACTAGTAAGGTTTCTTCATACAACCTTGAATCATGCAAGAGAGAGAGTTTTCCCTTGTCTCAAAATGTCGATGAGTAACTCACATTGTAGATCCTTTGGGTTTCTCTTTCTTTATGGAATCTATGGACAGGGAGAGAACCTTGGAGAGCTCATGGAATCCATGTGGAGATTCACATCAAGAGTGGGAGAAGGAATGAGGAACTGTAAGGTGTTTATAACTGAGTTAGGGATTGGTGATCCACTTGCCAACCATGTTCCTCAAACAGATTCCATCTCGTGTATCGATGATCTATGGTACACAAAGAGACTTTCAAGCCACGTTGATGAAAACACTGATGAAATATTGATGAGACAAGTGGGAAATGTGTTTGTTGACCCTAGAGATTTTTAGGTATATAATCTTCAAGGGTTCCATGTTGACCTAAATTGGCTTCTACATGATCTCTTTCTGACGAAAAATCTGTTGATTTTAATCAAGAAACAAATTAGTTATATTGAATTATGCTAACGATGTTAATATTAGTTTTTTCTGTTATATCGGTTTTTTCTCCTTTTTCTGCACATTGAATTGAAACAACCCCAATAAAAATAGAGGGATTGTTGAAAGAAAACACTAATCTTGTAAAAAGAACGATAAATCAGAAAACGAACTGATATTAACATCTTGCAGAACTATGAAGTACTTGATAAAAATGAACAGATACCCTTTTCTGGATTTAAATTTGATAATATCAACATAATTAATGCTTATGTTATATATGCTTCATACGCAGCTATCTATTTACCTAGCTCAAGACAATTTCATTCATGGTTAGCACTGTTCATTGTCCTTTTATATTTGTTTTATCACCCTCGAGGGGCTAATTTAAAAATTAAAAGAAAAAAGTTTTCAATTTTCCTATTTTTTTTAAATACACAACCTGAATAAGTTTATTCCATTTGATTCTTAAATTCTACTCCGTTTATAAATAATGATGATCATGATTTAATTTCTTTTCATTTAATATTTAAGCTCTATTTTTTAAAAAAATTGACACTTTGAATTTCATTTCATTTCATAATAAAAAATTATTTTAAATATCAATCATTCATTATTTTTTAATATTTTTTGTTACAATTAATTTTTTATATATTAAAATATAATAAAGATATGAATTTAGAATAACTGAATTAGGGTAAACTTTGTGGAGGGTTATGCTTGTGTTTGAACAGAATTTTGGAAATTACAAGAAGAAGAGAGATAAGGGATTTATATTCTCTCCTTATTACTAATAATAAATATCATGTTTCATAAATCTTCATTATTTATATATTTTTGTTATTTAAGTTAGTGTTGAAATAAAATTAATAGATTAAAATTATAAAGATGAAAGGAAAAGACGAAGATCTATTGTAGTGGTAGTTAATTTTATTTCAGCTATATATATTAAATAATAATTTTAATAAATGATTAGTATTATTGATAATTTAATTAAAAATTATTGAAAATTAAATTTATAATTAAAAATAACAATAGTAAAGAAAAATTATAATATAAAAGATTAAGTTAGTAAACAAGAAAACAAAAAATTTAGAGACCAATATAAATACTAAATTTTGATTATTAAATCATCTTTTAATTAATATTGGTCACCGAATTGATTTTTATATAACATGATTACTAAGATAATTATTCAATTTATTTTTATATAATGATAATTAAATTACTTTTTAATCAGAATAGATATTTAATATTAACTATAAGATTTTAGTTATTTATTTATATTAGATTGTAAATTAGTCTTTAAATTTTTATTTTTTAACTCTTGCAGTGTAAATTGTTCTTCAAATTCGATCTAATAAATTTTATCATCTTGAATTGACCCTTCATAGGAATAATTTGAAAGATTTAGAAAAATCCATAATAATATGAAAATGTGGACCTCAGTCCCAACATTAAGAAATATTACATTATCATCCATAAATTTCAAACAAACTATCAAACTCTAAATGATTATGTAAGAAAAAATGCGGTTGTATACTATTAAGAGAATGTGAATAGGTACATTGAAAAAAAAAATAACCTTTTAAATTTGAAATTTTCTTTAATCACTCAAACATTAGTTAAAAAAAATATCATATAAAAGACTTGAAAAGATATCACTGTTTCTGATTGGATTCCAAAAATTTATGAAATCAAGAAAATGATCATATAAAAAAATTATATATATATATATATATATATATATATAAATATATAAAAAAAAAAAAATATTAATATAAAAAAATTATATATATATATATATATATATATATATATATATATAACAAATTATAAGTTCTAAATAAAATATAATTATTTAAAGAAAATATATTAAAAGTTTTTAATCAAATGTAAAAGTAACATTTATAATTATGTTATTTACATTAAATAATAAATATATGAATGTTAAAATAATTTAACTAAATTTCTTTGAAAGGTTATTTATCATACTAATTAATATTTTTAATTATTAGCATTAAACTAACTATAATTAATAATAACAATAATAATAATTAAAAAATTCAAGAATTTAAAATAAACAAATAATTTACAAGGATTAAAATATAAAAAAAAAAACATATTTGTAGGATTAAAAATGTATTTAAAGCAAATATATAATAAAAATCATGTGTAGCTTTTTTATAATTTATATTGTATTTTTCTTAGGAAAATAACTACAATCCTGAAGAGTGTGAGTATTTTTGTTTGGAGTATTTATATTAGTTTGCTTCAAATTTTGAACTATAAGAAATAATTTTCCTTGAATGAAATGTACTACTGTATATAAAGAAAATGGGTATAAATGGTGTAATCGTTTCCGTCCAAATATTCAGTAAGTAAATTGTTTTTATAAAAAAATAAAAATTACAAAAAATGATTATAATATTATTAACAATATAATATTAAAATAACATATTTTTTAATATTAAACAAAATACATTATAATTACATAAATTTTAAAATAAAATATTAAATAAATTAATAATTTTATTAACGTGAATCAGGAAGAATATGTTCTTTATCTCCATATCTGATGTAAAAAAACAAATATTATTTATACATATTTCTCATTATGAGTATTCACCATTAGCCTTAATATAAGTTCAGGAGATATCTAAAAATATAAATTTATTTATTATTATGTACAACAACCAGCTCAATCTCGATAAATAAATAAATAAATAAATAAATAAATATATATATATATATATATATATATATATATATATATATATATATAAATAAATATAAAAATAAATATATATATATATATATATATATATATATATATATATATATATATATCATTACCTTAAAATTTGTTTACGTTTTTTCAACAAGGAAAATATTGGATAAAATCCTAAACACATGTCAGCATAGTACCTTTTAATAATTACTGCTAAGAAACTTGCTTTACTTCTGTCATATTTAAAAACAAAAAATAAGTGCATTCCAAATAATGTCATAAAGGAAATTATGTTGATGACGTGAGAGAATCACGTACTTTTTTTTTTTTCAGAAAACTTGAGAAAAGAATCACAATGGACTCTAGTAAAATTTTCAAATTTAAATAATTAAATGGATTCTTGTGGATACTTGCAATGATTTGAGGTGGATAGAAGATCATACGAATCTGATCTATACTGTTTATAGCATACAAAACAAATAATTTAGAAAGACATTTGTAAATTGGACTTCAAAAAATATAGTGAACAATTGATGAAAAATAATGATAGAAAATGGTTTTTTATTGTTAATTATGAAATAATTAAATCTTCAGTAAGGAGACACGCGCGCTGCATTGTTGGACATTGGAAAAAAAGAAACAGACGAAAATAAAATTGGATGATAAAAGAGTATAATTATGATAAATAATACAAAATAAAATTGGATGATAAAAGAGTATAATTATGATAAATAATACAGGAGAAATGGAGATAGAGAAAAAAAAAATGAAAGCTTGATGAATGAAAAAGAGTGAGTGAGAGGTCTTTTAAAAGTTATATTTAAATTCTTCTTGTTACTAATTTTTTAACTTTTTTTAAATAGTAATTTACAGGCTCACAAATTGACCTCTATCGATTAGAATAAAAAATTGTAAGAATATTTATACCAAGACTCATTCCAATTAAATATAAATAAATAACTTATAATTTGTTAAATAAACAAATTGCCCCTATAGCTCAGTGGTAGAGCGTCAGTCTTGTAAACTGAAGGTCTGTAGTTCGATCCTGCATGGGGGCAAAGTTATTTTTTTATTTTTTTTATTTTTACTTTTTACTAAATACTTAAATGTTAGTAAACTATCATGACATGAATTTTTATATAAATTCATACCAAGTGATTCTTTAAATTACACCTTATTTTTTTATTTTTTTATTTTTATTTTTTACTAATAAATACTTAAATTCATGACATGATTTTTTATATAAATTCATACCAAGTGATTCTTTAAATTACACCTTAATTTCATTGAAATATACTCGAGTGACAACTCTTATTAAAAACATTTCTAAGAACTTCGAAGTGTTCTTTTATATGCATCTAGTATTTCGAATACCATTTATTAATGTGTCAACTTATCCTGTTAATTCTAGAAATACCATGGCAACTAACTATTATTGGATGTATACAGGCATCCAAAAATCGACATGATTGTGTATAAATGCTGAATATCAATTATTTACAGTCTTCGTGACATAGAGCTTTCAATGAATAGGCTTTATTCCAACAAGTGAAAAGAAAATAACATCTATAATCTCTCAAATTTGCCAATGGCAAAATATGAAAATTTTACCAAAGTGGATTAACCAAGACCACCTAGTAGTTGCTGTCCTTTATATAGATCTTAAACAAACTCTGGCCATCAATTCAAACTAATTACCAACCCAACGCCTCTTTCGAACTGGCCTATGTTGCTTCATTTCACTTGTATCAACAATGGAAGAATCAGTGTTGAGCTTCAAACTCTCTTCTGTTTCCTTTTTCATTGTGATGGGTTGCTTAAAGCGCTCCCTACGTTTCTCCATCTTGGCTAAAGAATCCAGAATCCTTTGACTGTCATATCCACCAATACATTGGTCAGAACTACCTTCGTTTTGTGACAGTCTCTTCTTCACACTGTCAGTCACGCCTGGTCCTTTAGAAGTATCCCTTCTGGCTACAGAAGCCTCCTCAATGGATGATTCCCATTTTTCTGTTACAATCTGACCTTCCTCGATATCCGAGCTTTCTTTCTGCCCTTGATCTTGAAGGTTCTGGACCCATTTCTTACATCCGAGGTTGCCCTCGTATTTGCTGGCCCTTTTATTAGATTCATCAAAACCCACTGAATCTCTCCTCCGCTTCCTAGCAATCCCCTGGTTGACATTCTCAAGCCTACCATTGGACAAGACCCTAGAACTTCTCACTTGAGACTGTCAAAAAATAGCAATCAAACCAAAAAACCAGGAAAATATCAATACATCTAACAAACAAGAAAATCTTAAGCGGACATATGCAGAATATTGCATCAAATATAAGAGTGAGGTGTGACAAATATGAGGCACGGGTGCAAAACATAAACATAGAAACTAATAGAATGGTTATTAGCAGTAATAAACAAAGCACTAAAATGGAAACATGGTAAAAGACATACACACCGTTCGCGCTTTATTGTGAAGTCAATATGAAAAAATTTACAATGCAATAGTCATTGAAGTTATGTATCTGCCAACTCATACTAAGCCTGAACACGTGGCTTATCACAAATTGAATATGGTGGAGTGGCCTATGGTTTTTCATCACAAATCAACAATAAATACACCTTCATGCTGCCAATCATCTTATTTGAAAATTATTTTAAAACAACTAAAACTTCCATTTAAGAAAAGCCCACACTACAAAAGTCAGAAATTTTACAGTAACATATCTTAAACATATGATAAGCAGACAGGCGCATTCAGCAAAGAAAGGTAAAATACCTGAAAAGGCACATTCTGATTGTCCAAAATACAACATTTCTACATAAAAACCAACGCAGGCTTTTTATAGTGATAAAATAATACAACTATTTAGCTATACATGCATTAATAGAATTGAGTACAATGCAAACTTGAAAGAAGTTGGGAAGAAAAAGAGACAATCTTGCCCAATTCTCCCCACAGATTGCGTAAAGACTAAACAACATACTATGCCCATTTATACCTAGGGATAAACTGTAGTCTACCAATAACAAATACAAATTTCTGACAGAGATATTCAAATCAATACAAATGAACTAGAAACGTGTGCTATCTAATGTGGAAGCTTCAATCAATTAAAATCTAAACATAAAGAAACCATAAGCACAACAGTTATCTAAAGCCATGAAATCTATGGATGTGGCTGTGATAACGTATGATATGATCATTAGCCACATTTGATGGCACCCAATTGACCACCACAAGCCCTTAACAAGCACAGATTATGTACTAGTTTCGAGATGTAGATGGTTTAGAAGCAAAATAGAAAGTGACAAATTTTATCTATTATATGCAATATCCAAGGCCTTATCCTACTAGCGGCAAAGTCGGCAAACACTGATGGCATAACAATATTATTGCCGCAAATACAATACTACTTGACAACAAGAAATTGATATTAAGATTTCAAGGAATCACACAGATTTGTTTTACATGCTTGACCCGAGTTCCTCAAGAATTTAGTACTTTTGCTTGATATTGATGCTGAAACTCAAGAACAATTACAATCTGGCATCGGTCCAAACTCGAAAACCATTTAAAAAAATAAAAGTTGAGAATGAAAAGATAAGACACAGTTAATGCTTGGGAGTGAGGTAGTACGATTAGTATTATATGAGCAAAAGCTACCAAAAAGAAATTAAAGTGCAACATGTTTGATAACTCATTCATAAAGACAAAAGTACAGATTCTTGACCATATTTTCCCCATCTTTACCTTTCCTTCCCTATCAATCAAGTCAACTGGTTTCCTGCATCTGAGCACTGCTTGCCCACCCCTACTTCTGTACATAATCTTAGAGCTAGCTTTAAAATATTTCTCAGCATCTCGTTTTGGAATATTTAGCCAATGCCGCTGCAATGGCATATACTCACTCTGCACCTTCGCACACAGAGTTGTTTCATAATGCCTATAAATAATTTCATCCTCAGTCCAGTTCAGGAACTTAGATGGGGACCTGTAAAACTGATACTCTTCTACAGGATAAATTTCATCTTCGGCAGTGTCAGTATAATCACATGACCAGTAACTGCCTCTGCTGTCCCTAACATGCTTATCTCTCCCAGAACCCCCAAAGTTTTCATTTACTCTTGCACCATATGCATAATTTTTCATTGAATCTGTGTAAGATTGATTGTGATACTTACGATTTGAAGTATCAGAATGTGCATATTTTGGACAATTATCTTCCATTATCCCAGAACATGAGTTATTCAAAGTTAAAGGGGGGCTGTCACAATGTCTTCCCCTACGGAGAGATCTTCTCCAATCTCTATCAATGTGTGGAAAATGCTCTCCACAATTAGTGTATGAAGATTCCATTTCTCTCTCAGCAGCAGAAGTGGCCATCCTATAGCTCTTGTTTACAAACTCAAACTCACATTCATCAAAATCATCAATGCATTTACTGTCAATAAAATGGGATCTTTCATCCATTCTTTTCCTTTGATTTTCCCTTTCCTTATCAAGAAAAGATGAATGTTTTGGAAGAAACTGCCTGGGCTCTCTATAAAAGCGAGGACTCAGGTCATCAGCAGAGGACCCACAACCAAGATAATACCGATCTCTATCTCTGTCCTCATTATCTGAAAAGCAATGACCTGGTTCAAAAATATAATAATCCCCCACATCCCCATTTTTCCTGTCATATCGGTTTGTATTCTCCCTAAAGCTTTCTCGATCTTCACAATTATATTTAGGGCACCGTCTAACCAACTCATCAACAACCTTTTCATTGCCATAATAGTAGGATTGTTTAGTTTCCCTATTATATGAAACATCTCTTTTTCTTTGGCTTCCAAAAGCTTGCAGTCGGTCTTTTTGTCTGCCATAATCAACAAATCGACGAGCCAACAGAGACAGATCGCTCTTATTGGACTTGAGGACGGAAGAAACATCATTAGCATTTTCAGTGTACTTGTTCATCTTATAACGAGGCTCAAATCCATTACTTTGGTGCCTCCATTCCTTTCTGAATAGACCACTAGTTCTTGATTTATAAGCTATGTTTACAGTTTTTTTATTGACACTGCTGTTTTTTGAGTTCTTCCAATAAAGTGGGGAAGATTCCTTCATGTCAGTAACACAATTCAACGTTTTCCTTTTTATAGGGCTAATACGACTTGTATCATTATCAACATGAACACTGTTTTCTGTTGGCTCAGAATCACTATCACTATAGGAAGTCAGGCTATGCTCTTGATCCCCAAGTGACAATTCTGACTCAATCCAATGTGGATAAGGACTACACGGTTCGATGCCACCACCTTCGTCTGCCTTTATTTCCCCCTCTGGCGCTTCTGCAATATCTTCTGCTTGATCCGGATGCTCATCTCCATTTACACCAAGTATCGGGCCACTTCTGCGAAAAGCAGAGTCCAGATATAAGTTTTAAAGTGACTTCAAGAAAACATTAAGAATTTAAAAAAAAAAAAATAAGATTTGAAGTATGGCAATGTGCATATTTCGACAATAAAGAATCAATTGAAACAATGAATGCTGACAACTACACACAAGAAATGATTTCCACACAAGGGAAGCTAGTATATTTTATTTTACAATAAAAATTAGCTGCATTTAGAGTACTATTGTTATGTAGTATGCTTTTCATCCGATAAGATTTCAGTCAGTCATCACAAAAAGTTAAGCCTAGAAGTTTTTTATATCTGACAAATAAAAAACCATTTACATATCTATATTACTTTATATTTTTGTCTTGAGCTTGAATTTGACAAATTTATCCATACTTCTAATATGGTGCCACGGGAAGGCAAACAAGCTTCAATGATGTTCAAACAGATCTATATTAAAGAATAAACAACAAAGTATATTATATAGAAAGGAATCAGATAGACACAGTGTAGCAATATGACCTTTTCAGAACAGAGGAGTCCTGGGCTTTTTTCACATCTTCCAATTGATCTCCAGACACCACTTCATCACGTTCACTGGAAGAATAGAGAATATTTCCCTTATTGCCTGCCATAGATTCCCCTCCTTCTAATGATGCATCCATTACAGTGCTATTGCCAGAACCAGAATAATCATCAGAGGATTCAAGCAGCTTTATCTGCCCAAAACCAACAGTAATTACTACAAAGACACATGCAGCTACAGCACAAACATTGTTGTAAACAGACTGAGTGTATACCTCTATAACATTAAAATCCCTATTGCGTGGTCGTCTTACATCTATGGATGGTTGTCGTTCAACCATGCTGTCCTCAACCTGAATTGCTCTACCTTTTGGCTGGATTATCAAATATCATTCATCAAGCAGTAACTCGGTATCAGTATCCAAGTTCATATTTGCAAGTAACAGTTAATGAGTTAACTTGAAGAAACTCACCAATAACCAAAAGCTGTAAAATTATAAGGAAAAGAAGGAAGGGAAGGTGGGGGAATCTCTGAATGCTACTCTTAATATGAGTGCGAGATGTGTTACAAACTATTAACAATATGATAATAGTAATAACTAAGGTCAAGCACTAACCTAATGCAACTAATACAAATCCATCTCAATAATACTGTAAATAAACATGACTGGAACACTTTAATATTCCTAGTCTTCTACCAAGAGCCAACAGCCGATTATCTGCGTACCAATTCACAATCTGATGAAGGAAAAAGTACGCTCCCCAAAACAGCTTGATCAGTTTGCTCTCTCACGGCTTCCTGAAATGCTTATACCCGGTCAGCAAGATCAGTCAAGAGAATTCTCAAACAAATAACACAACTTCTTAATTGTTCTTTTCCAAATATTATGTTAAACACCTGATTCCATTTCGCAGAACCATCAACTGAAATACCAGTTTGCAAGGATGTTTTCCAGAGTTGCTCCTGTACAGAGTGTAAAACTCTAATCAGTTAAGTTTGTCATGAGTCCAATAAAACCATATGCTGATTAATTCACCATTATAACATTAAACAGACAACATAGCGGGGGTAACGCCAAAAATGGTAGCAGAAATTCCAATAAAGCTAACAAGGGAAACGGATAAATAATTTGTGAGCATCTAAACAGAGAAACCAAGAGACAAGCGTAATAGCTAAAACTGATCTTGGACATAACAATATACCCACCAATGAAGCACAGTATAGTTTCCAAGTGCTCTCATTAAAACCAAAGTTAAAGTAATCTGTCATGTCAACTCGAGGAACATTCCATGGCTTCTCCATAAATGTATCAATGTTTACATCAAATATGCCCCTGCAATATATGGGGAAATCACAGTAAATGATAAGATCCACAAATGCTAGCTAGAATAAAATAACATGTACAAAATATCATGACCGCTTACTCACACCCCAATTAGTTTATCAAACTAACAAAATTCACTAAGCTCCGTATGAACTGCGTATCAAAATACACACACTGACCAGTACCAAGGAAGAACCGATCCATATCCACATTGTACAGCCACAGGATTTGCTGCAAGGCACACTCGAGACGAGCTCAACGCAAGGTTCTGGATGCAGGCATCACCATTCCTCCTCCCTTTATTCAGGGATGAAATGTACGAAGCCATCCCCATTGCCGCATTGGCCGTCATAACATTCATAAACGCCAATCCTCGACTCCTACCACTCTACAGAAATAAACCACAGTTCACCATAAACAACACAACTTCAACAATTTTAAACACTTAAGGAAAATACCAAAAATATCACGCCATTCATGAACCCAAACTATCTTATATTCATTACTGCTTCCACAAATAATAGAAACATCAATCCAAATTCAAATTATCCAATAAACAAAACAACCGAAAAAAGAGGGTATGTAATAGAATCATCTTACTGACCTTATTACCAAACACTCTGGAACCATTATCATCACCATCATCGCCATATCCGCCGACGTCGTCACAACCAACAACTCCAACAGGAGAATCCTCATCATTCAGCACGATTTTCAAACCGTCGTCGTCGTCGCTGTCACTGACAGCAGCACATTCATCATTCACTGTGTCGTTGCTCTTGTCGTCATCCAGGTTGAGAATGTTACTGTTCACACCTACTTTCTCTTCTTCTTGTTCTTCATCTTGCTCTTTGACGATGGCATTGGGAACTTCAATGTCGACGGCGTAGAGTTCGCCGAAATCGTCATCGTCGTCGAACTCTCCCATCTCCAGTGACTGGCTTCCCAGCCACCTAAAACCCACAGAGCTATAACCCTCACTTTAATGTTACCAGAACATATCTTTTGGCAAAACCCTTCACAATCTTAAACCCTAACACTCTAAAGTCACTACAGTAAGAGTTACATTTATATGAATAGTATTTTTTTTATATACAAGTATGGAAGAGAAATTTATCTTGTTATCATGTCTATTGATGAATAAGATTATCTAAAATAAAATAAATTCCTATTACATAATTGTGAATAAAAAATAAAATTTTCCATAAATATAATTAAATTCATAAAAATATCTTTAATTTTTAATATTACTTTTGCGATTAATTATTTATCTCTCATCTATTACAAGCATATAAAATATATATTTAAGAGTTAATTAAAATTAACAATAATAATAAATATTATGATAATTATTTAAACTAACAAATATAGAAAATACACTTTTCTTATGTAAAAAAAATTGAAATATGTTTAATTGATAGGTTTATGCTCAGGATTCTTTTTATAATTGATGGCTTTCTATTTATGAAGTTGTTATTGGATAGTGATGATATTATTTGACTGTAAATGTTTTCCGATTAAGATAATTATGAAATTGTTTTATTATAAAAGAGTTTTGATATTTTCATATTGTATATAGTGAAATATATTAATTTGATAGTTAAATAAATTATTATTTTATTGTTATATAATTTTATTATAAAAAGTAGGTGTCAAATGGAGATAATTGATGAAATGTAATTTCAAATTATAATTTTCTATTGTAAAAGAAACAAAATAAATTATTGATTTATATTACTTTATGGTATTTTATGAACAAGTTAGTCAAGGTTTTAAGCATAGGTCGAGTTATATGACTTGAATCCCTCTCTAATTTTAGGCCAAAATTAAAACTTACTGTCAGGTGACATTGGTGAGTAAAGAGAGGGCATCTCACAATTCTAGTGTATGTTGTATGACATGGTTAGAGATTTCATATTATTAGATATAAAATCTTTTAAATAGATGTAAAAGTTTTTTATAAGATAGTTTTACAAAATTGACTGGAAACTTTATAAAAAGTTCCAATCATAAATAAATGTAGTAATCAGTGCTATAATATCATATTATAAAATGGAAAAATGAATAAAATAAAGATATATAAATAAACATAATTTATCACATCTCATCATGAGAGCATGGCATACTTGTTGTCTTCACATAACTGTGTATCTCATTTAAAGGCATTGCAACTTATTCTTCTCTTCTGTTGGAAGATTAAGATGCAACATCCTTCATTTTGCATAGAAGTTCTTTTTGGAAACCATGATTTACTATCTACTAAAGTAATTGCAATCTCAAGCAAATGAAAAAAAATCAAATATCTAACCAGGGTCACTTATAAAGCAAAATACATATAATAATGGTTAAAAGTGAGTGGAGTTGTAAGTCAAGTAACATATTACAAGTCTCTATAACTTAAAAGAATAGGAAGTTGGGTAGTTTAGGTATCTTGTATCTATGGTATAAAGTGAAGAAGAGAGGGAGCTTCAGATATGAAAATCACAGGATTTATGGATGAGATGGTGAAATGTTTTCCTTGTTATTTCTAATTGAAAGCTATCTCTCAAGCTCAAAAATAAATTTTATTTCACATACTACATTTGGGTAATAAAGTACTAACAAAAGCATAAGGAGGTGTATCATTGATAGGAGAAAAGATGATCAACTCTTGCCTGTAGGTGGAGTCTAACACAAACCCGCTAAAATATACTTAATCAGATGGGGATTAACCAATAAATAGAGTCAAGTGATGATCATGAAAATAGAAAAGTTATCAAGACAAATCTCTAAATAGCTTTTTGGTGGACTTGGTTTTGTACTGAATATAATGTCATCATTTGTTTGAAATATTTTGGTTGTTTTTTACCATCTTTGATATAAATAGAAAGTAGTTACACATTAAAGTGATTTTGATACACTTGAATAAAATCAAAATATAAGTTTGGCTGAGTGCTGTGAGCAATTGACAATTATATATTTTAATGTCAATTTATTCTTTAGTTGGTCTAGAATATCCATGCTTATTTTCTTAGCTCATTATCAATAGTTGGAGTAACATAGAGATATTTATGAAATTTATAGAGTGCGGCTATGAAGAGAAAATGTGATCATCTTGTTGGTGTTGTGATTGTTGAGACTTTTTTAAAGAAATGGATTCAGAAAAATCTTTACAAAGACATAATTGCGTGATGTGGTGTCTCACATTGCATGAAAAATGCATTATTGTTTTATTATAGTTAAAACTCCTCAAATTTTAGCTAAGCTAGAATAAATACTTACTTAGCCAGCTAGGTGTATCAAAATACTTGTTTTAATTGTTTTCATAATGTTTTAATTGTTTTCATAATGTTTTAATTCTCAAACTTTTCTTCTTCATTAAATACTACCAACAAGTTCAAAATATTGGATATATTATTTTTTTCATGGTTAAGTTAATAAAGAGAGTTTAGGGTTATGTTTATACAAGTGTGAATTTCATGTTGTCTAAACAAAGTTTGTGAAGTTAAAATATTTAAAGAGTTCCAAAGAGTGTTGAATTGTGATATCTTAATAAACTGTTAAATTAAGGACTAGTATTGCAAACTGAATTAAAGTGGTTATTCATTTATGTTCAGGTGATTAATTATGTTTGGTGAATAGTCAATATAGAATTATTTTAATATTAAGTAATATTTAATAACTTTAAAATATTATTTTGGGTATTATTTTCAATTAATATTGTCACTATTATTTTTTTTTTGTCAAAATTGTTTAGCTAATATATTTAGCTTGACCAACCTTGGTTAAGGTTATTTTTTAATCTCATTTATCAAAGTTCTTTAGTTATTTTTTCAATCAATGTAGTTAAAATTTTTCTCAATTGACATTAATAAAAAAAGGTTCAATTATAGTTGGTCGAAAGTTTTCATAATTGACAATAAGAAAAATCTTGATCGGCTTTGAACCAAAAATAACCTTAGTGACATTAAAAACATTAACTAAGAAATCATTAAAAAAATGATAAGCCAATAAAAGCTTTAATGACATCATTCAACATTAATTAAGAAAACTCTTATTAACATTAACTAAAATATAACTCTAGTTTAAATTTAAAAAAGAATAATATAAACAAATGTCTTAAAAAAATTATATAAACAAATAACTCATGTCAATAATGATAAAAAAATTGTAACTTAAATTAGCTAAAACATAATCTCATTGGCGTAAAAAAAAAATAATAATCTATCTTACATTGGATAAAAAATAACCTTTTCTCAACAACATCTCAACCAAATCTTAATTCCAATTGATAATGTCATGACTAAAGTTAAGTAGAGAAAGAATATAAAAGTAAGAGACATAGATTTAAAAATAAAAACTTATGAAAATTTTTAAATTTTTTCTTTATAAGTGAAATTTGAAATTTTATTATTTCAACTAATCAAATTATTTCAATAAAAATTCATAATTTAATTTTTAAATATTAAAATAATATATTTTGTTATAAAATATTTTAATTTTGTATGAAAATAAATTACATTGGAAGGGAGGTGTTTTTTAGTGGAATGTTGTGTTGGAGTGTTCTTTCAAACGACAATTACTTCCTACATCTCCATATTTGCTTTCTGTATCCCATTAAAATATGTGAATAGATATTTATAGCCTTGTTAATGAAACAAAAGAGGTTAGGGTATTCTAGAAAACATTTTTTAGAAGAGATTGAGTTGTGGGGGGTGTTAAATCTCTTACGAAAAATATTTTTCGTAAGAGATTTTTGTATTATGGAAAACATTTTCCGTAAGAGAGTTTTGTATTATGAAAAATGTTTTCCATAAGAGGTTTTTATATTATGAAAAATATTTTTTGTAAGATGTTTTTGTATTATGAAAAATGTTTTTCATAAGAGAGTTTTGTATTATGAAAAACATTTTCGGTAAGAGGTTTTTGTATTTTGGAAAACATTTTTCATAAGAAGGTTTTGTATTATGGAGAACGTTTTCCATAATACAAAAACCTTTTACGAAAAAACTTTTTTATAATACAAAAAGCTTTTATAGAAAATGTTTTCCATAATGCAAAAATCTTTTAGGAAAAACGTTTTTCATAATACAAAACCCAGTCTTCACACTTCTTCTGGAAATTTTTTTTCGTAAAACAAAAATCTTTTACGGAAATTTTTTTTCCATAAAGCATTTCACACACTCCACAACCCATTATGGAATTCATTTTTTGGAACTCATTCTCAGGATACGAATATTGCAATAATCTTATACCCACTCTGCACCCCCTACGTAGTGCGAAAATAGAAGTCACTTACCTCTTACTTCCGATGATGCTGTCAGAGAAGCTTTCTTTTCTGTACTCATCACCACGATCGCCGGATAACGTCTACACTATTTAACAACACCCTCCTTTCGAATATTCCAATGAGTATTTCTGGGGATATTTTGATTGGGTGCAGGAAGCAAATGTGAGAGTGCAAGAAGCAATTGCCCTTTCAAACAAGCCAATAGTCCAACAAAATAATGGGCTTTTTGTACGTACAGGAGCCTTTTGTATTAAAAAAACTCTATTTTTCAATATAGAAGTTCTTAAAACTTTTACATTTTACCAAAATTGACCGACATAAATCACCAAAGGGAAATTAGATTTGTATAATTGGATTTCAGTTTTTTTAAAATATATTTCTCAAAACAAATCTAGAAAAAACAGAGAAAAAAGATGTGTTCAGTTAAAAAAATCTGACAACTATCCGTCTCAACGTGTTCACACCATAACCCCACTTCATCATACTTAAATAAAACTCCATTTTTGTTTTACAAATGCATATCTTAAACTTGTTTTTACTTTTATCATTTAAATTCAAATATGAAACCTGCTTTTAAAACACCAAACTTTATCAATCATTTTTTGAATTCTAAAAGGGAAAAAAATTGAAAACAAATGTCAAATCGAGTTTTTTTTTATTCCTTTGAATGGCTTTACCCAGCTTGACTTATTAGACCCAACATGACTTTCAGACACCACACCAATTAGAATGGGATCAGATACAAAGTAGGAAACTGACCTTTAATTCACCCATGTTTGGCATTGGAGCTACTTAGCTACGAAATTGGTGGATCTATATGATAAAAAGATGACTGGGGAATAATTTCCCATTTGATTTGTGTGTTAATAATTCAGTTTATTCAAAATAGTACTAGCTAGTATGTCAATTATCTTTCTAATTATTATCAGAATGGAGCAACCTAATAAGGTGTGAAATTTTAAAGTGGCTGCAGCTATTAAATTCAATCACATGGTTGGTCACACATGCACAACCAGGCTCTCCTCCATCCAAAACCTTAGGTTACTATAATTTGCATACTAATAAATTCATATTCATGGTGATTCTTTTACCTGTCTGAACAAGAAAGTAGAAGCTGAATCCAAAGGGTGTTTGAACCAAAAACATGTGCCTCTCAGAAGCATAGAAAGAAAGATGTAAGTTCATCTATCATTTCACAACTATCGGTAAAACGCTGCTTTGTCTTTTGGCAACCTAACAGTGACTTACAACTGTTGCATGAATGTTGAATAAATTAAGGTTTGATTTTAGAGGCATCTTCCACTCACTCTCTGTCACCAGTTGCTATAGGTTATAGACCCTCTTTCTTCCACTATCAAATACACACACCTGCAAAGTGGTTTTGTATCTTCTTTTCACGTGCGTGCCTTCTAAGTAGTAAGCATCATTTATGGCATAAGTTTGCCGGGGATTGATACACATGCATACATAAAAAAGTGACACAATGTTAGCAAAAAGTGTTTCATGATAAATGAGATATGCATGATGATGTATGCAACCGTGTCTACACATGCATGGATATCATTCATGGGTGATAATTGACTCGAGGGTAAAATTCTCTTTTGTCAAAGTTGGACTAGGTCTATAATATTATGCAGGTGAAACAAAAAATAGAAATTTATGATTAAAAGAACAAGAAGCAGTTTTACAAGTTCATGCTTTTCTTCTGACATAGTGGACTGCCATTGCTTCCCGGTAAATTTCTTCCTACAGCTTAGAAGTCATGGTGCTTTGTCCCCATCTCTAGATGCTATATCCATGTCAATGTAAAAACAGAAGGGTAAGAAACGGTAAAATGGAATATTGGAATATGTTATACTTGAACTGAGGCTGTGAACGAGGAAACAGAGAAAGAAATTTTTTTTTTCCAACAAAATTTTTTCTTTCCTTTCAATCTTTTGTTTACTTCATTTTATAGTTTAATTTCTGTATTCATTTTCTGCATTAGGAAATATAAACCTTGATTATATAAGTTCTATTAAATTATAGTACAAAATATTAATTTTGTACAGCAATAACAAAAGAAAAATCATAACTGATAAAACTTTGAAAACGGTTATTATAGAAGTAAATAAACTTACCACTATACATAGAAGCTTGTTATGGGATGACTTACATAATGAGTTTATAGATTATTTTCTCTTAGTTATTAAAAACTCACTGCAACAGTCAAATTTTATGCATAAAATAACTGTCTGCACACTATTAACCCATGAATAAAACGGGAGAGCTGAACCTCTAGAGGACTTAAAACATCTGCAAGCCAATCATAGCATTGTTGTACACTAGGGGTCATCACATACCAACCCTACAGATTTCACCCCCTCTCTCTAGCACCTCCAAAATTCTTTCCGAAAACTTTTGATTGGTGTGCTTGTTTGTGAAGCAGAAAAACAAAGAAAGATAGCCATAGCACTCTGCAAGATTAACATGACCATCACAAACTCTTACCCTCTGATAATCTTCCTGTCTTTCACTATGCCCCTTTTTCTATTTTGTGATGAGGGAATGCATTCAGGTACTTAGCAAATCTCTTACCTCTTTTTTTCTCTAATGATTATGCTTCTTGTGACCCTGAAGAGTACATAATGTTGGCAGGTCAATCGACCCAGATTTTGCATTCTTTCCAGGAAGACAGAAACGGGTCCATAACAGTGTCAGTGAAAGCAGAACATGCTGCCTCTAGAAAAATCTGGTTGCATGGTATATAGATCTTACTTTTCCAACTATGATGAAAAAAATTCCTTTTTACTTTTTTATTTCATTTTTGGAGACCCTTTTGACCGTGCCTTTGATCATGATGACATTAGGTTCTTGCACAAGCAAAGACATAAGCATCTCACAAAGCACAAGTTCTACATCAGGAATACCGCAGTTCATTGTGCAGATTGTTAACACGTGTGTTTCTGGATGTGCTCCCCGTGACATCCACCTCCACTGTGGTTGGTTTGCTTCTGCAAGAATAGTGAACCCCAGGTTGTTCAAAAGGATCTCCTATGATGATTGCTTGGTCAATGGAGGGAACCCTTTAGCCTCTAGCCAGATAATCAGAATCACATATTCCAATTCTTTCATGTACCCTCTTGCTTTCAAGTCTGCCAAATTTTGCTGAGGAATCCAAAATAAGGTAGAACAAATAGAACACTTCCAGAAATGATAACCAACCAACCCGTGAGTCCACCACGCTGTGGATATTAACCATTGCACTCTTTCTTTAGCTTCAGTGATGTGTCATTTTTCATGTGTAAATGTATAATTTGGATTTGTTTCTGCTATCAATGCCTAGAGACACCAATCCCTTGAAAGGGAAGTTCTATTATATTGGAATGATGGAATTTTCAAGTCAAAAAGATATTTCTGTGGCTGTGGCTGCATGTTGCATGAAATACTCAAATAATTGTGGTACTATTAGTGTGTATGTGGATTGAAGATAAACATTATTCTTGATATATAATACTTTTTTGATAATTTCTTCTTTATATTTTATGAACACTTCCTAAATCAATCTCTTCAAGTTATAAAAGAAGTATATTTAATTTTAGATTTATTAAATATCTGTCACTTTAATTTTTATTTTACTTATAATTTTAGGAATAAATAATTACCATTCCATAATTTAAGAATTAAAATAATAAATTTACAATTTAAAAACTATTAATTGATGTTATATGTTTGTGTACTGTGTTATTCTTTTTGACACTTACATTTTAAAGTCTTTTGTTTTTAAACTTTATTTTAATAATAAATTATTATTCATTAAATAAATTATAATGTTTTATCCTATTTATACATATTTAAAAAATATTATTTTATCTTTTGTTTAAAATTCGTGCTATAATAATTTACTTTTATAACTAAATCACTATTTGCATATGTCAACTAATACCTTATATTCTGCAAGCTCTTTGTAATAAATTTTAAGACTTAGGAAATAGTAATGTCTAATATTGTGTTTTTCACCTTCTTTGCAGTCTTATATTCAGTACATACACACTAAAAAAAAAAATAAAAAC
>Ga0209700_104062_pt1:12500-26984 | contig 26984 bp, 8 predicted proteins | sample SiratroredBW_FD_187528 | JGI IMG/M metagenome (GOLD analysis project Ga0209700, IMG submission 187528) | Root nodule microbial communities of legume samples collected from California, USA - Siratro red BW (SPAdes) (version 2) | ecosystem: Host-associated > Plants > Roots > Nodule... | reverse complement strand
CAAATTTGTTATGTTTTTTTTTTTAATTTATATAAATATAATTTTTATTTTGAAATCGTTTTGGATAATTTGTCTCATAAATTCAAATTTATCTTTTTATGACGACATAATAAAAAATATTGAACGTTCTTTTAATAAAGGAATAAATATTTAACTTAATAATATTTTGTGTTAACTATTTAAAGTTTAAACGACCTCAATCTTACTGTAGTTTAAAGTACCACTTAATTATTCTTTTTTGTTATCATTTTGTCACAAACAATTAATTAATTTAATTACTAAAAAATTATAAACAATTTTATAAAGTTATTTAAAATAGTAAAGATTTTTTACATTCTCTATGTGAAATATGTTAAATATTAACTACTTTATTAGACTAATATTATGTTTAATTATTCTTATTTATTAAAAATACATATATAAATATTTTTAAAATATGAGCACATTTTAATTTTAATGCATTAATCAAATTATAAAAAAATATTTCAAATAAAATAGTTCAATAAAAAGTTAAAAATTATGTAAAAGCGTATAACTCATGTTTACAGAGTATGATTTCGCTTTGAAACGACTTGTTTATATTAATAAATTTGACTTGGTGTAGTAAGAAAAATCTAATAAATTCAACCTAGTGAATTTATTTATAGAAGCAAAGGAAAAAATATGTGATATGCAGTGCAGAATAAGAGAAGTGCGAAAGCAGTAGTCAGTGAATGTGTATGGAGTCATCAAAGTCACTGTGTAAAGTAAAGGATGAAGATGGAATAAGGGAATATGGATCACGTGGTTAAAACTTAAAAGCTTTTAGTTGCGAAATATTAGGTAGCCTCGTTCACCTTCAAATGGTTCCCAGAACCACAACAAAAAATGGAACTTCTGCAAGTTCACTTTTCAGTGTTGGAATCATAAATAAAATGGTAATTTATTTTCCCTATTCGCTCTTTTTTTAATATATGTTTTTTATTTTAATTTTCATTTACCTGTAAAAAGTTTTCAAATTAGAATAAAAACAAAAAGAGTTTGTAATTTTTAGCTACCGACAAAGAAATCGCTTTAATATTAAAAAGCAAACTTATGGGATGAATGAAAATTAAAATCTAACCTGATAGATTTGTTCTTCAACCCTTTATTTTACAATTTCCTAACTAAAGAAAAGCTTGAGTGGCCAGAAAAGATCTAAAAGATAAACATCAAACACATTACATTTCTTTTTCAATATTATGTTTTTCAAGATGCATGTGACATTTCTCGAAGGTTACAAAGGATACGGGAAAATGATCACATGCTAATACGACCCCAAATAACTATAACTTGATTAGGTTTGGCTTTCAATGACCAAAACCTTTCCAAAGTCAACACGCACACACCCCACAGACACACAAATACTTGTTTGGCCATCCAAATTCGTACGTAACAGGAGTTTTCAAACTATTGGGTCTTAATCTTCTCCCTTTAATTGGATAACCAATCAACTAGTCTTTGGGATTCACAACGTTGGACACGGTCTTTTCCTTCAGTTCTTTTGCAAGCACGTCAATCGAATCTGAAACTTCAACCCTATATACATAGAACCTTGTAACAAACGCGAAGAAGATGAGGTTGAGGAAGTTTAGTACTGCGAAAAATGCATAGTAGTAGTCAAGATGAGACTCATTCAGGTTGTTCAAAATCCACCCCTTGTGGCCATTTTTCTGGGTGACATGTGACACTGTTGAGAGAAGAAAGGAACTGATGAAGTTACCAATGCCTAAGGTAGTTGTGGAATATGAAGTTCCAATGCTCTTCATATGTTCTGGGGCTTGATCGTAGAAAAACTCAATTTTGGCAACCTCTAGGAAGGCATCAGCAGTTCCCATTAGTATAAACTGAGGAAGCAAAATGAATATGCTCAAAGGAACCTGTGCTCCGCTTTCAACTACCCCGTGTTCTCTTGCAACCTTGAGTCTATAGCTTTCAGTTCCAGATGCAATGATCATGATCAGTGTGTGGATTACAAGGCCAATTCCCATCCTCTGAAGAAGGGTAATGCCTCTGGGGTTCTTGGTAAACCTTTGCATGATCTTCACAAAGAAACGGTCATAGAGCACAACACACACAAGCAAGGACACAGTAACAAATGCAGCCAAACTTGCTGGTGGAATTTTGAAGCTTCCGATGTGTCTGTCAAGAGTAGTTCCTTGCTTCACAAAAAGGGTATTTATCTGAGCCATCATTGTACTAGGAACAAATGTAGCAACCAAGATAGGAATCATCCTTAGCATTTGTTTTGTCTCCTCCACTTGTGTAACTGTGCAAAGCATCCATGGACTAATGTTTGAATCTGTTTTGACGCAGGCCTTATCAAGGAACCTACACAAAAGGAGATCAGTAGGACTCACACGGTTTGGATCATTAATGATTGTCATACCAATTGGAGAAGGTAGGGTAGAATTTTATACCTCAGTGTTGGAGTGGAATCAATTCTATAGCTCCCTTTTTTTGCATACTCTTCCTTGTCAAGCTCATATAGTTCTTTAGAGTTACCAGGGACAGGCACTTTCCATTTCCTCAAAGCAGCCACAATGACCCTGGCCATTCTAGTGAAGGTACTCCCAGCAGGCACTTTGTGCCTATAGAAGGGTGTGCCTGCCAGGAATATCATGATTGATACTAAAAGGCCAAGAGTTGGAAGAGCATATCCAAGAGTCCAGCCCACATTATCTTGGATATACACTAGAACACTGTTTGCAAAGAGGGTTCCAAAGAAGATGCTGAACATCCACCAATTGAAGAAAGAAAGCTTATGCAACTTCTCTTTAGGGTGAAAATCATCAAACTGGTCAGCTCCTATGGTGGAGATGTTGGGCTTGGTTCCTCCAGTTCCAACTGCTAGAGTATAAAGTGCACCATAGAACACTGCTAGCTGTAGTGTGGAGGCTTTCGCGCATTTTGCCACATCCTTCTCGAAGCATGGAGGTGGCTTTAGGCTTGGAAGGGACACTGCCAGTGTAAGCAGAGACATACCCTGCCATGAGCAATCCCAATACAGATGAACCAATCAGACAACCCCAACTAACTAATTTGACAGTTTAAACTGTATGCATAACCACCAAATTAGTCAAAAAAGTTAACCTACACATTAAAAAATTTCAGATGTTACAAACCCTACTTTTTATGGGTCTAATTCTGGCTTTAGTGTCTCAATCTACATAACTAATTGTGAGGTGATTCTACATCGCCTTTCTACTTATGCATGCCTATAGAAGTAAAGTTGGGGTAGAGATTAAAAGAAGAATTAGGGAGCCAAACTAAAAATTATTATTCAGATTTCTATATGCAAACAAGAAGTTATCTGAATATATGATTGGATTTGTTAAGTGAAAAATTAATAAGATTAGAATGAAAGTTATCATATAATTACTTACATATACGACGGTATAAAAACACGTGTCAGATTTTCACTTTAAATGTTGTTATTATTATCCATCCATCTTATGCACAGGTCCTACTTAGACAGTTTTGTCTTGTTATTAGATTCTCCTATACAACTTGCTAGTTGTCTTTATTCGTGGCTCCCTCCGAAGCCCCACGACCGCACCTGCCCCAGTACCTGACTTGAGCATGATAAATAGTTTTGGACTTAGTGTGGTTTACTTGTTTATGACTACCCTTTTACTTCATGCGGGTACAAAAACACTATAACATAAACTGTGGACCACAAAAACCATACACACTTTAGAAGGGTGGACACACAACCATGAAAAGCGCGGTCCACTAGCGTCAGAAGTATGAAAGGAATGCCACATGCTTTGAACCAAACTAGACAGCAGATAATGACCGGGACACTTTCCTACTACCTTTCATGTCTTTTTCCTAGACAATACTGTCATGGGGTCAAATTTCAATACTTCCCCAATATCATAACATCTCCTAACTCAATTCTATTAGAGATTCACTTACAACATTAATAATCAAAAAATCAGTGGGGCACAAAAGCTCAATTTTATTCGGTACTGTTTAATTACATGTTATTATTTAACTATGTAAAAACGTACTGACATTAAATCACATATATATATATGTAAAAGAATTATTGATAATTGATAAACATTACTCTAACTTTTCTCTTTGTTCTTTTTCACCGGTTGCTCTAACTTTTCTTGCATACAAAGATCAGAATTTTTGTCGTCTATTAATTATATTTAATATAGTTTAAATACTTAATATAAAAGTAGTAATATTTAAATATTTTATTATTCATTAAACATCATAGTCATAGAAATAGTATGCCATCTCAATAATCGTTTATGCTCAAAAGTCAAGTTCCGATTCACTGGCTGAGCTGCAAGATTCTTTTGTTTATCTAGAATCACTAATCAAACTCGAGAGTTAGTGTATTATTGGTCCAGCGATAGCTACTGTCCACTTATCATACTAGCAATATTGCTAAAGGAAGAAAATGTCAAGTCTTTGATCCAAAAGGCTGAAAGTGTTATGCTATATAGTAGCTTCATCTGGTTGGTTGGTTGGTTCTTGACAGATTTTTGTGTAGAGTAATCAGCAAGGGACATGCAATATGGTATCAAAATACTAAATCATTTTAATTAATCTCATATAAAATCATAATGAAATATACCCATATAAGAATCAGAGTTACGGTCAAAATATGCGGGCCTAAAAAACCAAGATGTAAGATATAACTTTATGATAATTTTTATATTATGAAGAACAAGCACCAAGGATCTTGGGCGACACTTTTCCAAGTTTCTAACATGTGGGAGTGGGGTGTTGAAAGGTAGTGATAATGCCACCGAGGCCTATGGTATGGGGTTCACCAAAGGCAGACAGAGTATGGTTTGACTTAAATCTGCTTCACACTCACTTTCCAGAATTTTCAAATACATATTGTAGAATAATCAATTGTTTCTTCACCTATTAATTATAAAACAAATATAGTATGATTTCTACTAATGTAAGCTTAACAGTGGACATTAACTTCAAACATTTATCTGTCCCACATAGACGCTCCATGTGAGATTAGAAGGGATGAACACTTGACATCCAAATAATTGAGGTTAATTTGTCAAAGGCCTACCTAGACCTTTACATATGTTTTTGTTTTTTTGACAAGATTTGAATGTCCGGAGTAAAGTATTTGTGACATATCGTAGAAAATGGAATCCGCTACTAATAATTAAGATGAAAAGTCAAACTAGTTGAAAGACGGTATCAAGTTGGTAGTAGATTATTGTAAGAGATTACCCCAAATGAATGAATTAAAAATATTAAAGTGTATCTGTGGCGAAAAAGAGAAAAAGTAGGAGTTAATTACCGAGAGATAAATGGTAGAGGCTATGACAAAAGTCCAATAGCGGCCGAGGAAAGCATCAGCAACGTAGGCACCTAATATTGGTGTCATCCAAATGGTGCCAACCCAGTTGGTGACATTGTTTGCAGAGGTTACTGTGCCCTGGTGAAGCTTTGTTGTAAGATACAGGATCAAATTTGATGATATTCCATAATAAGCCATCCTTTCGAATACTTCATACACTGCATCAACACATCAATTCAAACCTCAATTACCTTTCTTCATCTTTCAAATTATAAACAATTCAGTTTTGCCTTAACCCGTCTTTTCATTTTGCTAATTAAATTAAGTTACGTGTAACCGGAAAAAGAGGAGTTACGTCACCTCGTCAAATATATCACACTAGCTATACAACTTTATGGATTAGTACCCGTGACAGTTGAATCAGAAGCGTGCGTGTTCGTCAACGGTTTGTTTCCGAACCATTTCTTAACAGTTTAATTCCAGACACTATCCTTGAACAATAAATTTAATAATAATATTTTTTTAATATTCTTGGATAGATATTTCTTGTTTTGTGTAATTTAAGATGCTACGCATCGTACTCTATCCTAAAATAATTAAGATAAAACAATTACTTTTATAATAAAAACAAACAGTACGATGTGTTTGGAAATAAAATATCACGGATTATTTAATCGAGCTAACGTACAATAATAGGAAAAAGTTGAAAATGTTACAAGTTTTTAGTTGATTCTGTTTTTATTTTTTAAAATTAATGTCTAAGAATAGCTTTCAGATAAGAACTTAGAAAGATGAAAAAATTGTTTGAATAAAAAGAAATTGTTTTGAAAAAAAATTATGATGATTTTGGAAATTTGGCACGATCGAAATCGAAAAACGGTTCCACGCCTAAACCTAATCTACTTTGTACGATTGATAAACATCCATTCCAATTCCACTAATGCAGAATAACAGCTTCTGATTCTCTCACACCACGAGCCCACCAACCACTACCATGGACAGCACCACTCTGAGAGGGACAACTCCAACTTCCACGCATTCCTTTTTGGATCCACAAAACAAAATTTATATTTTCACAACTATTTCAATTAACAACTTTTTGTAGTATTAATAATAATAATATTTAAATGAATCTTGATAAATAGTAATAATTAGTTGTATAACTAATATTAATTGTCAGTATATTAATATTGATATTTAAATTAACAACTTTTTGTAGTATTAATAATAATAATATTTAAATGAATCTTGATAAATAGTAATAATTAGTTGTATAACTAATATTAATTGTCAGTATATTAATATTGATTTTAAAATAACAAAGAAAACCCACACCCTCGTGAACAAAGGGCCAACGACAAGGACACTATACAAAAATATTCCCTGTCTTAGCTTCTAAAAGGTTTCTTCACCCCGAGATTAATGTTTTCAGAAATCATATTATTTTATAAAAGTACAAAATAATACATGTTACAAATAAAAAAAGATTCTTACTTTCTCAATAAATACATATAGTCATGTATAATAAATTTATTCAGCTTTACAAGTACTTTAAAATGCCATTTTTCTTTATTAGTTTATAAAGACAAGACAGTATACAAAAATTAAACTTGATTTATAAACTAATAACGTATTGGATGGATATTTATTAATAAATTTGCGTTTGGAGCACTAAGTAGAATACATATATACTTTTAGTAAAGGAAAGCCAAATAATTTATTAAAAATAAAATTATATATATGCTAACTTCAATTAATTTATTTCGACAACATCATATTTGTTCTACAACATCATATTTATTTCGACAAAATTAAGTATGTATGAATGTTTTGTCGACTTCATCCGTCAAATTAAAAAAGTACAAAATATGTATATAAAACTAATACATATATGGATAACGTAACATATAGAAAACATATATATAAAGAAAAGGTGTACTGCTAAAGGAAACAAGGGTGGGTTAATGGGGAAATATATTAGTTCGAAATAGAGTAAGTGAAAGAGAATATGGGATGGTGAAAAAGTGTGTGACCAACTTTTTTTCTTATGTCATGCCAAGAGATATTTATGACTGAAGCTGTAGGTACACCATCACTTAGTTGCCCAGCTAAGCAAGGCCCCCACTTGCAGCAGAAAATAGGAAAACTTCTCCTCAGTTAGCGTACGTTAGGTTGAGGAGACGGTTATGATTTCAATGAATAAAAAAATAATTAAGTTATGATTTTAATGAATAAAAAATAATTAAAATCGAATATCAGTTGATACGTATTTCTTTACAGATTATAAGATTTGTAAAGAAAATAAATTTTATTATATTTTTATTATAATTAATTTAATAATTTTTTAATATGTTAAAAAAATACTTGCTTAGACTGGTTAAATGGTTCCTTTCAACTAATCTTGGAAGATTGTTGTTGTTGAGAAATAGTGAAATGTGCGAACTTTTTTATGTAATAAAATAGTTGTACATTTGTAGGATAAAATGAAAGCAAAAAGGGCTAGTGAGAAACTAAGAAGCGAGTAGGGTTAAAAGGTGGAAGGGGAGGCTTTGGTAGCGACATTGGACGTTAGAGATAGAGGGAAAAGGTTTATATTAATGAGGGATTGTTAAAAGGATAGAAAAGGTTACCAACAACAAAGGAGCAAGCTTTCCAACCACCACTTTTGGATCTAAGAATAGGTTTGCCTTTAATGTTGACAGTTCCATCTTGTGTGTAGTCCTGGTTCACCACCCTCCCCTCTTCCATGGTCATCTTTACCTAACTCTGCTTTGCTAAACACTCAACACTCAACACAAGTAGAAATTGGTCCCTGTACTCACTTTCCACCCTTTACTCTTTAGTCCCTGGAGAAAGGGAAGAAGGGTTTTGTGAATGGAAAAGAGAAATGAGAGAAGTGAATGTGTGGTGGCATGGTCTCCTTTCACAGAAACTATACACAATTTATAGACCTCATGCTCTGCTCTGTGGATACACTTCTACTCCACATGGGCCCAGTATCATCACCATTGTGTCACTATTTCTTCCTTTCTTTATTCCTCACAAATAAATAAATACCAAATAAAAACCTTTTATTTTATGTCAATACAATTAATTAGTAGGAATCGCAGTTAAATTAAGACTACGTCTCGTATTTTCTCCCAACAACTTACTTTTATCGGTTTAGCTTATCCATTTTTTACATTTTTCTATCTCAAAATTCCAATAAATACTTTATTACAAAAGTTCTACTTACCTCTTTTTACATATTATACTGACACTACAGTTTTTAGATATTCATACAAATATACTAAATTTATTATATTTAATAATTGTAGTACAGTTTAAGAAAAAAGTTATTCTTTTATATTTATCAAATAGTAAAACATTTAAAAGAATATTTGATCCCCATTTTTGTAGCTTTTTAATAAATATTTATTATACACAATATATATTTTAAATAAACTGTTATATTTGTAAATTTTTAAATGTATGTTTATTAAATATAATATATTGTCAACACAAACAATATGGATTAACATCACTTTAATTTAATAACTTTAATTTAATATATGTATGTTATTATTTATGTTAATTATTTTATACTAAATTTTTATCATTTTAATTGGTACTTACAAAATCATTAGTTTTAATTTTTAATTAAAAATTTCATGAGAGTATATCACATTTATAGGATGTTAGATATTCAAGTATGAGTAGAAGTCCCACATTGGATAGGAACGAGAAAGCAATAAGTGGTATCAGAGCCGTTGGTTTGTGGCTTGGGCGAGTATAGTTTGACCGTGTATCGAAAGTATTTCTGATGGTGATTTCAGGCAAGCGTGTCCCGTATAAGTGTGTGAACGGTGGTACAAGTGAGAAGTCATGAGTAATGTACTCAGGTTGAAAATGCTTACGCTCGAGGGAGAGTGTATCAATGTGGTGGAGGAGGACTCACACTTGAGGGAGAGATTGTTAGATATTCAAGTGTGAGTAGAAGTCCCACATTAGATAGGAATGAGAAAGCAACATAGGAGAATATCACTTTCATCATATGAAACTGTTTCACCTCTTCTTATTATAGTTAATATTTACACTTTTTGACAACTTAAAGTTCAATGTTTAATTTCGATGATATTATGGAATTTTGTTTAATTTTGATGATGTTATGGAATTTTGTTTAGTGTAAGTGAATGATAAACTTAGTATGATTGATTCTTAGAATATGTTTTGATTAGAGAGTGGATTTGAGGGAATTGATTTGAGATGAAAGTATCTGAAAAATTGTGTTGTTTCGATAAAAAGAAACAGGGTGAGAAAAGAAGAGAAAGTTTATAAAAGTTTGTGAGTAATGTGACCGGTATAATTAATAAAATTATTTTTTAATAAATGGAATTATAGTTAAAATTAATTTAAGATTAATATAATTAATTTATTGAATAAAATTTATAAATTATTATTATTTTAAATAAAAAGAAATTATAAAAGTATCAATTATTTTAAAATTTAAATTAAAAATAAAAATTAAACTATTGTAATAATATTATTTTATTATTATTTTTCTTTTTTAACCATTTTATATTTTTATTATTATAATTATTATTTATAATTTATTATTTATAGTTTTTAATATTAATATTGTTGATAATTTTTTTATAATTATCTTATCTTTATTATTATTTTATAATTTATAATTTTTTATTTTTATTAATATTTTATTAAATTTATTATTATTTTAATTCTTATTCTTATTATTATTAATTAATTTATAATTAATTATATTTATTTATTATAATATATATATATATATATATATATATATATATATATATGTTACTAAATTAATTATATTAAAAAATAGAATAAATTTATGTTTCTTCGCAAATCTTTGCAAACCATTCAAGAAATATTGTTCAGGCATCTTATTCTTAGATTTCGTTTTTAATTGATATTTTATATATAAAAAATTCAACTCTTTTTTTTTTGTCTTTCGTTAATGTGACTCTTATTTTTTTCAAAGCCAAAGGCACCATTAATGATCGTGAGTGAATTATTTTGAGATTAATATCATATAAATTAAATTTTGATAAATTAAGAAGTTGAAATTTTCTAATTTTTTTTTACGCATATTTATCTTCTTACCACCTCCTATCTACTTTAGATAAAAACAATTAAGATAAAAGTACATTCATAAATAAATAAATAAATAAATAAATATATATATATATATATAATTTTATTATCTAAAGAGAGAAAAGAGTTATATTTATTCATAATTCCGGCTTTTTTTTACTACTATTACATCTATAACATCCCAAATACTAAATTAATAAATTACTTTTTATAAATTAGAATAATAACCATTTTTTTATTATTTAAACCATTGATTTAATTTACTATACTACTCTTGTTATTATATAACATTTGTATATAAATTTTATACAAGACTTCTCATACGTAATTATACATCTATATGTTTTTTCTACTAATACAATAAGGTTATGTTTTGATTATATATTCTCTATAAAAGTGACATACATATTGAAGTCATCTTATATTAGATTATATAAAAAAAAGTTAATATATATATATATATATATATAATAAATTTAAATTATTTTTACAATGACAAAAGAGCTCACCATCATAAAAAAAATGTGCGAATATTATTTCATATTTATTTATTTAAATTTTCAATATCAAATCTCTAATTACAATTAATTTAAACATGTGTAGATTTATTATTAAGTTTTCCTCTCTTGACTTACAACTTAAATAAACTAAAGAAATTAATTTTTTTCTAATTTATTTATTAAATATATCTGTAATTTAAATCTTATTATATATATATATATATATATATATATATATATATAATTCACCAACAAGTTATAAATATATTTATAAAGTAGATCTTATATATTATTTTTATTTCGGAAAAAATAAATGTTAGTAAATTGAAAATTCTTATTTATCATATTCATATTAACAGAATAATATTTAAAGATATCATATTAAAATATTATAATCATCCACGTGAGGTTAAGAATATCTCATTCGATAAAACAACATGAAATAGGCAAGTAATATAGTATAAAAAAAATTAATAAATATTTTCTCCTCGTCATTTAAATATTTGGAGGATAAAATTTCATCGCTTATAATACCTTTGTTACTTTTTGATATGTTTTTTCATTTTCTTGATTTTGAAAAGGCACACACACTCATATTTATATAAGGATTTATCATAATTGTTATTTGGCTTTGATAGATAATTTGCATGAGATATACATGAAACATGAAAGGATAAGTCCATCAAGTGCGTAAACTTATATATGTTTCTAATTTTTTATATTTTTTTTATATCAATTAAATAGTTATTTAATGTTGTTTTACTTTTATAACATATTAGGAACTTTTTAAAATAATAAAATATTTTAATTATTCAATAATAATTTGATTTTTCAATATTGTGTTGAAAAATATTATAAGTTAGGGATGCTAATCTTATTCCTCTAAATGTAATAAAGTTTGTGAATATATTGTGTTTGAACTGGTACTAAAACTCTTTAGATGACTAACATGAATAGATTTGAATAATTTGATGCATTCATCTCCTTCTATTTTTATTACTTATATCAAACAAAATAAAATAAAGAAGGAAGAATAAATATGATGTGAAATAATTAGATAATAAAAAAATTAAGACATATATATATATATATCATTCACAATTTTATCTATATATATATATATATATATATATATATATATATATTATACTTTTATATTTATATTAAGAAAATTGATTTAGTTTTGTAATAATTGATCGGAATAAATGAGTTTTATCATAAATAAAAGAATAATACAAAATTATTTTATCTTGTTTGATATTTACTCATTAAAACTCCAAGATTAAATCTCTAGGTGTAATTTCTTCAAATATTTTTTTTGTTAACAAAATTATTATCATTTTCTAATTTTAGGTTATTATCACTATATATAGTTTTTTGATTATTTTCATAAATAATTATTATGTGAAATTTGAATTTAATAATTTTTAGCTTACTTAAATGGTTATAATATTTGTGGTTCTAATTTAATTTAATTTTAATTGATTTATGTGTATATTTTGGTTATTATTGATTGCAAGCTCAACCAACATCACTCTTTATTATGTTACACAAGTGACAAAAATTTTGGTGTTTTAAGTAAGGATCTACAATACTTAATAAGTGTAAGACTAATGTATATTATTCAAGTATTATTATGGCGCTAAAGTGGTAAGACTTAAACAAGAAAGGATCTAAAAAATATTTGTCTTATTTGATAACTCCACTTAAGTGACAAAGTTTTCGTGTTTTAAGTAAGGATCTACAATACTTAATAAGTGTAAGACTAATGTATATTATTCAAGTATTATTATAGCGCTAAAGTGGTAAGACTTAAATGAGAAAGGATCTAAAAAATATTTGATAGCTCCACTTAAGAGAAGTGATCTCACTCAAATAAGTGATTTCACTCAAACAACCTTCTCGTGTTATCTATAGTGTATCTTAAGTTAGTTTAAAGCTTACATGTTCAATTCATATTATGAATATTTTATTTCAATAAAATGACAAATTATAATCTTTATATGATTAAGAAATAATGTGTTATGACTTTGAGTGTTATAATGTATGAAATATTTATGAAATCATTTGAGGTGACATACTTGGGATAATATTTTAATCATTCGTGTTTTTGTAAGTATTAAGTATCGGAAGATGTAATTAACAAAGATACTTTTACTTCACTTATTGTTTAAATCATGTAAATATTCGATTGTGAGAAATTGGAGAAAATTTCTTGCCACATTTATAGGTGTAGAGATATTGATGGAATGAATTTACTTTGATCCATGTGTAGATCAAATCCTTGGGAATGCTTCATATGATTTTTTTCATAATACATTTATTTGTTATGTGTATCTTATATCCATTGGATTGAGGTTCATTGTAGACAACAATGTTTTAAGATGGATCATATAAAGTTGGTTGGATTGGTTGATATATTTTAATTATGCTTATTTGTTATGTGTTATCTTAATAGTTTATCCTTTTTGTTGTATTGTTATAATTATACTTAGTACATGAGCAAAGGATGCTTCAAGTCCGGGAAATGACTTTGGGCATTTGTGTATGTTTTAGTCAAGCATACTTACATGCATATGTATATTTCGTTTTGAGATATTTTTCTTTCATAAATCCTATGTTGTGTATTCTACGATGATTTTAAGTATATAATTAATTAATTAATTAATTTATATGGTGAAAGTGAATACTAATATAATTGAGAATGTTACATATAGAAAGTGCATAAGTTCGAAAGGAAAGAGACACGTCGTGCTTCCACACAAAAATAGAAGAAAATGTATTAAAAGACTTGATTATATTGTAAATATTTTATTAATATTTATATTTATTATTATAACAATAAATAAATAAAAGATAAAATAAATTTATTCATAATAAATAAATTATCTCACTTTCACTTTATTTTTGCCATTTTTTTTGCCTAATGTAGATAATTTTATTTTTCACTTTTTTTTTTCTACTTTTCTCTTTTTTTTTCTTTATCACCTCCTCGCTTTTTCATGTTTCGATCCAAAAAAAGTATCATTGATTTTACATCTAATAACTAGATAAGAGAAAGTATAGAGCCTTAAGTTGAGTGTTATCTTAGGTAAGTTTTTTCCCTCATATCCTTTCTTTAACTTTTATTTCATTCCTTATATAAAGCTCTTTTAGGCGGTAATTGATTAATATATTTTTAATATTTGAGGTTTAGCTTTTGGCTTCTCCTCTTCTTTAAATCCTTGTTTATACCAGATACAAGGAAAATCCAAAGCTAGAGAAGCTCATTTTTTTCAAACTGTCTAACTTGTGTTATAATTCATATTTTGGCATTTATTTTGGATGGATTTGAGTAAAATTAGTAATTGGTTGAATTATTTGGTTATGTGAAGTTAATGCATCTAGATTTAATTTTATGACTCTTAAGTTCTTTTATCTTGTTTTTGAATTATTTAGATTTAAAATGAGTTTTTTATATAAAAGTTACATTCTGAAATAAGTTTTTGGAAATTTAAAATGTTTTTTCCCGGCTTATAAGACAATGTCCTAACTCAGTGAATCTTGAAAAAGGTTCTTCAA
>Ga0209700_104062_pt1:0-7500 | contig 26984 bp, 8 predicted proteins | sample SiratroredBW_FD_187528 | JGI IMG/M metagenome (GOLD analysis project Ga0209700, IMG submission 187528) | Root nodule microbial communities of legume samples collected from California, USA - Siratro red BW (SPAdes) (version 2) | ecosystem: Host-associated > Plants > Roots > Nodule | place... | reverse complement strand
AATCCATGCTCAATCGAATTGGTCTCCAAAAACTGAATGGAACTTGGACATACAAAGGAGGAGATGGTAAAGAAGCGAGATCTAGTGGAGTGGCTGGCCAAGAAGATGCAGAACTTCCTGATACTACAACAACACATATGCTTCCATTTGTGTCTCCAGCACCACATCAGGAGCCAATTACCAGCTTTGAGAAGTTGATGATTTCCAGGATGGACAACATCACAGAGGAACAAAGAGTTCATCATGAATACTGTGTTACACATTTCACACAGCTGCACCAGCAGATTGATGATATTCATGACACCCTGAACAACTTCAACCTCTAATCTGTTGCATCATGTATCATATTACTTGCTGCATTTCCATAATGAACTCTTTGTGTGCTTGTTTTTTTTTCTTTTGTTGATGTTTTTATTCTCTTCCCAACTTGATAAACTCATTTGGGGGAGAAATATGTGTGGTTTGTAACCTTAATTAACACTTTTACATGCTTTCCCTAAACTGTTGGACTGAACTAAAACTGCTGAACTACTGGTTATGATTTTAACATGTTATTTTCTATTTTTAACCTGCTGAATTTTATTGCAGTTCTGGTATGTTGTGGAAATTGTGTTAAAAAGTTTTGCAGGGCTTATAGTATGGGGGAGAAGAAGCATGAGCATGACTAATGCATCAACCACCAAACCACAAGAATTGTCTTCATCAAATTGGGGAAGATTGTTGGAGCTAGTGAAGATCCTTCAAAAAGTGTTAATTTGATGAAGAAATTCCTTGAAGACACTAGATTTTAGGTTTGGGGTAGTTCTTACTTGGATTAGGACTTTCATGCATTAGTTTGTGTCAATCTATCAAGTACTAGCATTGCTCTTATTATAGTTAAGTAAAAATAGCATTTCAAAAACGTTTTAGAAAAATTAGTGCTATAGACCTAGATTTAACATGTTAAATTTCTGACAGTTTAAGTTGTCACATGTTTAAAAGGGTGTTGTGCGCGTTTTGTAAATAGAATTTGATTTCAAAAAAGGTTTGAAAAGAGTTTTAAGAATTTTCAAGACAGTTTCTTGGAGGGAAAACCAATAGTGAGAACAAATTGCTTTTGATTTCAAAATTCATCATGATGTCTAATACTTGAAGAAGAGCTTTGCTTGGATTTGATTTGATTCAATTGGCATGGTAGCAGCTTTCTTGTGAAGATAAGTGTTCTTCCTTGGGTTTTTTTACTGTACTTGGTTGCTGCCTAATTGAATTTTCAAGTTTTATTGTGCTCTTGATAAGTTTCTTGATTGATTAGTGTTTAATAGGCGTTTTTAAGCATTGCTATTGAGAGAATTGTATAATTGAATTGTTGTATTGGTGTGTTTGCATTCAAATCTGCATTGGTGTACTGCTTTGACACTGTGGGTGTTCATCTTGTGCGGTGGGGGCTGCACAAGAGGGTAGAAGGCCTTCTTGTAAGGTTCAAGAAGGGTTCTTGTGTGATTTGATTGTAAATTTTGATTGAATTAGTGGAAATCCTTGCTAGTGGTAGCAAGGGACTAGACGTAGCCCAAGTGGTTAGGTGAACCAGTATAAAAATATCTGTGTAATCTTCTTGTCTCTCTTTTAATTTTTGAATTGCATTTGTGTCATATTCAATTCTACAGTCAAGAACAACCTGTTAAATTCTTAACAGATTTAAAATACTCTCTTCTACAGCGTTTTAATTGATCAAAGAACTATTCTATTGTGTTGAATTCCTTTATATTTTACTGCAGTATTAATCACTTAGGTTCTTAACTAGTTTGCCTTGAAGATATTGGATTTATTGGATGTTTCTGTGAATAAAGGCTGCTAAAATTTCTTTTAACAGTTTGACTGGGAATTATTGAATCAAGTGGAGTTGTTCTTAGTCTATGGTTATACTGTTCTGTAAATTTGAATCAATTTTTTTCTGAATCTGTGTGTGTTATAATGTTGCTGTGATTAAACATTTGTTGCATCTTGAGTGTGCTCTGCTATATTCATTCTTCTCATAACTGATTCTTCACTTTAGATTTTCACTACTGCTGCATCATTCAATTTCCTAAATCAGCTCTTATACTGGTTTTAATTTTCTAATGTAGTGCTTTATATCACATACTACTTCGATTGATGTTTTCAATTTTACATAAAGCTTTGTAATTTGCAGTGCTCTGTATAATTCTTCTTAGTAATAACAAAAATGTTCTGGTACATACTTTGAAAATCTGTAACATTCATTTTGTTCAAAAACTGATTTTTACATATTTAATTTCATTGTTGTAGTACTGTAAATTCAATCTGTTGAATTCTGTTTTAGCATGTTAAATTCTGATATTGACTAAAATTTGTCTAAGTGTTGAAAGGATTTTCAACAGATTGCTTTTAATTTCAACCTGTTAAAAACTACTTTTCCAGAACTGCCATAATTGTTTTAACAAGCTGTTTCTGATTTTAACAAGTTGTTTTTCTGGCCTGAACATACTTAGTCATATTCGTAACAAGCTGTTTGTGAATTCAACTTGTTGTTTTGTGTGGCATTCTCATTGTAATCATAGATTCAGCAAAGATCTCATTCAAACTTTCAAGTTTTCAAAAAGGTTTAAATTGTTCAATTCACCCCCCTCTTGAACATTGGCCATCATATTTTTCAACAGGAACAATTTCAATACAGACAAATACAACAAAGAAGTTAGAGCATTGAGGAGAGCAAAATATAAAAATCTTGCTCAATTTTTTCTTTATCAAAATCTTTAGCTAAAATAGAAAAGTCTTAGTAGAGTTATATCGTCCAACAAACACAATACTTGCATCTTTCATGATATGTTGTTGAAATTAATTATCTTATAAACGATGAATGGTTTATGTTTTATGCTATGTGATTTTCAGTACTTAATCAAAATTAAAGGATGTTGGATTTTTCCTTAATAATAATTAATTAAACATGCACATATTATCTTCTAATTTATATTTTCAAAAATTTCATTAATTTTTTTCATATCCTTTTATTTAAAATTATTTTTTATTTTCGAACGGACATTTATTTCCTATACATTAATAGATATTTCAAACATTTAGAAATGTTTTATTTTAAGTATATTAAAAACTACAAATATGAAAAAAATTATATGATAAGTATCTAAATGTTAACAATTAAATTGTGAGTGAATAATTGATAATGTCAAATATCAATTGTTAGTTGTTTACCATCAGACCAAAAGTTATAACTTAGTGAATGTACAACTTTTTTTACTTAAAAATGTAATAATTCAAATACTACCATTCAATTGAGAATTGACTCATCTTTATCACGGAACAATTAATGTCACCTACAATATATAAATACTCTTATCCATTACAATCCAAAAAAAAAGAAATCTAAAATAAAAATATACACATACATTGTACTACCTAGCACATTTATTTGTTCATGTGTCAACATATAATAATCATGATTACAAAGACAACCACAAACAAAACTAAGCAAGCTAACTATTTAAAACATGTCACATCAATTATATCAAATAAACATTCAATTCAAATTCTACTTTGTCTTCCACATGCTTAAAAAAATTAAATCAATATATTTATCTATTTATATATATATATTCTATTAAGTGTTAAATTTAGAAACTAGTACATTTCATATTTATTTGATTTGTCTACTATAGATTTCATTTGGTGACTCTCATATAATAAGGTGATTCACTTGCATAGTAATAAATATTTTCACCTCTGACTAAATTTTAAAAAACCTTCATCCTCACCACTTAATACCTTCATTTATCTAATTTAAGTTATTAGTAGAACTTGGATATCTCATATCACTCCACCAACTTAATACTTAAATTATATTTCACCAACAAAATGTTATCTCTCTAGTAACTACTAGTTTTCACATGATATCATAATCAATTCATCACTATCAATCACATTTAAACACAAAAAATCAACAATACTTAACGCATTAAACTTATACAATATATTCTTTAAATACAAGATAAATGAAGAGATTGAAGTTTAGTTTACATAGGATTTTCACTTAAACCTTGACCAATATTCTTCAATATAAGAAATAATCTATACAACTTCTTTCTAAGATGAATAGTTGCTTAAGAAATAAAACTAGTCACCTTAAGCAACATGGTTTCCATAACAGAAATAATTGATATTATTCTTTCTTTACTTTAATAAGGAGTTATTACTTAGATAATAAGATTATTTAGTTAAGTAATATTTTATTACTTTAAAGAGAAAGTATTAAAACATATCTTAATTATGACGGTCATATAATCACACAAGAAATATTCTAAAAGAAATTTAAACCAAATTTTCATTCAGTTTCTTAAGAAAAAAACTATAAAGAGAATGCACCCAGTTGGAGAGAAATACAAGAATTCAAGTTGTAAAAGAATAAAAATTTCAGATAAATATAAAGAATGAATTGCTTAGTTTTCTATTTTACAATTTAATATAACTTAATACAATTATCATTTTTCATTAAATTCAAACCTATTCATCTAATATCTATAAAATCAAGTCCGTACAAATAATTAGGGATGAATATATCGGAAAATAAATTTACTTCTTTTACAAGTTCGGAAGCCATATACAATCTCGAAGCTCGCGGATAACTAGACTGGTTTTTGGGATTATCAAACTTTTTAAAAAAATATATTTTATAAAATTATATGATTTTTTTAAATACTATTTTTTGTTAATATGAGCCAATATTTATATTTATATTTTTAAATGATATATTTTTCAAAAACCATATTAAGGGGGAAACGGATTACCGCGAAAATTGAGTAAAATTTGCAGAATAAGCAAATCAAACTTAAAAGTCTCATGTATATTGAAAATAAGTTTGAAATCGAAGTAGTCCCAAAACCGGCCAGTTCCCGGAGGTGGGTATGTATACCCATCAGTATGTACAAAAAGTAAAACCAATTACAAGCGAAAAATAAAGTTTTAAAATTTCCTGAAAAAATGAAATCTAGAAAGATTTCGCTAATTATATCATTTTATTCAAAGTGCTACTTTTGGAAAAAGGTCATGAAGCTTTGGCCTCTGGGCATGCAGATTCTTCTTTATTTTTTCCTGTTGACTTTATTAATCGCTTCCCTGTTTTTCTTCGAACCTATGATGTAAAACAAACACTTTTGATGGTTTAAATTTGATCCAAGAGAATCTCCAATTCAAACTACAAAATTTTGGTATTACTAGTCCACATAATTAAATCCGCAAATCAAAATACGAAATGTTGGTATTACAAGTCCACAAAAATATTGATTATAAAAAATTAATAAGTATTTCATATACTATGTGATTTTTTTAAAAAAATACATGCAAAACTTAAATATGTGAAAAATATGTATAACTAAATTATATAAATATATATATGCTTTTAAGTATAAGAGAAAAAGATGCATAGTTAAATTTGAAAATTACTATTATTTTAAACTCAATAGTACGTGGAATTCGTTAAAAAGAGATTAAAATCATGTCATTCTTGAAATAATTGAACTTAAATATACAATAAAGGTGATAGTGGGGGAATCTTGGAATTTCATCCAACCGAATCCATGTCTTAGTTTTCCACGAGTTGTGGGCACGGAAACTGAGTCCACCCAACGTTGAAACTCGTTTAAAAATTTAAGCTCAGACCTTAATTTATATATATTATTCATACATGTATTTTTTTATTTTAAGTATTCATGAAATAAATAAAATAAAATAACGAGAGTTTTTACGAATTTATTTATAAAAAAATATTTAAAAAATATTTTTTAAATTATAAATAAACTAATTTTAACTTGTCAATTAATATTTTTTTAAATGGCTTACAGATCACTCTCTCTTTAAGTGTCAAAATAATAAAAAAATCAAAACAAACGAAGAGACATAATCAAAAGGAAGGAAGTATATTTGCGAAATTTCAACTCTATTAGATAGACATGTGTAAATTTCATTTTTTATAAAATATTAAAGAGATGTTTCAATTCTAATAAAAATAATAAATGCAGAGTTTGAATCTTTGTAACCATATATCTCTTTTTACTATGTACACAGCATCCTTTATAGATAAAGAACCAAAGTCAGACCACACATGTATTAATATCCAATCTTTACATAAGGGGATTATTTTTATTTTTCAAAGTTTCCAACTCATAAATAAATAAATTTTTTAAATAAATATTTCAATCCACTTCACATAATAAAAATGAGTAATGACATCATCAATATCCATCAACTATTAATTGAATTAAGTTTGAAATAAAGACTATAGAAGCAAACAAGTCTACACAACTTGAATTAAACAACTTTATATGACAATTATTCGTTTATTAAAGTAATCTTGGTAGACTAACTATAATTGAATTTATTTAAGAAAATTATTTAACTAAAATCACTTTTGAGAAATAAATACTTCTGAATTAATCTTAAACTCTTAAATTCAATTTGATACATTCTATTAACTTTCAATCCATTTTTATATTATTTTATTCACATCACCCCTTCAAATATCCATTCATCTCAATAAACAAAATCCTAAAATTATATTCAAGACTAAAGTGTCCAATTATACAAAAATAAAAACAAAAGCTCTCAACAACATCTTATCCTAACTAAATACTTTATAAAATTATTTTTTATTCCCTGACAGTTGCTTAGTGCATTAAAGATCTCTAAAAACTTAAAAAAAAATAAAAAAACTACTTAAACAACCAAGACACTAACCTATAGCTAAAATTACCTGGTTGAAACTTTGTAAATTTAAAACATTTATATAAAGAGTATGAGAATAAACAATATAAAGAATTTTAGAGTAAAATGAAACTTATTTTAAAAAAAATTGTGATTGATTAAAATTATTATTTACTCCATCACTTTAATCTATTTTAGAGAAAAATTAGAAACGCTTAAAAAATACTAGAGAAGAAAATAAAGGAAGAAAAACAAAAAAAAAACTAGAAAGAAAGACTTGGTTAAAAAAGGAAGAAGAAAGGGGCACAGGGTTTACAAAATGAAGGCTAGAATTTTCCAAAAGTTGGAAGCAATATACAAAGTGCAAATCAAATCAGTCTGATCAAAATCAATTCAAAGCCACAATACTAAAAGCATTGTTTCTCTTACATGTTATTTGGGTACAGAGAGGATACAAAATATATGGTCCATGCACTTCTGTCAATAAATATACATAAAATTTTTCACAATTCTTCTCAATGATAATAGGCATACAAGCTACCTTATAGATTCCCTCCAAGGATCCACAGAATCCAGAATCCTGGGTTTTTCTGGACCCAAATACTTCCAATTGTTTTTCAAGAATCACACCACTTTAATGATCACAGTAGAAACTGATAAGTTGAACCTCAAGCTTCTTCCTGGACTTAAATGTATATATTTTTAATGAATTTTAGTTTGGATTTACTCAAAGCCCTCAATTTTAGAGTATAGTATCACTAGATTTTATTCATTAGATAGTCCTTAAAAGAATCC
>Ga0209700_104061_pt1 | contig 26984 bp, 9 predicted proteins | sample SiratroredBW_FD_187528 | JGI IMG/M metagenome (GOLD analysis project Ga0209700, IMG submission 187528) | Root nodule microbial communities of legume samples collected from California, USA - Siratro red BW (SPAdes) (version 2) | ecosystem: Host-associated > Plants > Roots > Nodule | place: USA... | reverse complement strand
TTAGTGTAATTAATTATATCTTATAGACGTAGTTTGGTATAAAGGAAAAGAAGGGAAGAATAATTTTGAAAAATGTTTATAGTTTGGAATCACTGAAATAAGAGAGTTCAAATCTGTTTTTTTTTTTATACATATAAAACTATGAAAAAAAATAGATAGTAGTCATCAAGAAACGTAAACATTTCACATTTAAAACTTATTATATGTAAAATAAATGATGTATTTTTTATATATTAATAGACATAATCTATTATGTATATACACACACTAATGAATAATAATTTTTGGAAATTAAAAAATATTAAATATAATACCAAAAACATAAGACTTATTTTTTATGTATGGGTCATAAATTATTATTATTATTATTATTATTATTATTATTATTATTATTATTATTATTATTATTATTATTATATATGTATGTATGTATATATTAGTATCATTACAATTTTCAAGGCTGTTTATTTATTTTATGAATTTTTATTTAATTCCTCTTTTTTTCTTATTTTTATAGTTCTATATGATATGTGATTAATAATATTTTAAGATATATATTATGATGTCAACCTAAATAGGAGGTTAAAGTTTTATGTCTAACATAATGTAGATAAATAAATAAAAAAAAAAAAACTAAAGATGTTTTGTTTTTGAACCACAATTTTTTAATAATGTATTTACCTTTCCGTTTCTAAAAAAATTGTTCTTAAGTGTTCCCTAAAACATTTTCTTTTTTTCTTTAAAGAAGATCGGCACTATTTTTCATGCCAATACCATGTAACACCAAATTCAGGATTCTCGTTACAATGGCATATAAAAATTGATGCTTAACTAGGTTTAAATTATTTCGTTCTTAAAAGTTACCAGATTTTTAATTTTAGTTCCTAATAATTTATTTTTCACTTCTTTATCCTTAATTATTTTTTATTTGGATTTTAGTCCCTAAAGCGATTTAGAGAGCTCTATTCACGGTAAACTAAAATTATTTAAATAAATTTTTTTTCATAAATAAAATAAAATAAATTATTTGCTTGAGAAAAAAGTTAAATTTAAGTGTAGTGATTTATGACCATCAATACCAAAATTAAAGATTATAAAAAAAAAGGTAAAAATTCAACGTGACATAAAAATATTTATATTGGTTTGATTCTTCTCAAATCTACATCTAACTAATCCAAATAAACATAATTAGATTTTTCATTAAAATCTTGAAATATTAAATTACAAGAAACACTTAATTAAATAAAGACAAGCTAATTACTTTTTGAAATACCCTTTGAGAAGATTTGAACAGAAAACATTCAAATTGTACACACTAAAATTTTCACGTGTGACAAATTATATAGCAAATTAACTTATAGCATACCAACCTTCCTTGATGAACATTGAGCAATCTTTCTTCCAAAACAATTGAATTATGTAAAAGTATTATTCAGAAAGATTTCTTGATCACAACAGAGCTCTCTTGATTCGAAAAATATGAAGATTGTCTGATTGAAAGAGAGAGAGTTTTCTCTTAAAGAGATTTTGAAATAACTTAACAGAATAATCGATTATTATTAAATATAATCGTTATAATTTGTTCATTCATCAATCCAAAAAAACACTTCAAGAATATCTCAGTGGATTATAATCTAACTTAAACTTAATTGATTATTGACGAAATGTTGTGCTTTTGAAAGAAAATAAAAATAACCAATTATATTTTACTTTAATGGATTGCATACAATTTATATGAAAAAACCACGTTTACACATATATTAATTGATTATTATTAAACATAACCCATTATATACATACATATGAAAAATTTCCTTAGGACTAAGAAAATTAATTATGACAATAATTAATTATTTTGTGATCTTGCTTAAAAACACTGGTTTTAGCTTCATATAATTAATTATATACTAAACATAATCCATTAATTATTCATATTTCGGTTTTGATCATAAGTTAATGATCAAATCAACACATAATGCTTTCACACATTTTACTAACAAATCAAACTAGTTTGTTCAATTTAACTTATTCTAATTTTCAAGTTTTGAGTTAATTGAGTTATGTATAGTGTCATCTACTTTAAACTATATGCATCTTTGAGGGCAAAATAATTTTATATATATTATTAATATTTTTATTCAATATGTGATACCAACATAAGTTACGTCTAAAGTATGATGTTTTACTTAAATTAGATAATAGAAAGTGAGAGAATGAAAAAATAAAAGAAATGAAATGAAATATAAAGAAAATTAAGAATTAAAGAAAAAATAAAAATGATTAAAAGCTAAGATATTTAATTATTATTAATATTTTGATTTTCTTTTATTTATTATTTTATTATTATTATTTTAATTATTTATTTTATTATTATAAAAATTATATCTATAACTATATATATAAAAGAACTACATTATTTAATATACACTAATATTTATCTCTATAATTACTACTATTATTTTTCTTTCATGATCTTATTTGCATTTTTTAAATCATTCATATATTTGGTTATAAAAATTTATGTTATTGTTGTGTTCTTCGATTAATGTAAATTGGAATTTGTTTTCCGTGTTTCAGATTTAATGGTACGAATGAGAGTTATTTCTCCTTGTTTAAATGTCCTTTTATTTGAGTTAGACGGTGACTTTGAATGATATGTGGGGTCTTGAATCTTGAACATTAATTAGGTAACTTGGAGTATTGATATTATTGAGTTAAGGAAAATTGAAGACTTGACTTGTGAGGCACGTTCCTCACCTTTCACCTTTCGATAATCTTAAGAATAATAAGCACATGGTGTGTGTGATTGTAATGCCCATAAGATTGATATGATCCAAACATTTAGTGGGTTCCACAAAATTGAAAGAGAAGTGATACTTTACCAGCTTCTAAGAACTCTATCATAAAATTTTGTTCAACAATTTAAAATTGTAGTATTAATCACACCTATCAAATGATATTATCTACAAAAGCTTTTTCCAGTTTGAAATGAGATTCACACATTCATGTATTCATATGAAAGTATGACATTAAAACTGTAAACGAGTAAATTGAATGATGAGGTTGAGCAAGTTTCTTTCTAATCCTATTCCACATTTTGCCACTGATGTTGCAAAATCCATTGCTTTTCATTTTTGAAACAAAAAAATTTGGGTTTAGGAATTAATGGAGTTTGTGCGCAGTGTTTGATTGGTTTTCTTCAGTTACTTAGTGCTTGTTTTTACCGTCAATCTCATAACTAAAAAATTGGTACTTTGTGGAACAAGAAAGCCACTCTGTCACCATTATCCTTCAAAAGAAAGTGAATTCACCACCTTTATTATCTATCAAGGATATTTGAGAAATACCAGTATTCCCATCATTTTACTTTGTGTTTAAATAAGAAATTTTATAATTTGAGACATTTAAATACATTAATCAATTTAAATTTATTAAATTTTCATTTTTTAAATATTTTCATTATGATTATAGGTAAAAAAATGAAATATCAACCATTTGTTAATAATTTCAAAATATTAATATTGATATTTTTGTGTTCATTTTGATTTTTTAATCTTTTTAACACAGTTCCGTAAGATTATTTTCAATTGTATTAATAAAAAAAATTATTGATATTGACGGAAATTATTTTATTAATATTAACTATAATTATTTATCTTATTAAGATTATTTATCAATATTTTTACACTATTGATTAAAAAATCCTTAGTTAACATTAAAAGAAAATTTAGTGATGGAAAAATTTCTGATTAATTGAAAAAATCTAATTTACATCAATAAAAGTATAACATCCAAGAAAACCCAATCTAATATAGATTGAGAAATGGTGGTCCACAACAGCTTTAAAATAATCCTCGTAAGTTAAATAAAACATAACTTCTATCAAATATAAAAGAAAATTATAGTGAACCTAAACTAAAAAGTAATGTCCCGAAAATTAAGTTGAATTATAAAAAAGAGGGCATATAACTTTGAGAATAAAAAAAAAAACAAATTTTACTTTTTTAAGTAGAATTTGAACTTTTCAGACTTTTTAGTAATTTAATTATTTTTATAAAATTCTAGAATTTCAATAATTTACTTATCCAAATAACATTTCCTTCTATAAAACGTTTTAAATTCTCCGCTATCCTCTTAAATTTCCTATTCAATCACAATATTGGGGTTATCTTTTGTATGGTTGATCTCGATTTAGGAACGTTTCTTTTCTTTTACTTAATGCTAATTTAAACGGCAATGATTAAAAACTTAAACGAAGTAATAATCTATAAAGGCCAGTCAAAAAAAGTTTAATGGTACTAAAAATGAAACTATCCAATGAAAAAAATAGTTTACCCTTATTTTTATTACTTTTTATTTTTTCTCGAACTCCATTATTTTTTAAACCATGACAAGTTATATCTGCTGCAAAACAGGGTCTATACAAATGTGAATAATAAGAGCAGCTGTTTGGTGAAAATGAAGGTAACGTTCCTGCAATATGTCGTGGGAATGGCCATGTATATAACTTTAAATGTAAACATATTATACAACATTGATTCATGTTTAGAAGCACATCTGAAAATTGTAACTTGCAAATGATCATGTATACATTCTCCAATATTTATGAGCATAGTAAAGAAAACATGCATGTGTAATAAAGGAAGGAGCAACCTCCTGGGCACCTTCTAGTCCTCTAATGAAAATTCACAAATTCAAAAAACCTCAAAGTAACTACCAATTTGAACATGGGAGGACTTGCAGCATTACTTCATTAACCAGAGGTTAATGAATTTAGCTTCTTTTCATATAATTTGGCACGTCGAAGAGCATCTAAGGCTTCGGCTTGTTTCCCAGAACGTTTCAAATTAAGTGCCTTAACTTTTTCTTCTTTGATTCTTTCTTCTAGTTGAATTCTCTCTTGGTTAGAGTTTTCAACTTTAGCATTGGATTTCACAGTCTCTTGTCTTTCTGGGGCTTTTGACACAACGCCTATATCATCAAGTCCAACAGCTTTCAGAGCAGATAAGAGTTGAGGATCAAGAAAATCCTCAATAGTGACATCATCTACACCATCTGACTTATTGGAATCTTGAGCTGTCGATTCCTCCAACTGGGTTTCAATTGCCTTTGCCCGTTCAAACAAAGCTTCTGCTTCCTCTGTCCGGCCTTCCCTCCTTAGCTTTAGGGCCTGTCGTTTATGCCCCAGAGATTCCTGCTGCAACTTGAATCGATCACGACTACTCAATGGTTTTGAACTAACATTTGACGATTCCTGTTTCTTTTCTACAACATTCGACGATTCCTGTTTCTTTTCTACAACATTTGACGCCTGGGAAACATTGCTCACAGAGGCCGTCTCTGGCTGCATACTTCCATCTTCCAATTCCTTCTCTAACAGCTTGGCCTGCAAGAGTTCCTTCTTAGCTTCTGATAGTTTCCCCTCCCTTTTCAAAGAAACTGCCTTCCTTTTATGAGCCAAAATTTCCTGACGCAAGGTAAGGTGGTTCTGAGAAGCATAATCCTGAACAGAATTTGACTTGTTTATGTTTGGCTTTTCAATTACATCAGTCATTTCTCCTTTTTGGGTTGTATCACTGTTTTTGTATCCCTCGTATTGGCCAAAATTATCTTTAGAGTCCAAGTGAATAGCAGGCCCAGCTTGAGATGAATTAGTTGAAGCAAGTTTACCTTCTTTATGTTTTTGAGTCAATATTTCTGAACTGTTACTGTCACCAGCAACTAAACCTACCATATCCATAGAGTGGTCAACTGGGGAGCCATGACCAATGGTTTTCTCTGCTTTCATCCTTTTTGAAAGATTTTCACTTGAAGTTCTCTCTTCAGCAGTCAATGAATGTTTACCATCTACAAAGTGAGAGGTTGCAGAAAGTAAATTATCAGACTTCATAATGTTTGTCTCATTGTTCATTCTTTCTAAACCAAATGTTGATTCAGAACTATTCTTACTTGACCAAACCAAAGATGAGACTGAAGCATTATCAACTTCAGTAGCCACTCCCAAATTTCCATGCCTTTCCTCGAAATCAGGTGATTTAGACCATAAAGACTCTTTATCCTTGGAAACATTAAGTGACAAGTCCTTATTCTTGTTCTCAAAATCTTCTAGTTGGGCTTCTAAAGTTTTGGCCTGTCTTAAAATTTCATCAGCCTCTTCTATCTCTCCCTTGCGCCTAAATGCAAGTGCCTTCCTTTTCAATCCTAAAAGTTCTCTTTGAATCTCTCCCTTATTTCTTGATGGTGTAGCAGGAATGCTTGAAGACAACTTAGACGCAGCAGATGAATCAACAGTATGTGTAGACCTACTTGTAGCTTCCTTAACTGTCTCTGCTTTTATGGTCACAGGTTCAAATTCATCATCCTTCCACCCTAGATTAGAAAGCATTGAATTCAATGTCAGGTCATGCATATCCTCTTCTGAAACAACCACATCACTTTCTTCATCAGCTGGAGGATTGAAAAGTCCGTCTTTCATCACAGGAGCCACAATTTGTGCTTTATTTTTTGCAGCTTCCATCTCTACCATCTGGGCTTCTAATGCTTTGGACATTTTAAGAACTTCTTCTGCATCCTCAACTTTCCCTTCACGCCTGAGAGCAAGGGCCTTTCTCTTTAAACCCAAGAGTTTCCTTTGAATTTCAGCTTTACTTCTTGGAGGCTGAACCGACACATTTGCAGAATGCTTACTTATAGAAGTATCATTTACAGGAACAAAATGATTACCATCTTTCTTCGAAGGCTTGCTTGGAGAGTTAGAAAGTTCCTTATTGTTGTCATTCCAACCCATGTCCCTAAGGAGTGAAAGATATGTGGGATCAGACATATCTTGTTCTGTCACATCATCTTCACCTCCTTCCTCAAGTGCCAGATTTATACTAAAATCAGAATGCTTATGTACTGTAACTGGAACATTATCAGCAGTATTCATATGTGATGTTTTGAGATTTGATGCCTTATCCATCTCCATCAGCTGACGTTCAAGTGCAGCACCCTTCTGCATTTCTTCTTCTGCTTCATTCATTTTCCCTTCCCTTCTTAGTGTAAGAGCCTTCTTTTTCAAACTCAAAAGCTCTCTTTGAATCATCAATCTACTTTTTGGTGCCACAGTGGAAGAAATATTATTAGTGGCACGTGTATTTCTCTCATCCAGTTTAATGGAGTCTGATCCATTACCAGCAATTTCCGAAATCACACTTTTCCTTACAGATGTAGATTTTTGAGACATATTATAGTCTTCAGGTCCAGAGCTGTTAAGGTCCCTTTCTAATAACTTTGCCTTTTTCAAGAATGCCCTGGCTTCTTCAGCATTACCTGCTCGCTTTTGATTAAGAGCCTCTCTTTTAAGAGACTGAATTTCATCAAGCAATGCTTCTTTGTTAAAGGTTTGAGACTTGGAAGATGTATTTTCAGGTTCAGTCCAACCTAATGATTCCAAAGCGCCAGCTATTTCAGGGTCCATCATATCGTCATCAGTCACTTCAAAATTACCATCAAGGTCATCAGAAGCGGCCAAAAGGCGTTCAAAATCAAAACCATGTCCATGATCATGCAGATTTGGTAATTCTTTATCATCCTCCATGCCTCGAATTAATGCTGATAGCTCATCATCAGAATCTTCAGCCCCAGCAAGGAGCTCCTGTTCTTCAAGTTCCTTTTCTAAAATTTTAGCTCTTTTTAGTTCCTCTTTTGCTTCTACAAGCTTACCCTCACGCTTCAGCTGTAGAGCATTTTTTTTCAGAGCAACAACTTGGGACTTGTCAATCCTGCTAACCTTTTGTTCACCAGTTTTAGTAAAGATTTCTCCAATTATTGATGAGAGTTCACCCTCCAAACTCAAGTTTGATGACTTTTTGTCTTCATTACGTAGATCCATATCAGACCATCCCAGTTCTCTAAGTTCAGAAGTAAGATCATCCTTTTCTCTGCCAACATGAGAAAGTGACTTTGTTTTTCTGTCAGACTCTACAGGATCTCCTTTGTTATGTAAGTCAGACAAGTTTCCCGAAGGTAAACTCTTCTTCCGATTCTTCCTTAATTGAATTTCCAAAGCATCAGCCTGCCTCTCAAGCTCCTTCCCTCTCTTAAAAGCTCTCATCGCCTCCCCAGATTTCCCCTCTCCTTTAAGAATTCTATGCTGTTTTTTTTCTTCCAAAGCTTGCTTACGTAACTCTTCAGGAGTGGTGGATTCCAAATCGATACCCAAGAGATTAGGCTTATCATTTGAGACAATGTTTTGTATCTCTCCGTCATAATTGGATGTGCTTGAAGAAGATGCAATACCAACTGATTTTTGTCTGCTAGCAACTTTGTCGCTGGTTTGACCAAGAATTTGGTTCAAAACTTCATCTTCATCATTAGGTGCTGATTTCGAGCTCCCTGGATAAATTGAAATGAACATTCAAAAGGTATAAAACTGTGAAACAATAACGAAATTGAAATAAAGGAGGTCTACTTTATCGTAAAATAGCATAGCTTGAAACCATTTGAAGAAAAATAAATAAAAATACCTCTCCCAGGTCTACGCCCATGTCGCAATTCAAACCGTGCTGCCTCTTCAAGCTTCTTACAAGGTTCACAAATACGCACAGGTGAATCACCTTGTCCACGCAAAACCATTCTTTGTTGAGTACAACTGCCGCAAAAGATCCCCCCACATCTCCTACAGTGATGCTGAACCGTAAAAGAGAATTGCAAACAATGTAAATAAATAAATTTTGGACCAAGAATTCAGTTTGAGTTCAATCAGATTCATAAGCAAACATGGAACACCATCTTATGTTTCACCCAAAATTATGAAATGAAGTCGACTAGCATTTTATTCATTTATTGTAACCAAGGATTCCATGAAGCTTCAAACTACAGTCTGTTAAAAAGATTCAACTGGGGAAGCTTCAAACACGGTGAGTTATCCTCTCTTAGACAAGTTACAGATGCAATGCACAAAGGAAGGAGAATCCAAACACTGTCACATGACATGGACATTATATTTTCTAACTTTACATGAGTGAGTTTAGGAAGCAAAATCTTGCATGTACATTACTAAGAGGAAAATAAACAGCATGAACCCCTATTAAGCATTGCTTCACAGAACAAAGAGATTTTGAATACAATATTTCTTGTAATCACAGCAATTGAATAACTAATTGAGAAAATCAATCACCCTAACCAGATTATCCCAAACAGATCAACCACATACTGGACTAAGTTAATCACTTTTCATGAAAGAATGTACTAACTCAAAACGAAATTAACTATCTGCAGAATTCAAACATAAACGCACACAAGCATCGACACAGTGAAACCAACTAGCATAGCGAATAAAGACACCAGCCACAAAGTTATAATAATTCATGAACAATAAATGAGCGAAAATTTAACGACTTTAAGATCCCCTGAAATACCCACATAAAATCCAACATTCGAAAGGGAATATAAATCATGGGTCATCTCTCTAATTGCAAAAAGTTTCTGTATTTACTATGAAACCCCCTTCCCGAAGACAAAATTAATCAAAATGAAAAAATGATAATCGAAATCTACCTTGCGATTGATGAAGGTGAACTGAGAGGAACATCCCTGGCAGTGTGAAGCGTCAACCACCCAATTACTCCCTCGCAGCGAAGGTTTTGGCGGCAACCCAATCTTCTCCAACATGGTGTTCCTCTTGACGTCTTCTTCCTAAGATCGAATGGCCCCCAAATGAAAACAAATGGTAAAATAGAAAATCGTGTTTTGTCACAGTGAGAGTCTTGCGATGGAGAGAAAGAACGTCGCAATTACTTTGCCTTTTCTTTTCTTTTAATTATAAAGAATTAAAACACATTATCAATCCAACATGATCAGGCATGGAAGTAACGGGCTAAAGTTGGCACCTGATGTTTTCACACCTCCTTTTCCTATTTACACACCACAATTTTCCTTTTTTTCTTTATAAAAATCCCTGGTTGGAAATTTATGTTGTGTATTATTATATATATACAATAGATATGGAAATAGATATATGCATTTAATATATTTTTTTATTTTGATTCAAAAATGTAATCCTTTTAGGTATTTGCCCAATTCCAAACAAAATGTTAACTAATTTAGTTAATTTTGATGCCTAAATTTTATTTGATTTAAATAATGATACTCTTACAAGTGGATGTAACATGAAAAGATACAAAATAATAAACATGAAATATTATAAAATAAGTAAACACATGCATACAAATAACTCAATATAACGTGAAACAATAAAAAAAATACAAAACAATGAAATGTACAAAATATAAAAAACTACTACATATACAATAATTACTAAAATTAAAAAAAAAAGTTACCAAAGCAAATAAAATATTACTAATACTATTTAGTAACCTTTTACCAAATATTAAATATACTCTGTATTATTAAAAAAATTTAATAACATTTTCAAATGTCAATAAAATTATTTATAAAAATATCACTAAATACTTGTGATAATATTTATTTAATAAAAAAATAATATTTTAAAAATTTCACTAAATTCTTTTGATAACATTTATTTAATAAAAAATAACATATTAAATTTTTAATAATATTTTCTTAATAATAAGAGTAACAATGTAAAAATATTACTAAAATTATTAATAACTTTTCTAAATAAAGAAAAAACAATTTAAAATTGTTATTAAAAATCTTTAATAATTTTTTTTAATAAATATAATAATATAAAAGTATCACTAATATAAATATTTCATAACATTTTAACAAATGTTACTAAGTTATTAAAATTTTATTTAATATTATTAGAAAAAAAATTATCTGCGCAGAGAAATTTAGTATATTAGAAATATAATTTATTTCTCATTTTATGAAGTCACGGGTTAACTTGGAAAAAATTTTGAGGGAATCTTTTATTTTAAGTATTTTATACTATAACATAAAACTATGAAAATTTTGTATAATAAAAGTTTACTTTTTTATTATTGTTAAAAAGATTCTCTACACAATCATTTATATATTTCTTTTTATTTTTATATAATTTATTAACATTTAAAGACAACTTACTTTATTTTTTTATCTTTCATTCTTTCTATCATTCATCAAATATGGAAAGAGAATTTTCTCTTCCTCTTTATCTTCTATTTCTATTAATTCAAATAACATTTTTATAGTCTTATTACTATTCTATTTTTTATTTTTCTATTTTTGAGAATATCATTCTATACTAGCATCTTTCTTTCTACTTTTGCAGCGTTGAAGCTAAAATCACCAATCCAAGCTATCTTTGCATATTTCATGAATCTTGCTTTTGCATGCTTGAACACTTACATTTTGATAGTTTGCCCGTTTATCACAAAGGGTATGCATGTATACGAAAAATGAGTGAATAATAACAACATGATGTATTGTTGAATTTATAAATATATGTTCTTTTATTTACCTTGAATTGTTTCTGAAGATCTTTTATGTATTCAACAGTCAAGCCCAACATATTTGTTGTGTTGGTTTGTTGTCAAAAGCATGAAAAAGAGTGTTAACTTTCCAACCACAACTACACCATTGTAAATACAATTGACAAGTTTCAAGGTTCAATGTGCTTGTGCTATGGGTCTTGCCTTGTCCATGTTTGGGACAAGCTCTTGTAATTTCCTCATTCTTTCACTTATATGAGTTCTTCTCACATGTAACAAGACAAATATATAACATCTCAGAACCATCGTTTTCTGAAATTGTTTCATGAATTCAACAAAGTCTGAACAATATCTTTTTTGTTGTTTTGGATCCAAAATAAAATTACTTCCTTCCAATGGGTTTAATCTTTTTTTATATCCTATGAATATAAGGTATTACATGGTCGATTAATCAGAAATCATTAATTTTAAAAATAATTATTACTAGAATAAATATTCTTACCCTCATAAATAGAAGACAATATAAAAAACCTTTAACATTGTCTATACATTCAAATTAAATTCAATGTTGAAGACAAAATCCTACCATTTCAAATCCTACCCTTTTCAGCAATGCTTCTAGGATGAGTAGCGCACCTTCTCTTTGCTCTGATTTTGCAAGGAGTAGAATTACGGAACTGCAACAACTTTTCCATGGTAATCATTTCTTTTAAAGTTTTTGGTAAACTCAAGTGATGTGGTAATATATTGACTTGATTTCCTGACTCTCCATTATGAGCACAACAAATTTTTGTATTAAAAATAAGAAATGAAAGTGCAATAGATACAACAAAAAAATAAAGCAATTAAACACACTATATATACCTGAACTTTAGAAAAAAATCTTTTCATTGTCACTTCTCCCTCTTTTCAAACCACTGAGATTTCTTACAAGTTGTGGAGTCTCACTCCTAGAACCATAGGAAAATCCAGGACCAAAATGTTGAGCATCATTACCTCCATGACTAGGATCATCATCAAAAATAGTTGCTTCAACGTCTTCACTCCTATTTCAGATATATGAGACAACACTCCCAGAGAAAAAGAATTTCTTGATGAGAAGTTAATATGATTCTTCAACCTGCGAATACATAGACTAAGTTCACCATTATTTTCATTCACATCACCAAAGTTTCCAACACCTTTCATGGTAACAAACCTTGCATATTATAAATTTATCTCATTAACCATTAGGAATGAATAGAATTGGACCCCTCAAAAAGAAATTTGTCTTCACAAAATAAGATGCAGGATCAGGTCATAATTTATCATGTTTTGCAAATATGATCTAGAATCTAGTCCCTCGTATTGATATTACTATAATAGTATATGCTTGAGTTTCCAATCTTGTGTCTCGAAGTACACTAAGTGATAAAGTTGAAGTATAAGAGTTTAATAAATGTAGCATGGGAAAATTTCAATCTCCGAAGAGTTTGAATACTAGGAACTACATCTCACATATAGACAATGTATGTGGATCATCAAATCCTAACAAACAATAACTTTATAAGATGTATGTTCCAGAATCATTACTTTCCATTTTCATATACTATAATATCTATCCTTCAAAGTGTAGTAAATGTAGCTCAGTTGAGCATAGCTGGCAGTCAATAATGGAATCTCATCATTCCTATTAAAAGTTGCATAGATTCAGATTATAAACACTGCAGTAACACAATTAATCCATCTAAAGGGAACATTTTCAAAAAATAATTAAACACTGGAGAATAATTTTATAGTCTTTGTCAAAAACATTTTTTTTTAATTTTAATTACTACGCTAAAGCTTCAAAATCATTGGAGAAGGAATCATCATCAAAATCACCACTTTGAGTTTTCCCTTTTCCATTTTGTCATGTAAAAGTCATCAAGTGATAGTAGTCTTACTTTTTGAATTTTCAAGTCTATAGAACTTTTTAACTACGACTATAGAAAAGGGTATTTAGAAAGAGAGATCACAAGTAATAGTACAAGATTTTTTGAGATTCAATATTTAAATATTATTATGTTTTATTCTTTTTTAATTTTTTTAGGAGTTCTAGCTAAACGTTGAAGTAGATGAAACTCTTTTGTGAAAGCAAATTAGTTTAATTTTTTTTACTCTTCTCTTTTTCTTCCTATTCTTACCTATAGAAAAATTAAAACCAACCTCTATTAAAGATCATCATCTTAACATTTCCTTATTGTTAATCAAGTTTCTGAAAAAGTCTATCTCTTTTAGAAAAATACTTTATCTAATTTATTTACCCCACCTTAAACTAAATCACTATTTCCAACACCAATGATATGTGAATGAAAAATATATGGTAGAGATTCTAAACGACCATTCACATAAACCTATATATAACTTTGAAGCATAAAGGCTTCTCTTCCATTGATATGGACAATGTGGGTATTCAACTCCATATATTTTATCACATACATTGATGGTAGGATGATGGTTAAGAGGTAAGGGAGAGATTTTCTTGATAAGTCCAAAGTGTGGGAGCTCTCTGAGGCCTATAGAGGCATAATAAAGGACCATGTTTGAGAAAGCTAGGGAAGTAGGCAATGTCATGGAAGGATCACCTTTTATTTTGCTCCCCACATAACGTCCAAAATGATACACTATTTGTAATTTATATAAGACTAACCTTAACGACAACACTTTGATGAAACCTTTCTTAGTCCTTTATTATATATCTAGGCTTATAAAACACCCAAAAGTCTTATCATGTATACCCTCAATCTACTTTGCTTGATAAAAGCTTGAAACATGATAATTATCTAGGGTTATAAACTTTAATTGTGCTTAGTTTAATGTAGTTTTTAAGAAATTGTTCTTTAAATTTGAATTTATTTTTTATTATGTTTTGTACTGCTTGATATTTGTTATTTTCTTTTAGTTTTAAAATATATTTGTTTAAGGGTCAAATTTGGATGGAATTTAGGAACTTCAATCCACATCAAAATAAAATAAAAAATGAAACTTGTTTGTTCAACTTGAGGTGTCCAAGATTGAACGGCATAATCCTACCCTTGGATAACAAAAAGAGGCTTTTTGTGAGCACCTACGCGATCCATTTTTAAGTGGCTTAAGCGAGACGTGAGAGAGGGAAAACAAGTTTCTCTGAGTGTTTAAGTAATCCTCTCTTTCTGGCTTAAGCATCTCTATTTATAAATTTCTAAATACATGAAAGATCCAATTCCTATTAAAAGGTAAAATATGGACATTGTCAAGCCCTATTTTCACACGTTTCAAAGGCACAAAGTTAGGGACAATTTATTAATGGCAATTGATTATTTTTCTTCTTTCATTCTTAATGTTTGTATTGTTTTAATTGAGAAATTACAGCAATAGTATGATTTCATAATTTCGTTCACGAATAGAAAATTTTCTTAAATTACAAATTAGAGAAAACAACCAAATATTTTTACGTCTAGGATAAAGTAAAAATAATTTATCTTCAACTAAATATTTTTTTCCTTTAAAGCAAATACTTAGGTTACATTAATTCATGAAATCGATAAGAATTAATTGATAATAGAACCAGGGACTTCGTTTTTTTTTTTTGCTTTAGAGATTAGGAAATAGTGATGACATGTTAATCAAGATATTATACTTTAATTGTCCAATTATCAGATTAAATATATGTGCATAGGACTTTTACTTCTTAGTTTACTACTCATGATTACTTCTATGATTCGGTGCTCTTATCAAAATTTACAAGGAAGCACCACATTAAGATACTTGTATAACAAAATAAACACAAAGGCACCCTATGCATACTCCCCAAAAGTACATCTACACCCATGAACATCATGGAAAAGCTCAAAGTAGCATAGAGCACACAAACTTCTATCACACCTCTTGCTCACTCTTACCATTTTTTAAGATCCTCCGCAAGTTTGCTTTTTGCCATTTTCATTTTGCATTTTTTCTATGCTACGGAAACTTGTTTCCATTGGGCACCAATACACAGCACCCTTTTGTATTTCATTTTCCGTTGTAGGATGATTGAAGGAACACCCATAAACAGAAGCTGAAACTCGCAACATTACGAACTTCAATTATTTAATTGATTTACTGATATAAAATACATGATGAATTGTTTAAAAATTATAAATCCGTGATAAGGATGTCCATAAATTGGCCAAGATAAAATACATGATGATGAAACTAAAACGAACAATTTTATGGTGTTAATCATGCTACAATGTCTTAATTAGGCAACAGCCCTTTCACTTTCTCCACCATAAAGACAGAAAAAATTAGTTTCTTGGCGAAAAATGATACAGGCAATAAATAAAAAGAAAATAAAAAACACGGTGATTGTAAATTGGTATTGTCATAACTAGTTCTATGTAACTCGCAATCGTTTTAATTTTCTCACTCACTCGTGTTTGTTGTGAATGAGGAGAAAATAGTGAAAAGTACAGCCACTCCATGAAGTGCTCGGCAATCCACTTTGCACGAATCCAATAGTGAGTCCGAATTATCCACCGAATATCTAATAACCATTGATCTGAGGCCTTGATGTAGGGCCAACAAGCCGTGAAAAAGGCACTTGTGTCCTGCTGGTGCCTGTGTTCAGCCCCCTCTGACCAGAAAACCTATCATTTACTTTTGGATCTGATACAGATCTGGAGAATGCTTGTGCCAGTTCAACTGCTGAAGCCGCTCTACCATACCGTATGCCAGTAGCACCTGGAGATGTTTTTGGCTGCTGCTCCACAGGCTTGCGCCATGTCTCAGGTGAAGGTTGCCTCTCAGAAGCCTGTGGCCTATCAGTCTCCCTCACAGTTCTCCGGGTGTCACCCCGCCAATTTCTTCTCTGGGCATGAACCCTTTCACCATCTACCCTTTGCTCCTTCCTGTCAGCTTTTCTGCCTGTCCTTTGATCCAGATGAGCATCCTCAGTCTTTTCACTGTATTGGCTCTGGCTGGAATGTTCAGGATGATGTTTCTCGGCCCTTGATATATTGTTTTCAACCCTTCACGAAACAAGATTTTGTTGGCAATGGGCAAGAATTGTATCCGACTTGGATCACCATTGAGTTAAATGGTATAGCATACAGACAGAAAGACAAAACAAGTCCTTACCTGTTTGAATGCTCGACCACTTCATAATTGTTGATTGACACATCATCAATCCCTCGCTCCTTCAACACCTGTGGAAAAGATTGGCAACATTATCAAGATGAAAACAGAAGCCGAGTACGGACAAAATGAAAGAAAAGTCATGTCAGTTGCAGCAGTTGGCATTACAAGACACATGAATTATAGGAAAAAAATATTCCACCCATATTGGGTAGGGGTGATTTTAACACGATAAAAACACAATAATAAAAGTACAGCATAAATTCTAACTGGAATTTAGGATGATATATGAAGGAAAAAAACATACTAGTTCTCGTGGGCGAGCTCCACCAAATAAAGCATTCCTGAAACATATGCACCGATCATTCCATTATCGTACAAGAAGCCACAAATAATTAATCAAATAAACTTTCTGAAAGTAACCCTATTATGCATGGAGGAAACAAAATAAAATTAAAAATTTATAAAGTTCGAGAAACCCAACCCAAGATACAATATTTTGTTAAAGTAGGCAATGATTGAGACGTGACTGCATTCAATATATGTATAATGCTTGATTACTCTTGCACTCCTAAAATATAAGTTACATACACAAGTTGAAGAAAACCAAAAATAAGGCATACATTCTATATGTTATGAGGCCCCTTAACATCCTTACCTATAATGAGAAGCAAAAATAAAGCATTCCTTATACGACAAGAATAAAAGAAAAAATAGAGGAAGCTGGATGACGCTCATCAAGGAGCTAACTGATGAATAGCTAAGTTTAAAAACTCCAGGGATAATTTTTTTTCTGGTCTATATTGGGGAAAGCCAACTTACTTCCCTTTTGTAGATGCTAGCATCCCCACATTTTAACAGGAAAAAAAATATAATTCTACTATTGCTCAAAGCAAATGATATTGCTGACATTTGTTCTATAGTCAAGTGACCAATCTATTAGTCTTTCAAGACTTAATCACTTCTCTTACTGTGTCTCACCTCCCTAATTCTCTCCATCACTTTTCGAATTTAGGGAGCAGAACTCTAACTCCAAAATATGCCATTTTGAAAGTAATAAATCCCGAGTGAAACTTCTAATACCATAATTCCGATCTAATGCACAAGAAGAATGAAGTTAATATCCCACACACAAGGATCATGAAGACATGAAATGCACATAGTCCCCCATTTTTTGTTATTTTCATTAAAATTTTAAAATTCACTTAGAAATTATAAGCATAGCATGTCTTTCTTGTACTTGAGTGTATGTGCATATGCCTAAGTAGTAAGTGTTGGAATCACACCTTCCTTTCTTCCTGATCATGCTAAACAGAAAATATTGGAGTTGTAGACTTGAAGTAAAGGAGGATCACTTTTGTCACAGAGAACACAAGCACACTTTACTCCGATGAAGGCAACCTAAATCCCTAAACTACTTGTAATAGGTGGATTGTATTTAGTTTTGGAGTTGACCTGGCACATGAACCACCTTGGAAAATCCAATATGTATATTCTATCAAATATCAAATTTAGTTAGGTTAAAACAAAATAATCTTCTCGATTCATGTGGATGTTTGGAGTATTACTACTGTATCGCGTGTAAGACTTTAAGTGATGAGCATCCATTCTTATAATATACATTACAAAGCAACTACTATAGAAATAGTTTACTATGGCAATAGTTCACTATGTTTTGAACCAAGTGGCAATGTGTCACTTTCACAGACAACACAAATACCATATAATGGATATATACAGAAATTAAAAATTCCCAAATTGACAGCCTAACACAACTGACCTGTCCCTTTCACTGTTTCCGTCCAACTGTTCAACGGGATGAGATCGAGGCTTCAAATTCAGCTTCGGACGCTGTCCTGCCTCCTTACCACCATCAGACCCTGCTGATACAGGCTTCGAAAAATTAGCATGGCCATGTGCCGGATGAACGGTTTCAGCATGACCAGAATCATTAACCTGACGATTACCCTACCATGAAGAAAACAATAGAATTCATAAAGCAAATATAAGAATAAATAAAAGGCAATCACCCAATCCCCCTGCCAAAAGAAAGATATAAAAAACTCCTGTGGAAGGGAATCTTGTAAGCTGAACATGTGAATACCTGTGCATATTCCGTAACAGCATGTTCAGAATTTTCCAGTGGCTTTGCCCTTGGTAGCAACTTCAGTTTAGGTCGTTCAGTTGGTTCAGAAGGCACAGGGTGCTGCAAGTCAGACCCAACAATTTTGCCATCATTTCGAGCCAGCTGAACCCCATCAGAGTGATAAGGTGCACTAGTAGGTCGTACATCTGAATACCTGGAAACCCCAGACCTTTCATAACTTAGTAACTCATTCCTACCACCTTGCATCTGATTATCAATGCCTAAGCCCCTTTCAGCATGTCTTGCTAGCATAGCATCAGAGTGCTCCTTTTCACCAACTGCATCCATCCTATTATAGGCACCACCACCATTAACACGTGGTCTATTCTCCACTTCAGGAGATCTAACCATCTCAGCATCTGCCTGATAATGTACAGCCTTTGACTGCCATCTACCAGAAGAAACCTTCTCAAGAGCACTAGCATGAGCCAACTTGGAGGCAGCACTAGCACTAGACCAAGCAGGTTGCTCCGGCTCAACAGCACTTGCCACTTCTTTCCTCAACGACCAAGCGTTCCGATAACCACCACCACCACCAGTTCCCTGCTCCTTACTACCTCCTAAACTCTGAGGGTTCATCCCTACGTGCACTGCATCAGTAAGCCTCGCTGAGTATGAATTAGCCATCCCAACAGGAGTTTGAGACACTGGAGCCACTTGCCTGCCCAATGAACTACCTCCAAGTCCATACTCCGGCCTCACCTCAACACGAGAAGGCGGAGCACTACGAATGCTCTCATCACTGATTGTCCTCCGAGGCACCGAAACACCATCAAGGGGCTTCCTCTCATCCTCATCAAAATTCCTGCCAATTGGGGCAGTGTGTGACAGAAACGGGCTTTTATCATCGTAATGCCTAGTCGCCGGCGACGTGTGCGGCCGAGACCAATGATCCGAACGCCCCATTTGTGTCCCCCACGCCGAAGGCCGATCAAAACCAGAACGATCTGAAGCCCTCACAGTCCTGCAAAAGACCAAAAAAACCCAAAAAAAAAAATGGTAAAACATTGCACAAACAGATCCATCATGAAGAAACCTCATCATACTAAACGGAAACAGACATCATGTACAATTTAAATCCACAGATCTAATTCCTCTTACAAACACCCTTTCTTTTTTCTTTCTTTTTTTTCTTTTCACAACCACAACATCTACAGATGTACCCATTTGCAAATAATCGAAGACACATCAAACCAACACAGAAAGATCAAAAATTAAAAAAACATGGATTAAAACAAGGGAAAAAAACGATGAAGGGGTGGCACTTACACGCCAGGAGCAGAAGGTAGAGGGAGATCAGAGGGTATAGAACCGCCATGGAAGTCCTTGAGCGTCATGGTGTTACCGCTAACTTTCTTCTTCGACATTCTCCCTCACAAAAAAATAAAAAAAAAAAAAAATAAAAAAAAAAAAAAAGTGAAGAGAAGAATCTGAATCCCAAATCCTGAAATTAAGGGTGGTGGTTGCTGCTGGAAGCGAAGGGGAAGAAAAGGGAAGAGTGAGGAGGGCAACCCCACGAGTGGAAATGGAGAAGCAGAGAAGAACGAAAACAAGAACGCGACTACGATTGGTATTGGGTTTGGTTTTGGGGTGCGAAACGAAAGTGAAGAAGTGTGTTCGAGTGAGAATGATTGTGAATGATATTCTGTGTGCAATTTATTTTATTTTATTTTATTTTGGATTTCTTTTTCTTTCTGACACACAGTCTTGTTCTTCTTTTTAAATCTATATTATGATTTCACATTTTGTATATATTTATTTTTAATATTTTAAGATTAGTGATTTTGATCTAACCTTTTAAATTAAGACATTAAAGATCAAATGATAATGATTACTTATTTAAAATACACGCTAATTAATATTAAGACGATTTTAAAAAAATTGTTAATTCTCATAGCACTATTAATCCTCCTGTCACAGATTTTTAAGATTTTGGATAATCAATAATTAATTTTGTGAAAAATTATCACTTTTAGTGAAGGTTGTTTTTTCTCTACTCACTCAGATGCCACTATGATAATATTCTCTATCTAAAAAGTTATGACAAAAATAAGAATAACAATACACTATTCTTATTTATATTTTTTTTTCATTTTCTATTTTTTGAACTTGTATTTTTTAAGATTTATTTTTTTTAATTTCTTAGTAAATTAAAATACAAATAGTAACTATAGTTTAAGATACAATTAATTTTTTATTAAAGTTTCAACTTAAGCTTAATTTCTCCATAAGAATGACAGAAGTAATGAGATATAAAAGATATAAAATTGAGTTATAATTGAGACTCATTTAAGGCTAATCATAATACAACATTGCATGTTCTATTAAATAATGAATAAAGTAAGAAAAGTGAGACAAAAGTACATAAAAATACAACATAAGCATGAAAGATATTAGTAATTGATAGATCTAGTATTTAAAAATTTGTGAAAAATTAGTTTAGTAAAGTCTTTTTTAAATTCTTAAATGGTCTAACTTTGTCAGACCGTTCAATAGAACATATGGAGGATGGTCTCAATAAAATATAAAGTCTCTTAACATTTATTAAGACTAATATTATCTAGAGTAACCACCTAATTGCTTATTTAAATCAATAACGAAAATTATTATTTACGTGTCTTCTCCGTATATTTAGACGTGTGTTTTACATAAGATAGTTATAATAATTATATTGTTTAGATACGTGTTTTACATAAATTAATTATAATAGTTATGTTGTTATATATAATATCCCTTAACCATAATTAAATTTATTTAAAATTGTTGTTAAACTATTATAAACTTTGAGTTACAATAAATGAATTTTATCACAGAAATGGATTGAAGTTCGTTAATATTTTAATTGAATTATGTTATTTGTATGTGCAATTATATTTTTTATTCTTATTTAGTCTATTATTTATCATTTATAGTTTATAATCTCATATTTATTATCATATTAAATTTTTTATACTGATAAAGAATATTTAATTAATTTTAGTTTTAAAATAATATAAATTAATTTCATCTTTACATTGATAGAAACAAAAAAAAGTTGAGTATACAACTTTACTTTTACAAGAAAAAGTTCAATATTACTTCAACGTTTTCATTCTTTCAACAAACTCTAAACAATAAGAAAATTATATATATTATTTAAAAAAATCAGTTAATAATAAAATATAAGAAAACATTAGTTTCATGTTTAAAATTTTAAATTATTGAACAAAATACTGACATGTCTCGACAAAAAATAAACTATAAAAAATAACCACATTGAAAAAACGAGAATGAGAATGTCCAATATAGATATTACAATTGGAATAAATAAAAAATAGCAAAGAGAAAGTTATATAAACAAAGAGAATTAAATATAATAGAAAGTTGAAAGGTATGTTTAGGATTGACAAAAAAATATAATCCTAATTTATTAATTATTTGTAATTATAATACATGCTTACCAACATTCATATACACGTATATTCGCACACATACAGAGAGGTACACATATAAGTAGAAATATATAATAACAATATTTTTATTTTCTAATAATATAGAATTTTAGTAATAGTTACAAATTTTGATTTTTAATAAATATTAAAAGGAATGGTCCTCTCCTAGGTTAGGTCGTGTTTAAGATTGCTAGGTGATTTTTTTTATAATGAGTGTTTTTCCTTCTAGAATTTGGGATGTTTGTTGTTAATGATTATACAACATACTTCTTCTTGAATATTTTTTCATGGCCATGAAATCCATATCTTTTAAACAACATTAAATCCGTAGATTATGTAAAAATAATAAAAATAAATATAAAAAATGTGATTTATAAATAACTATGTTCTTTCCTATTAATGCATCCATAGTCTTAACATTAATCTTTATTTATTTAAAACAATTGAGGTCAATGTCAAGAGAATATTTTCATCAAAATATTCTAAAACTAAACATGACAAACTTTCTTTAAAAAAATTTAGTTAATCACATGACAAAATTTGGTTCAATGTATATATTTGTTTGCTATAATTTTTTGTGTAAATATTACTTTTAACTAATTTTAACTACACTCAATTTTATATTTTTATGGTTTCAAAATAATCTTATGATTTTTTGGATTTGGAATTTTCTATTATTTTCTACTATTATTAGGTAGATTTTGCAAATTTTGCAAAGAAATCCATACAAATTTGTTTTTCATTGCTTTTTCTTGAACTTTTGTAATTAAGCTTATGAATCTAATTAAAACTTAGATTTAGATTTATGTTTACATTAGATTACATTATATATATATATATATATATATATATATATATATATATATATATATATATATATATATATATATATATATATATAAACCTACATGTCCTTTAAACATATAGATACAAATCATTGTTAAGTTTTGCAATTTTATAAATTGTTTTTTCTTTTCATTTTCTTTCAATTTTGTCTTTTTCATGTCCCTATTTCATGTCCCTATGTCATTAGTGTTCTTCATCCTTCTTCCATAGAGAACCAATTACTGAGAATCAATTCAAGAAATCAATATTAAACAATTCAAATTAAGTTTTAGAGTATTATAATAACAGAAATAATTTGGTTCTTAGATTTGTGAGATGACATCTCATTCTCTATTAATTTATTTTCACTCTTTGATTGCTTTTAATTATATTTCAATTACTGTTGCATTTTAATTTTGTTTTTAATTTGTTTCAATCTCTACAACCTCCAAATTAATTTATATAGGGAAAGTATTAAAGATTGAATACAATTTATATGTAACATTGTGAATCGGCCTATGTTGTGCTCAATTTTGAAAAAAAAAATATTAAAACTCAAAATCTTTAAATTTAAAAACGAATATTTCTTATCAAATAATTTTTAGTCAAACATGAGAACTAATATTCTTTTAAGAGTTAACAAACATGAAATAAGTAGCTATTACCTTTTAGATGGAGTTTTCTACATTTCAAAAGGTTAGAAATCAAACCTTAATCACTTTACTTAAGCAAAGTGAGTTTCTTGTCACTTGCACTAACCTAAATTGCTTCTTATAAAACAATTTTAACTCTCAAATAACACTTTGTCTATATAGTATTTCAGTTTTAATATATTTGAAATGATAGAAAATCTTTATAGGAGAGAGGTTGAATATAACACTTAAAACTTTTTGGAAAATGACTTTAGAAAATATATATGAGTAGACGATTTATAGAGACTGTCTACTAGTTCAAAATATTTTTTGATAAAAGCTATACAAGGATATGTAAGAAGACAGTAAAAATGTGTAATAAAAAGTTTGGTGAGAACTTGTTTCTATAATGCGTCATTCGAATTAAATTACATTTAGTTTTCTTTTAAGAAAACCTTAAAAGATTTCACTATAATTGAAGATTACATAAGTGTTTTCCTTGTCACTTTTAGCTCGTATGAATATATAAAGTTACTCATTCTTATCTCTTTTATCTTCATTTGAGATAAAGAAAAAAAAAAATCTTTGACATTAAGTCACTTTTGACTTTTACAAGTATTGTTAGGATTCTAAGTTTGAGTTTGAATCTCACATGAGTAAGAATGAAAAAGTTGAACAATCTATAGAAAAAAAAACTAACAAACCTATTATCTTAAAGTTTTGGGTAGAAGGTGATGTCTTGGTCTCTTATATGATTTGTTTAAGGCTCATTAGTGTTGAATATCCTTAATGTTTCCCCTTTCAATAACCTCACATGAGTATTGTTCAAACTGTAACTTCTACATATAAAAAAATAAATATTTGAAATAAAAGGATTAACTCTCCCAAACATCACCAAATCTGATGTGAGTATTGTTCAATTTTCTTTCTAATGATGTACTTCTAATAGTGTAACCATTTTTACATATATATTTTTACAAAGTGTATTACTGTATATATTTTTATCTAACATGTGAGTCATTTTTTCTATTATCAAAAAGTTTAATAAATTTAATTTGTATAATTTTCTTTCTAATGATGTCTTTCTAGTAGTGAGATAATCATTTTTATATATTTAATTACAAGGTGTATTAATGTTCATTATTCTTTTGAGGTATGAGAATCAATTTTACTATTATCAAAAAGTCTAATGAATTTAAAAGAATTTAATTTATATTGCTCTTCATTTTACACAAGCTTGTGTCACAAAGTGTTTCATAGAATCATGTATATCAAGTTAGATGATCTTATAAATAATTCAATGATATATTTTTAAATTCAATGATATTTTTTAATAAATTATCATTTATCTTGATCATATTCTAAATGATATGGTTAGTCCATCAAAATTTATAGATTAAAATTTGTTTCATAAAAAATAATCTATTTAAAATTAACTGTCTCATATAGAATATTATTTAATTGATGAAATAAAAAATATTTAAATTATTTTAATAAACATAATTTTATTTTAATTGTATAAAAATACATAATAAGTATTAACACATATAAATTTAATTTTTTTATTTTAAAATTCTATAATTAATAAAAATTAATTACAATTTATTAGTATTTATTCTATAATATTGTTCAAATAAATTTAAATAACAATTACATAACATCAAATATTTTAAAACCTCTATTGTTGAATAATATTTTTAGAAAACAAAAATAATTTTTTAAAAAAAAAATTGTTAATAATTTAAAGCTTTATTCATTAAGAGCCTTTTCCTAATATTATATTTCATGGAAAAGACAAGATGAAAAAAATTGTATAATAACACTTTACCAGCGAAAACACACTTTTATTACATAAAAATATATAATTTTACAACTTTAATAATTTTATTATGTTTATAGTGTTATTATTTTATGAATAATTAATTAAAAAATATAATTTAAAAAATATATATTTTTATAAAAATAATATTAAAAAAGTATATAAGCGTTATTTAAAAATTTATTTATTTATTTTAAAGTAAAGAAAATTTATTCAATTATTTATTTTTTTAAATAAATTATTTTTTATTTATTACAAAATAAAACTATTTATTTAAAAAATAATGTCGAGGAAAAATTATCAAATAATATATCCTCTTAATGTAACTAACATCACATTAATAAGTACATTTTGTTTCTAAAGATAATAAAGTAGACACTTTTAATTAATTACTTAATTAATAATAATTATAAATAATAATAATTATAAATAATAATAATAATAATAATAATAGGTAAATGACATTTATCTTCATTGTATAATTTGAATCATACTTGTTATTTTAAGAAATATTTTTAGTATTAAAATAAATGTTCACATCTTTTATAATTTTAATAAATTGACATTTATTTTCTCACAATCTTTTAAACAAATATTTATATTTTTTATATTTTATAAATGATAGGTAACTCCCATATATTTTAGTAAAGTATCATTCATATTACTTCTTTTATTTAAAAACATTATATTGATTGGAATTTAAATAAAAATAAAAAATGAAATCTTTAAAATATAAAAATAAAATGTTAATAAATTTTTTGAATAACTTAATTAACTATTTTAAAATTATCATAAAGATTATAGTGTGATTAAACGATAAATTACTTAAAAAGATATATTCATTTTTAAGAAAATATTATTTTAGTATAAAAATAAATAAATAAATACTATAAAATATATGACTAAATTTATTGTAGTGTATTACATTTGTTCTCACTTTTTTTTCTTATATATTATGAATTATGACATTAGAGTTTAAATTTAATTTTTATAAATTTAAGTGTATATTTTTTCTTATCAATACTGTTTTGTATATTTCATTATTATATTTTAAAATTTAAAATAATAATATTTTTTTTAACATCAAGTTAGATCTTGACTAAATCTTTGAATTTTGAATATAATTAATGTCATTTAAGAAAATATTAGGAAAGATAAAATGGATATTCCTATAATAAATTTATTAAATTTTTGTTTAAGATGTTTTAGTTTTATATTATAAAACTTTAATTCTCCTAAATTATTTAACATTAATTTGTTTAAGCAAAGAAGGAATCAAAATATAATAACAATAAACATAATTTATTAAAATAATAAAAAAAGTGATCTCATACCTTTTGGGGATTCAGTCATGAGACCCTTATTTTCCACTAAACTTCATATAAGAACACATTATAAAAGATAAAAGAAATATAATTAATTAATTCAAATTTTTTATTTAAAACAATTTTTTTATTTATATTTTAAAAATATATTATTTATTAAATAAAATAAAAGAGTGTGTTATAAGATAAAATGTGTCCTTTATAATAAATTTGAAAAAAAGATGTCTGTTTAAAATAAAAAAAACACAGTTCTAAATTTTTTACATATGGAAAAAAGTAAAAAAAAAAAAAGGTTATTTTTTTTTTTTTT
>Ga0209700_104060_pt1 | contig 26984 bp, 7 predicted proteins | sample SiratroredBW_FD_187528 | JGI IMG/M metagenome (GOLD analysis project Ga0209700, IMG submission 187528) | Root nodule microbial communities of legume samples collected from California, USA - Siratro red BW (SPAdes) (version 2) | ecosystem: Host-associated > Plants > Roots > Nodule | place: USA... | reverse complement strand
TTTTTTTTTTTTTTTTTTTTTTTTATGTTTTATTGTTTGGGTTTGGATCTTTGTTCTTTGTGTGTGCATTCCCTTAATAAGATTGTACTTTGTTAGGATTTCTAATCCAATTATACTAGAACTATCTAGTTTTCTTTTTGTAGCTTGGGTTTTGTTTACTTTAAGGGGTAGGTTTTTTCTTTTTATATAGGGGTTGGAATATTCCTTAAATGCTCGATTAATTGTAAGGGATAGGTTTTTTCTTTTTATATAGGGGTTCGAATATTCCTTAAATGCTCGATTAATTGCAATTCTTTATTGTTAAAAAATGTTTTAAATTTCTCTTTATGATTTCAGGTATCTCTTAGAAAAAGGTTTTTTTATACAAGACTTTGAGTTTTAAATTTTCTCTCATAAAGTGTTTTGAAAGAAGGAAAAGTAAGAGAGACCGAGGTAAGTTTTCAATCACTAGGATTTTTCTTTCCATCATTGTAAAATTTCTTATTGCGTTTCAATCTCTTCTTCATTTTGTGCTTCATTTTTCTGTCAGAGGATTCGTGTTATGTTTCAACTGTTTTTTCTCCATGATCTTAAGTCTCTTAGAAAATATTTCGTGTTCTGACCACTTATTTAAGTAACAATAGTCAACAATCAACACTTGTTTTTACAAGTAATTATTTTAAGTACCAATGATACGTGCTTAAGTGGTTCATTTGTCATTGCTTAAAGAAATTAAAATTTTACAATCATTTGAGTATAACTTAGAATTTTTTTTTATAATAATATTTCAATATAATTTAAAAGAAATGATAATATGTGAAAAATCTCTAGTATATAATAGATGGTTTGGCTTACCATTACAAGTATGAAACGCTTCTTACAATTACTCTCTCATTGTTTATGTTATTCCTTCGCTAAAATACGAGTCCTACATATTTATTTCTAGAGTCCTCGAAATGTTAACGATGTACACAATGCAAGAAAATGGGCCTCCAAATGAGGAAGTTCCGGAAAACACCCAATTGAAAAAGTCAACGACAAATTTTATGAGGACATTTCGGGATCAACTGAAATTGAGTGAATAGATTTGTTGTATGATGTGGACAAGAATTTTCTATTTATTTAATTGAAGTTCTTTTTTAAAAACTGTTGTCTAATAAAAATAAAAAAATTTATATGAAAAATGTTTGATTAATTTCTTCTTTAAAGAAGAAACTGAAGTTAACAAAATTAGATCGAAGAATTAAGATTACGTTAATCAAGTTACACAGTAATGTAAAATACATTTATATAGTACTTTTTAATATTTGTTATTTGATAATTAATTTAAAAATATTTGTAATGAAAAGGTCTACATCATAAATCCTTTAAAATAAGTACTAATGAATTTTCTTTTTACAATTATAAAGTGATTTACAATTAAAAAGATTTTTCTAAATATTTGAAATGATATTATATGTTACGTCATAATGAAATTGTTAATTTTATGATGAGGTTTCGAGTAATAAATATTTCTGATAGTTATTGTGATAAAATTAATGGATAATCAAGTATTTTGTCACAAAAGTGATTTAAAATAGAATAGTTGTATAGTGCCTTACTATTGAGAAGGAAAGGAATAGCACAAAACATCAACGGCGGACTTATTATGTGATATGAATTTATAGTATGATGATTTATATTAACACTAAATGTATGTATTGGTAAGTGTGACAAAGTAAAAAATGTTTCTTAGCATGAGGGTTTAGAATGCTTTCATCATAATTTGAAATTAAGTTTATTTTAGTTTTATTATGTAATTATTATGATTACATTAGTTAATTTTATTATATTATTAGAATAGCCATGTAATAGATACTTTATATTTTTAACTCTATACTTTGTATAAGGGTTGAAAATATCCCTTAAATCTTCTATTTGATTCAATTTATTTTTTACGGTTAAAAAAAATTGTATTTTAGTGACAATATATAAGTTGCAATGTTGATTTTCTATCACTGAAAAATTCAGTTACAAAGCCATCATAAATCCTTTAAAATAAGCATTGATGAATTTTCTCTTTTGGGACGGCAACTGTAAAAACATACACCATAAATCTATGTTACCTATTTTACGCTTAAGTGAAATTAAAAATTGTGTAAGGTGAATGAAGCATAGTATCTTATAGAAAAAATAAAGGAAAATTGTTTAAAGCATGATCACTTTAAACGACAAGGTTTAAACGATACTATTTTTGCTTCAAGTGATATTGCACAAGCAAAAATCATCTTCGTCATTTTTTTCTTGAATCACCACGTTAAAGTAAACACATGTTAAATTATATAAATTTGTATAAAGTACTTAATCCAATAAAAGACTCAAAACTAACAATAAAAATTCCTTACCACATGAAACAAAAAAACATTAAGAAAGAATTGAAGATGTAATTGTAGATTTTTCACACTCATTTTTCTTTAGCATGAAAAAAAAAAAATCCTTTTCAAGCTTTTTTTATGCAAGGAGAAATGCAAAAACAACTTGAAAGATGCAATTATTTGAAAGTGGTGTTAAAAATCATAATTATATAATGAGGATTCAATGTCATTAATTACGACAACATACTCTTAATTAATTAAGTGATATGATAACAAGTTAGCACTATTGGAATGATGACTTAATAGTTAGAAATATTGAGGAATGTGAAGTCTTGAAAACTAGGACTTGATAATAACTATTGGCCTCTCAATAACTAAATTTCAAGTTCTTTTGTGAGAATATTGATATTTTAAGAATTTCATAAAAGTTCTTGTATTAATAAAAAAAACTTAAATTAGCCAATGAACATACCTTATTTTTAGGTATTTAACCCACGAGGTGATTCAATCTCCTATAAAAAAAATAATCAAATATCATTAATGGTCTAAATTAATCATATTTTTTCAACCATATAAAACATTAAATACAAAGATAGAATCACTGGAAGGGATACAAAAAATATAGAGCACACTTAACATAAGGTCATATATACAAGACAAATTATTATATTCAATTTCAACAAAAGAGAGTTTATCTATACTTAATGATAAATAAACAAATTAACACAAACTTGATGAGATCATTGCGAAAATTCATCATTAACCAGATTTCCATTATGTAATGGAGTTTTCCTATTCTTTTCTTCTCTACTAACTCCTTTTTCCAAGGATTAAAAATTTCTCAAAACTAATAATAGAAATATTTAATTATAAAAGCTTCCTCTTTTTGCCTTTTAAAATTTGTATATAGCCTTTAACTTGTATACATATGGACATTGGTTTGCAACACATGCGCTGAGGGAATTAGGCCTTTTTGAATAAATCTCTAGAATGTTTATTTTTCTTTCCGTGTAGCTTTCACTCTGGCAAAATGAGATTTAAGAAATGAATTTCTTCTAATGACACTCGATTCAGCATTCCAAAATTGCTCAATAAGTTCAGATTCGCTTGGCAAATTGTGTTATTCTATATTTCATTGTTCTAGCTACCTCATTTTAGCTCAACAATCTGAGTTTCTGTTAACTAATTGTTACTCTTTCTTTTTTACAAAGGAACTAAATTTTATGTTTTTTCCCCTTATTTTAGCTTAAAAAATAGGAAATAATGGTCTAAAACAACGTTTAACATATTCTTCTATTTGTATTTACTCAATATATATAAACAAAGTTTAGAAGGCTTCCAAATTGAAGAAATTGAATTAAAATATCATATAAAAAATTAACAAATATGACTAATAATATTATTTTTTGGAGAAATTTATATGAATGTATATTTATAGAATATGTAGAAGCTTTTATTGTCTTTTTCATATCATAGTTTAAGTTTTAGTTGAATTAACCACTAAACTTGCATAAATTTCACATAACAACATATAATTTATTTCTATATATTTGTGTATGATAAAAAATAATATATGTTATGTTTTAAATTTTTTCATTTTTAATTAATTTCAATCAATTTAATCAAATATTAGAGAAGATACGGATGTTACATATCCCGTAAGAGAAACTTGTTTTTATGTAAGAATAAAATGAATAAATATTAATCATTCGATTTTATTTTCAGTGGTGAAGTTTAAAACAAACCATGTGAGTTTTTCAAAAGTCGCATGTGATATCATGACAAAAATTTTAGAAAGATGTTATGAAAGTCATGATTTTATAAATAATTTATTTTACCCTTATACCTTTTAATATTATGTATATATTATTAAAAAAGTTTTACAAAGATAATTAGTTTCAATGGAAATGGGTAGAGATATATTTACTCCAATAACAATTGAGTAAACTATGATTGTAGTCCTCGAATTTGTGAGAGACTTTAAATTAAAAATGTTAAATAATTTTTTTTAACACAGCTATTGTTGTTAATACGTGTTAAAAAATTTAAACAATAATAAGTATTATGATAGTGCGGTAGTATTATACGTTTTAATTGTTCATAAATAAACATAAGTATTAATTGGACTATTGTGTATATTCAGTCCAATCCTTTGGGTTCTTATTGCTTGTCTTTTTGGCAAAATGCTTTCGAGATATATGCAGTCAAACTTATGACCTGTTCTAATCACAAACATACATGTAAAGCTGGAACGTTAATTTCAGACGCAAACTACGTTTTTGATCACTACGATTTGTTTAGATATATGCTTAGGGTTTGAAAACGAAACCAGAGAAGCCTACAAATGAAAGCCAGAACAGAATACTCCATAATCTATTGCCCTTAGTTGATTAATTTGATGTTGAACCTTTTTATATATCCGAGATCGAAACTTAATTACGCACTCCATAACATAATTATTGACTTAAAGATAAACACAATCCAGATTAGGCAGTGACCAAGACTTCTAATTACTTTTTAAAAGCAAAGTTAATTATTTCCACGCTTTCGGACCATGAAATAGGGTCACATGTGGAAGTTTTTCTGCTAAGCCTTTTTAACTTATAAAATAGCAATCATTATATGAAGCATTTACAGATAAGAGAGTCACGGGCTTGGTTTAACCAAAGTGGGTCCATACAGCATCATCTTCACGGAGATCTCAATATGAAAAGGCATTAGTATGAAATGTGTGTTAAGTACAATTTTTCTTAGGTTATTGCCGTGTGCACATGTTGTAAGTAACATGTTTTATTGTCTTTATTGCCACTATCCAATAATATATATATATATATATATATATATATATATATATATATCTATATATATAGATTTATTTTCATATTAATGATACTTATTTATTAATAATAAGAATAATAATGAATGTAAGTCTCTAAGATATATTATAACTTTTTTTTTAATTTTAATCACTTATTATTTTTACTCAATTGCTGTCTTCCTCCTCTACCTGAATTTATAAAAGTATTCAATAATAACTTTTAATAGATTATATTTTTTTTTTTAAAATGACCATTTCATTAATTAATGATATTTTTAAAATGTTAATCAAAATATTATATTCCGAAAGAAAATACTTTAAGGAAATTGTAATGAAGTATAACAATTATTAATAATAATATATGACAACACCTTTTTATTTAAAAATTTTAAATTATTATTTTTCTCACATATTCAATAATTTATCGTAAATTTTGGTTATTATTTTTTTAATGTGAATACTTTAATTCAAATTAAAGGAAGTTATATAATAAAATTATGATTTTTATATAAAGATAAATAAATAATTAGGAATAACAAAATAGATCGACTTGTCACGAATATAGTAGAACAAATTGGTAAAAAAGAGTAGTCCTTTGAACTCATCTCCTCTCATCATCAATTTAGCAGATCATAGGTGAGGTGTTAGTCAAACTTTCTTTCAATTTTAAAATTAAAAAAAAATTATTATATTATTTAAAAGATGCATATATAAAACATATACAATAAGACTATAACTTAAATTTTTAAAACCTACAAATTAAGTTTCTATGTAAAGTAATAATTTTTTAAATTTTCTAATTAAAATATTAATTAATTAATTGATTAAAAATTTGAAAAATACTTACGTGTTTAAATATATTTTTAATACATGTATTATATTTAATAAAATGTAATCATATTAAAAATCGAAAACCTACCAGTGTACCTTTTAAACGGATCAAAACTTTCAATTCGTGACAGAATAGTCCACCCCACCTCATCCTCACCCAAATGACCCATTTGATCACTCCTATTGAAAAATCAATCCAGCTCAATCTTATACACGAAACCTATTTAATTACTTTACAAATCTTTGAAAATACATACATAAGTGAAATTACATTTTCATAAATATAGTTAACTTAAAAAAATACATAACAAACAAAAATAAATATTTTTAAGTTGATTACAGGCTGACTCATGCATTATTTTACATGCACTTACAAAACTTTTGGTGTATATTATATAATATATAGAATAAATAAGTTTTTAATGTAGATTTTATGTGCGTGACAATTATTAATAATTGGAAATGTGTATTATTTCACATTTGAAGTTTAGATAAATAAAAATTACATTTGAGTTGTTGTTATTATTATTATTATTATTATTATTATTATTATTATTATTATTATTATTATATATATTGATAACAGAAATATAATGAAAAGAAATAACTTTGAAAAATATTAATCATGTTAAATAGCCAATCTACATTTTTATGTGGAAAAAAATAACAATATAAAACTTCTAAATGAAAAAAAAATCAAGTCATACACTTTTTTTTATACGTAATTAGTATTTTTTATTCAATTACCTAAGAAATGTTCTCCGTTTTTTAGGTATGAACCCGGTGTTAAATAAGTAATATTCAAATATACTATTTTGATTAATCTTTTTAATTGAAATGGTTATTAAAAGAAGCTTTGCTGTTAAAAAATATTATTTAATATTTTATGGATTTTGGATACGGGGACAACATTAATGATTAAAAAATGGAAATATTAAAAAAAGAATAGCCTTCTTCATATTGTGAGAAATTAAGAAACATAGAAGTAGGAGGTCTCGATAAAATTGGATAACTATCATATTTTACGGTAATGATTGTTTGCTGCGTAAACATAAAATGATTTTAGGATCCCGTTATTCATTATATTTAGTATATTCTAAAAGTTAGAATCGATAATTAAGATTAATTGTTTATTAGGATTGTTAAATATTAAGAAAATTAATGGTTACAATCAAGGTATCCCAAAGTGTTTCTATTATCATCATCCACTTTTTAAATTTAATAATTATGTTTAGTTACTCATTAAAAATACTAAATTTCAAGGAAGTGAGTGATAGCTATTATCAATATTTCTTTGAGATTTCAATTAACAATTAAAAATATTTACTCATTAAAATCAACGATAAAGATAAAAATAAATTCGTTTAAAGTTATTCAGAACATCCTGGATAAATTTCTCTATTAGGACTTTTAGATGAGAAAAAAATGAGATGAATTTTATTATAAGTTAAAATAAGCTTATATATAAGTTAAAAAAATAAAAACAACGTTAGAGAAGTAATATGAAAAAAACTTTATAAATTAATTTATACATAAAATAAGCTTAATTAATGGAATAATTTATTAAAATTATTATTTAGTTTTTTTCTCTTGTAAAAGTTTTTGTGGTGAGACTAAATTAGTATGTTGTCTTTTTCTCCTTTATCTTGTTTAATGAGAGAGTAACTTGTATAATGTGTTTAGATAAAAAAAAAATTCACAATCTTCACAAAATTGCAATATATTGAATTTTAATTGTTTTCATTTTAAATTTTTCATTTTTCATTTGGATAAAATGACTTAAATTTATTTACTTTTAATTTTCTTAGTTGAACAGAGTATTATAGTTATTACCAATAAAAAATATTTTAATATTGAACATATTTAATAATTAAAAGACATTATTTAGTGAAATTATTTAACCGATGTTGGTTAAAGTTATTTTTTCATTAAATCTCGTAAGATTGTTTCAGCTAACTCAACAAGATTTATCTTAATTAATGTTAATTGAGGTTGTTTTTAATCAATATTAACTACATTCATTTTAACTAATATTAATCAAGGTTAATTTTTCTAATATTATCTTAGAAACATTAGCCTACATTAACAGAAATAATTTTAGCGACATTGTATAGAAATAACCATAAGAAACTTCTTCCATTTTGAAGCCTTAACCTTAAATCAATTAACACGTCTGTGTGTCAAACATGTAAATGATAACCTAACCAGAAAAAAAGAAAAAAATCAACAACACATCAAACAAGTGGGACATAGATTTTTCACTTAAACTATTACCTTTTGAATAAAATTTAAAATTATTTAATATAAGTAATCAAATTACCTCCACAAATTTAATTTTTTTCTATCATATTATATAAAAGATTTTAAATTCTGCATAAAAAAATTTATCCTCTAAATATTTTTCTTACAGTTATTCTTTTAACTAACCGAATGATCTTAATTAAGGTAGTGGTGGGTAGATGCAAAACTTTATACTATGGTTCCTGATTGATTGGAATGCCCTCATCACCAACAGAAGCATCCAAAACCTAATTCATAGACTTTCCTCGCCAGCTAAAGCTCAATCATTTACTCACATAGTCATTTCATGAATTCATTTCTCCTATCCCAAACCCGTTTAACATTTTTTAGTTCTTAAACAATTCACGCCACTTGGTGTTCTAAGCATATATATAAACCACCATGGATTGCTAATAACTCCCATCCCTACAAACACTCTTCCCTTAAGCTCTGATAGTTAGCTGGTATTTGAAGAAAATAAGAACTATTAGCAACTACAAGAGTTTAAGATGGGTTCCAAAACTCGCTCTTCCCTTGCTCTTTTCCTCACACTCAACATCCTCTTCTTTGCCCTTGTCTCTGCCTGTGAGACCTGCCCTGGCTCTAAGCCAAGGCACACTCCTTCAGGTGGTTATGGTGGTTCAGGTGGTTCGGGAGGCTCCGGTGGTTCAGGAGGCTCTGGTGGTTCCAGTGGCTCGTGCCCCCGTGACGCACTGAAACTAGGTGTGTGCGCCAATGTGCTAAACGGGTTGGTGAACGCCACCTTGGGTCAACCACCAGTCACCCCTTGCTGCACCCTTCTCGATGGCCTGGTTGATCTTGAGGCTGCAGTGTGCCTCTGCACTGCCCTTAAAGCTAACATTTTGGGCATCAACCTCAACCTTCCCATCTCACTCTCCTTGCTTCTCAACGTTTGCTCAAGAAATGTCCCACGTGATTTCCAATGTGCTTAGTCACAATTTGCTTTCAATTCGTATTTGCTATTCGTGGCTTTGCTTTGTTTTGTGCTTTCTTATTCATTAAGGTGTGAGATGTGATTGTTGTACGTGCATGGATGGTTAAGTTCACGTTATTATTATGTTGCTGTAGTGTTTTGTTTCATCGCACCTAGTGCAATATTAAATAAATTCTGTTATTTTTTATCTGAGAGATGAAAATGTTACAAATAAATATATTTTTTTTAATTTGAAGCCTCTCTTTTTTCGTCGATTTTGGTGAATGAGATGCAGTTCATCCGAAAAACTACTTTGCCCTTGTAACTTCTGTCCCGTGAGGAATACAGATTCAAGAACAGAATCAAAGCTAATGCAAAACGTGCACAGGCATCAAACTGCAATTAGCCCGTGACTAATGTAATTTCACTCCACGTGCATGCACTGTTCTTTTATTTTTTGAAAAGAAAAACAACTGTGGATCATTAGATATTTAAACCAAATCAAAATGATAGGCTAATGCACTTTACGTACTCCGTGGTTCATTATTTGAATTTATACTTTGCCACTGATAGATTAACATGGTGTCCTTCTACAAACTGTATCAAAAAGTTCCATTTTCAAACATAATTATGGCAAGGGAACTACTTTAACCTATCAAAAGGTAAAATCAGTACACAATGTATGGAATTACTTGTGGATTTTTTATTCTTCTTCTTCTTCTAACTTGTTGGAGCCTATGGACGAGTCAAACTTAGATAGCTACAAGTATCACTTATAAAAGTTAAAACTCATCCAATAAATATACCAGCATCAAATTTCGTACAAATTACATATTTTTAAATGGTAAAGAAAAATATATCATTAAGTCATACACTACATCAATCATATGCATTATTGTTTCAACTTAATATCAATCTCAAATTCAAGTACTGCATGCTGAATATCTCAATATTGATACGGGTGGAGAGTATCCGTGATTTGTATCCAAAGAGAGTCTATACATTAAAAAATTCAATAGAAACAACAAACTAAGCATATTTAAAAAAAAATGTTCATATGTACGAAGGTGAATCAATTATTTTAAGTGCTTTTCACATCTCACCATAGTATATTTATAAAAAATGTATATACTTTAACCATAAATTTTTACAAATTTTTATTGATTATTAATTTTCTAAAACATCTACGAATTAAAAAAAGTTAGTATTAGTCACAAAGCATGACAGGAAGAATACAAGATAAGAAAAACAAATTTATGATAAAAGTTGTAAACATTTTAACCATAATTTTTTTTTATTTTTTATTAACTATAGTATGCTCTAAAAAAATTAAAAGACATTTACACGGGACACGCTTTGCCTGAAATCTCACAGGAATGAGAACTGAGCCAAAATCCACATAAGAAAATGACACTACCTTTAACCCAAAACCTTAAGACATTGGATATGCGAGTCTTCTTTTTTATATGTTATTCAATAATCTCATTTTTACTCCATGTGAGACTTAAACTCACACTTAGATACTTAATACAAAAAGAATACAATGAAAAGAAAAATAATATAGAAAAATAGTAATAGGAGGAAAATATTTATAAGAAAAATAATATAGAAAAATAGTAATAGGAAGAAAATATTTAATGATGTATATCAAATTTTAGCGTTGAATCTCTTACGTAAGTTTGTTATAGTTTATTTCATTTGAAAATATTTATAAATGATATTTCATCCTAAAATAAATATATAGGGGAAATTAATACGATTATTTGAATGCAAATGTGATATTTGATTTGTTAATAAAACTCATTTGTAGTTTTCAAAATAACAATAATGAATTATACAGAAAAAAATATTAAAAAAGAGCAAAATAAGATTCGAATACATTGTGTAAAAGTAAAAATATAAATAAAAAATAAAATATTTTTGTCAAAAATTATTAAAAAAGTAAATAATACTTAAAAGCTAACAACCATAAGTTAAAAATGAAGCTTTTTATTTAGTTGCACAATCCACAATTTCAAAATTTAAAACTTTCAATTAGGGTTGTGTAAAATATTAGCTCACCTAATCACTCTATTTTGGTAAGAAAACATTTAGTCTGCATAAACTTTTGAATAAAAAGATCATTGAGAGTTCATTTATAATTAATAGTAATTGATCTCTACTATTAAAGCTAAATTTAAGTGTGAGGTAGAATCTTATATTGAATAAAAATAAATAATTTACAAATTTGTTGTTTAAAATTTTTGTATTGATATTGGTGTTTTTATTTTTTATATATGGATTTAAACATATCTCTAAATCTCTCTATATTTCTTTTTTAAAGATACCAACCACTGCCAACACTAGAGCCTAATGTAAAGATCTACTTCATTGTTGCACAAATATACTTAAACACGGAAATATTTTTTTAAGTATTTAATTGATTAATTCATGTTTCTAATTAAATAAAATTAAAATAATTACTTTTTTAGATGTTAAATTATTTAATTATAATCAATAACTAAAATTCAATTTATAAATATTTATAATTTAAATTAAAATATTATTATGTATTTGTATCATACAAAATAAAAAAAAATGAAAACCTTTTTAAATTATAATTTCTGTTTTAATTTTAATAAATAAATAAAAAAGGTACATGGGGGCAGCTAGTCCTAGGCTAACAAGGTGACCAAGACGGGCTAACAGACAAAATATCAAGTTATCCTATGATAAATCAATCTATTTGATCCAACCCATTTACTTATAACCATCGTCATATCACATTATTTTAGTTCTATTCTTGTTGAGACCATCACAATACACATTATTTTCTTTTTGTAATTTGTAAATACTTTGAAAGTTGTCTCATTTCTTAAGAATTTAGTATTTTTTTGTAATTTAGAAATATGTTGAAAATTGTCTCATTTCATAAGAATTTAATATTTTTTTAATTCAGAAATATGTTGAAAGTTGTCTCATTCAATAAAAAAAAACAATCCTAAGAATTTGATCAACGTTAGGATCAAATTATCCATATAAGTTTAGGCCAGTTTAAATTGTTAACCATAATAAAAGAACCTAAACCACAAATAGGAGTAACTTACACATAACTCCTTGATTAAGGTCTGATTATAAACTTCAACTTTATTTTATAATTAATACCACTTCGGGGAGCTATCTAAACCGAAATGTTTTAGTTACAAATAATTTAGTAATGCACCTCAAGAAAGTGAAAATAGACATGGAATGCAAAATTGCTCCCCGTAAAACAAAGTGTGAAAACAACTCACATGAAAGAAGAAAAATTGAACTTGTCCTAGGAAAAAAAAGCCAAAAAAATGAATATTCATAATCCTTGATTCTAGGAAAGCACCACCAAATTTCTAAAGATGAAAAGTCTCTTCAGCCTTAACCAAAATGAAATAATTTAATTAAAGTCCAAACAATAATTAATCCCAATGAAAACACATCAAACAAATATGAAAATGTGATGATATTCAAATCACAATTTCAACCTATTGACTTGGAAGACAATATTTTTAGATCTCTTTTAGGAAATTTGAACTTCGTGACAAATTAAACCAATAAGTAAATTTAGTATAACTAAAACCTAATAACTTGGATCTTGAAGCCTATAGCTAAAACGTTTCATGAGAGTATATATTTCCTATGTCACCTAAGATAAGATGTATAAATATAACCGAATTGAGTAAAATGATCAGACAAAAAACGCGTACCTGTAATTTTATCATTATACACATCTACCAACATTTTCGACTCGAGAATTTTCTTACAAATACATTATCAAAGTCTTATGAGAATCTATGAAGATTTGATCGAATATTATACTTTATTGTCCAACATATTTATTTTTATATTTGAAACTTTAACACACATATATGTAGAATAAAATAAAGTAAAAAAAAAAAAAGCTATGATTGTCAAAATCTCGATTGTGAGGCCTTATAATCAAGATATCCCAACCTGTGTTTTCTAAATTTAACTGAATAATCTAAATCTGACAAAAAAAAAACCATTTAAATTGAACGGATGTGATTTATATACACAATAATGAACAGAGACATAATATTGACTGGTAAAAGTAAAACGAAAAGATATGTAGGTCGTGGTTCGAATTTTTTATTGATAAAAACTCATATATTACCTACTAAATTTAGTAAAAATAAAAAAAAAAGATTGTGGTTGGAATTTCTTATTAATAATAATTAATATATTCACTATTTGTGGATAAAAAAAAATTGATTTGATGTGATGTATATATTTTAGTCACTAAGACCCGCGAGACAGCACCAATTTTATTACATTTCACACATCTGAATTGAGTCGATGTGATGTTGCTTACAACTGAGTTTTCTTGCCTGATAACTCATGAGTGGCCCCTTTGAATTCTTGCATCAAATCTTGGATCAAATGTAATTCTTTAGTTGCTATTATATTATTGATTATTTAACTAATGTAATTATTAATTTACGTTTTTAATAATCATACAAGATAATATATCTTTTTAAATGTTGATATATTTAATTTTTAGAAAGAGTAGATTAGGAAGTTATACTTTCAATGTATTTTAAGATTATTATACTTGTAGATAGGTCCCAATAATATAAAGCAGTAACATTTATTAATCTACAATCTGCTTGTCCTTAAAAAAATATAAAAGCAAAGCTTTTCGAGATATATGGAAATATCTATGTCACACTTCTTTCATCTTCCTTTTTTTGTCAGCTATGCAACTTTAGATGTTTATGTACGTATAACATTAACTCCCCTATCAAAATATAATTTTAGCATATAAAAAAATAATACATGTAATATACAAAAATAAACTAAACTGGAATCAATTAATCATTTCAAATATTTAATCAGCAACTCCTTTTAGCAATGTTATTTATAATAATATAGATTACTTTTGAAATATTATATTCAATTTGAGTATTAGGATTAATACCTTGTTATCTAGCCAATGAGTTGCACATTAATTACTCTAATCCAATTGAAAATTCACATTTTAGGATAACTTCTAATTATTTATCACACAATTGTGATTCTCTCACTTAAGCATAACCGCACAAGTAATGAAATCTCCATCAATTATGCAGCTTAAGTTATTTTTAGATCTCGTAAGCACATTCTCGATTCAATGCTTACATCAAGACATATTAATACCCTTAATAAATACAAGTCTAATAAATTATTCAATCACACAAATACAACTTTATTCAATTCACGTTGATTTCTTTAAACATAGTGATTGCTTTTGCTTTTGTATAAGTAATAAATATACAGATTACTAGTAAACAACTTCAATGTTACTAGGAAATTATTTCGAATAAAAAAAGTTCTTTAATCACCACACAACTAACAAACGTTACATTCATATATAATATACATATACATAATACTCATAAATATGTTTATAAGATTTTTATAATAAATAAAAAAAATACGCAACAAAACTATTTAAAACATAAGAGCAATACACACAATTTAAGCTTTTCTTTTCATTTTTAGGAATTCAAAATATCAAAATCCATTAAAGCAAAATTTGGATAATAACTTTCTTTTTTAAAATGATTAAACCACAATTTATTTTGCGAAATTTGGAAAGAAACTCTTGATTTTCAAAATTGCTAAGCCAAATTTCTTTTCACTTAGCAAAATTTGGCCCAAAACTTTGTTTTAATCGAAACTATATTTAATTGTTTGGAAATTTAAACATAAATTCTACATACAAAAACTCGGAAATTTTATGGAAAACTTAACAGTGTTCTTTCTAATTCAATTCAAATCAAATAAAATTTTATTTCTAATTGAAATATGACAAATATTAGTTCAACTCAAAGTACTTTATATTTATTATTGCTTAAAAAAAATACTTATTTTAATTCTATTGAATTATTCACTCAACCTACTAAATAATAATTCATATTCAAAAAAACAAATTTACTTACAATTAAAATCTGTAGGTAATAAAAAAAAATCGTAAATAAATTAAATTATCTACAAATTACTTATGAAAAATATTTCATAACTATGAGTGATATGTGTATAGGTAATAAAAACTATAGGTTTTACTTGAGAATTCCTTTTTATGAGTATTAATAAGAATTTTAGCGTGTAAATAATTTCTTACTATATAGTATCCATGAAAAAATATGTGTACTTTTTCATCCGTCGATAATATCTATATGTACATATTACTTATGAGTCTTAAGTATTTAAATGTAAGTTATTTAGTAAAAAGAGAAAGTTGAACAATATATAAGAAATAAGACTCACAAACTTGATATTTTAAAATTTTAAATTGAAGATAATGTCATTCTTTTACCAATCTAACTCTTGTCTCATTCTTATTAAACTCTCCTGTGTTTCCCTTCTCAATTTTTTCAACAAGATGATATTCATAAATAAATCTCCAATACTATAAATATTAGAATTTAGAATTCACATAATTATCTACGTTACCTACATATTTATCCGTATAAAATATTAGGCATGTATAGAAATGAAGTATTTCTTTTATCTTTCTTAAATTTAAACATCTTTTTTAGGTTTTTCTAAAATATAAACATATTTTTTTTAAATTTGTACTAGTTATAATAATAGGTGAAAAATTTATCTGAATGATTCTCAACATAATATTATTGGGAAAATCGGGGAAAAAAAACATCAGAAAGACAAACAAGAATGAGATATGAGGGAATGACACTACCACCTTCAACTCAAAACCTTAAGGCATTAGGTTTGTGAGTTTTCATGTCAAGAAAACTTTCGATACATGGATCAAATTGTACTCATCTGAGCTGGTCACCACCACAAATCATCGACTCTGATATCATTTGCTGATAAAATCAAGGGGCAAAATACCGAAGAGACAAATAAGAATGAGACAAGAGCCCAATCTATGAGAAAAAATGACACCACTTTCAACCCAAAATCTTAAAACATTATGTTTATAGATATTCTTTTTATATATTGTTCAACTTTCTCATTTTTATTCAATATATAAAACTTATATTCACATTTAGATTCCTAACGAATACTAATTATATATTTAATAAAAAAATGTTGTTAACTGTGCAAATTTTACGTGTTAAAATTAACATCAATTTTTTATACGTGGACGTCGTTATTAAAAGACCTTAAAAAGCATTTTTAAAATTTAGGAGATGTAAATATAATTTTTAAAGATATTTTTAATATATTTGATATTTTAGAAGGAAACAAAATAATCAGGTTTGTCAAGGCAAATAATCTGCAAACTTCGTTTAATATATATATATATATATATATATATATATATATATATATATATATATATATATATATATTAAATTATATTTTGATTTCTTAAAATTTTATTTCAAACTTTGACTCTTATAAATTATTTAATTTTTTTCGAATTGACATCAAAGTCCCAATTTACTTCATGCAATTATCCTCGAACTAAGAACATTCCAGTGGCCAAAACGCGTGGACAAACTTAGATGTCATCTTAATATTCATTCGCAATCACAATTTAAGTCAATAATTACGGACTAGTTCACACAAATTAATATGTAAAGGGACCTATTTTTTTAAATAAAAATAACATTGTAAAGTATTTTGAAGAAACCAAGCCTAAGTTTTCTTCAAATTACTAATTTAATAACAAGTATTAGCCAATTAGCTAGAGCAAACGTGAGGATATGATTAAAAACGTAATAATAGGTATGAGTCTAATAGCTAGTGGTAATGTGGGGATTTCATAGGCTGTCGGATACACATTTTTTACTTCTTTTAGAAGTTATCGGTGGACTCTGAAACTTCTGAATTTAATACAAATACAATTTTATCCTTTACTTGATAATCTTAAGCACTATCAGATCCACCCATTGGTCCCTACATCACGAGCCACAACCATCCAAAACCTAATTTAAAGGCTTCCATCAGCTAAAATTCTCATGTTCACACATGCCCATTTCACTAACTTAATGCTACCATTCTTTTGTTTTGAAGTGAATGCAAGTGTTTAATACTATTTCTATAAAAAAGTTAAAATTTAGTACACAGTGGCTTGGATTAAAACATACTTATCTAATTTTTTTATATAAAAATAAATGATACAAGAAAACAAACTGTTATTGTCTTTTATAGAAAAAGTAAATTGAAAGAAGTTTCGTGATAGTTGATGTTGCACTAGCATTAAACTAACATTTAATTTGGTATTTCTAACCACCATATAAGCTGACTTGATTAGTACATTAATGGGTGAACCTATTTTTTAAAACTACAATCATATTTTATAAAAAAATGAAAATAATATCATTTTATTAAAATATACACACATGTCATAATTTCTACATTAAATCACTTACTCTAAAAATTAAAATTGGTTTCACTAATATACCTTAAATTTTAAAAATACATATTTATTTTTATAGTTAGTAAAAAAGCTCCTGGACCTAACATAAAAAATCACAACTCGCCCTTTAAAACCCTTTGGACTGGGAGGGAACAACATTTTTATATCTTGATTTGTTAAGTTGGCTTGGGTTTGATTCCCCTAATTACAAAAATGGTATTTCACAAGATTTTAATATGGTGTTTAATTTAATATGCTGTATATATTTCTTGTAGGGAACTGGTAGCTAAAACACAATTTCTATTGATAGTCGAAAGTTTGTTGATAACTGGTTGTGAATTGACTAGTGTATTATAGGATTGTTTGATTGACCTATTTAAATTGTATTTGTATCTCAAAATATTTTTGGTCGACAAATTGTATCTCTTTGTAGGTTAACTGAGGTTTCTGCATCTTGGTTGGCCATCAAGATCTTCATTTTAACGTATCACTAACAAGAAATATGTGATGAATTATCACTCAGACTATGCAAAGGAGTACAAATGGAGGTTGTTAATAAATTGGGTCTCTGACACAAACACCTAAAATCTATTTGAAAACTTATAATTAGAAAAATGATTTCAAAACATAAGGTAACGTCAAAATACTTACAAGAACACCTTCCGAAACCAAAAATATAATTAGGAATAAGAGAAAGCGATAACAGTAACTTGGAAACTGTCAAAGCCCATCAAATATTTGACGATTATCTGGACTAACCGGTAGTGCATTAATAATTATTTTGTACTCATAGCTCTTTATCGACTCTTATGAGATATATTTTTGAAATTACAATAATTAAAATCAATTTTTCAAAAGAAACAAAAGCAAAAAATAAATACAATTACTATGAAAAAACATATGTTTATCTCTTTTAATATATAATTTCCTTTGACTGGTAAAGAAATAATTCAGCATAAAAAATATAAAGACTTGAAGATTTGGGCACAATAAAGAAAAGAAAGAAAACAACCCTTTTGCACCATTTTGAGCATGAGTTCAGGCTAATGTAATTGGGTTCTTGTTATTTTGAATATTTGGAAACATTACGTACTGCAGTTGTCATGGTTCAAGATACGAAAAAAATTCAACAAACATCTCTTAACATAAATACGGCTGGATTAATGCTTGTGATCATGTTGTTAGACGTGCTTATTTAATGATGCAGGACGCGTTTGGTTTGTTATCATGTATAAATAGGGGTTATTCTTTAGGCATCGTGTATTACTCTATTTTCATTTTGAGGTTTGATGCTATCTGTTTCATGTACTTGTGTGTCTTGAATTTTTAGATTATTAAAAAACAATATTGGAAATATGCTTATTTTATGAAAATGCATCTTTTATATACAAACTTGTGTTTTCTCCTTTGTTAGATCATGATAAAATTTTTCCATATGCATAGAAATATTTTAAAAGTAAAACCATATTTCATATATGGAATAATATCATGTAATTGCTTCCTAGCTAACATCCATCGATCAAACATAAAGATAGATTGTAATTAAGTCAAACTGCTAATTAAGACGTTGATACCACGTGTTACAATCCCACTTAGATAAAAGCACATAAATACTGAAAAAAATCCAAAATACTTTAATTTCAATAGTTGTAACATAATTTTTTTTTCTTATTAATAGATAAAACTAGAAACTGGAATTAATTGGGCAGGGTATATGTTACAATATAATCAATTATATATGCAAGCCATGTAGGTATACATTAACTTGTTGAGTTTATTTTTAGGTAAGGTTTTATTTTAATACGAACTGCTTGTTTTTGTTCTAACTTATGTTAGGTGGATTTTAGAAATAAAATTCTAATTCCGAATTTCAAACAACATATTAAGAAACTATGGATGCGTTTTCTTCTACTTAATGATGGATATTAGCGAATTAGCTAGGGGCAATGTGAGAATTTGGTTAAAAATGCGATAATAGCTGTAAGCCTATTAGCAAGTGGTAATGTGAGGATTAAGGAGGCTGTCGGGAAACACCTATCTGGAAGTTCCAAATTTAAAACAAAATACTATTTCATTCTTCATATACCAGAATAAATTGGAAGGTTATAAATTGAAAGAGTTCATCATTAAAATATAATGATTATATATGCATATATAATAAGCCATAAAATTTATGAATTTAGTTAAACTATTACCAATAATTAAAAGGTAAATATGGTGTAGTGATATTTATAATGGGACCCGCTATTCGACATGCAAAAGTTAGCGATTGCTTAATTCTAGGGGTTCTAACGGTTTTAATGACCCAGGGATCCACCCATTGATCATGGGAGTCCCTACATCACAAGTCACAACCATCCAAAACCAAATTCTAGCACTTCCCCTGCCAGCTAAAAATATTCTCATCTTCACACAGAATCATTTGTGATCTTAACATACATCATCATCCACATAATTATTTTAGTTGCCAAAATAAAAATAGTAATGATTATTAAACTAAGTTTCTCATTTTGATTCCAAAATCACTCCGGTTATATTTGTAATACAATATCTAGGTTTCATTTATTTTTAACCCAAACAGAATCTTTATCATTAATATGTTTTGCTTACTTATTTAAGACTATTTGGAATAGTTTCTAAACTGTTTTGTTTATGCCAGAGTTTTTCCTAAAAATACACATTGTATTACTTCATTATAATTGATTTCTAAAGACAAATTTAAGAAAATATACGTTTTTCTAATTTATATCAGTAAACTTATCAAGCAAGCTTATAAATAAAATTTCCTTTATAAGGATTTATTATATATTATACAAATTTATTTTCTTACAAATGAATAAAACTGTTATATTTTTTAAATTCCTGGAATTATTTAATAAATAATAAACTAAACCGATATGTACAAATTACACATAAATCAAGTTTTTTTAATTAAGTGTTTTCAATACTACTTTTTCAGCCAAAGAATACTGAAATTCGTATTGTTACCATAATTAATAAAAAATAACTATGAACAATAGATCATTTTTGTAGATATCTTTCATTTTAGCTTATATAACACAGGAGCTACTTGCTAATTTTTTTAATACACTATCATGATAGCATCCTTGGCACTTCACACCCCAAGAGCACTATATAAACCAACCATCCAAATTACTTCCATCATCACAAACTCTCTTATCCTAAGCATTAGCAGCTAGCTAACAACACTTTAGCATTTGCTAGTGATTAGGAACATAAATACAAGCCAGCCAAAGCAGTTTAAGATGGCTTCCAAAGGTTGTTCCTCCCTTGCTCTTTTCCTCGTACTCAACCTCCTTTTCTTCTCACTTGTCTCTGCATGCGGTAGTTACTCATGCCCTGGTCCAAACCCAAACCCAAAACCAAAACCAACACCCAGCCCCAAGCCTAGTGGTTCGTGCCCCCGTGACGCACTCAAACTAGGTGTGTGCGCCAATGTGCTAAACGGGTTGCTGAACGTCACCCTGGGTCAACCACCAGTTACCCCTTGCTGCACCCTTCTCGATGGCCTCGTTGATCTTGAGGCCGCAGTGTGCCTATGCACTGCCCTTAAGGCAAACATTTTGGGCATCAACCTCAACCTTCCCATCTCACTCTCCTTGCTTCTCAACGTTTGCTCTAGAAAAGTCCCACGTGATTTCCAATGTGCTTAATCATAACGTATATCGTATCATCTTATACGTACTTTTACTTCGGGCTTGTTAGTTGTGGATTTCCTTTTTCTTTTTTGTAAAATCCCATGGATATCTGTGTGTGATTCTAATTCATTGTACGTGCATGAGGGTTAACTTCTTGACCCTCGTTATTCCTTCAATTGCATGCTTAGATTGTTGAAATAAGTATATAGTTCCTGATGCTGGCTCGTGGGAACTATGGTGTTATTTGTTTCAGACATGATTCTATTGTAATAATCCTTTTTAATTTGTTTCTTCCTTTTCTTTTTTGTCTTTTCTTAATTAAATCCCTTGGCCTTTTTATTGAACTTCTGCTCAGTGCTCCCCAACATGATAAAAGCAAATTCAGTAAAAGAATTATCGAAAGCAAAATGTACACACTAGCTATTGTTATTGGACCAACTTCTGCACACTGGGGGAAATTAACTAGAATTAGCTACTTATCAAATATATGATTGCATTACTCGTAAAATAAATTATTGCATGTCTGAAACCATTGCACAACTTGTATGTCGTTTTTTCCCCATGGACTTACATGTAAGGAATCAGAACACAAAACTATATTCGGCACAAAAACAAGACAAATAAATAAACCACTTCATCAATTTATATTAATTATTGTTAAAAATAGATCGGATGGGAGATCCAGCATATGTATAACTACCAGCTGAATTGTTGCTTTGTAATAATTTGAGTTTCATCCATAGATATATTGACACTGAAATATCGTATACAATTATCAGTTGTTTCACTTCTATTTTTGCAAATACAGGCATCTCGAATACTATACAAAATCGAATAACATTACCTCAGCTTGTTCAAGAAATATTTTCCTTATAACTTAGCCTTTATGTTAAATATATAAAAGGTATAATGGTTCCCACTAAATCAACCGAGTAGCAAGCAAGTTTGAATGACGCTTTACAATTTTTTTTTTTTAAATTCACAGATAATTTATAAAAATACATAATTAGTGAGTAAAAATATATTATGCAATAATATTTTTTTAATATTTATTTAAATTTTTGTTTTATTTGTTTCAGAGGAGTAAGAATTAAGATCGAACACCCAGCTTGGCCTTAGACTAGTCAACTAGTTCATCTTGTGTTGATGAAAACACTGGGGTCATTCTCAAACACCATCATTACTACATGACTATCAATGACCATGTTATTCTCAAATCGATTAGGTTGCCCTTATTATTAATCAAGTAACTTCAAAATGAGACTCCATGTGCGAATGACACACATTTCATATAAGACTCATCAGATGAGAGACGTGACAATAAGTTCGTGATAAAAAGAAGTTATGAAAAAGCTTGTCAGAAACCATCTATAAATCTATGTATACTCCCATGACATTTTCTATCTGGAGTGAATAATTCATACATCTTTGTTATCATTATTTTCTATAAATGATTTTCACTAAATTATAATGCAGATTTATTAAACCTGAATTCGGTCTGGTCATCGTTGTTTTCTTATTTGGGCAATATTGTACATTACTTTCATTGTGACTGTGACAACTAGCTTTTCAATTATGGGAGCACTATTTGTCCCGTGACATGCAACGTGGATAAACTCGAAAAAAGAAAAAGAAAAAAACGCTCTCACTGAAGAAAAAATGTCGGACTAGTGGATTTCCTTTTCCTTTCACGTCTCACTTCATACAAAGCTAATGATTCCTAATATTCGATCAATACAACCACAAAGAATTTATGCAACAAATCACTTGAAAAATGAAAGCTTTTACACTTGGTAAAAGTTCGACCACCATGATATTTAAAAGTTCGGTGATAAATATTTTATTATGTGTTATTTAATAAAAATGATAAATCAATAATGTATATAGGATTACAAGAAAAACTCAAATCCATACATAAACCGCGAAACTGTCGACTGTATAAATACGATGATATAATTAAACCTCAAAATTAAAAAGGCAATCATCCTCCAACTCATCATTTAAAAGATTTAGATGATTTTGATGGCTAGTCTGTTTTAGTATCAAAAGTTATCAAATTTAATCCTCGCAGTTTTTTATTTCTCTTGATCGGAAATCACTACAAATTATAATACTTACAAAAGCCTTACAACAAAAAATTAGAGTGGTGTGTGTGAGGCATTTACTTCTACAAAACATGTTTACAAAAGCCTACACACCCTTTTTCTCATTGATACATGCTACACATTACGATTATAACCAGAAAATCGAGTACGTGATTCTGTCTATTGGCCTAAGCCATTCCTAATCCATTCCTCTTCCTCCCAAAGAAAAAACAATTAGCGCTCTCAAGAATATTAAAAATCAACACTTTTCACAACCTAGTTCCTATATTGCATATTTCCAATCAATGATTTTGTGCCTTCCCGAGGTATTGCATAATCAAGCTTTATATTTTGGTGTGCAGTATAAATTGTCATGATTACATTCCATCATTCATCATGGCAGATTAGTGGTGTTCTCTTTGACCAAACCTCTGTGCTTGTTGAAGATATTAGTTCAGAAAGCGTTGATCTACTATGGTATTTCCAACCTGAATAGAATTTGACTAATACTGACATAACAAATTTGAGCGGATATTAATTAGAAGCTTGTAAAGCACCTGTTGATCTCGTCCTTCAGCCGCTCGCTGCTTTCCATACCAATTCATCATAGTAGCCCCTAAAATTAGAATGGAATGATGATGGTTATCTACACTTATATTTTTAAGATTCTGCATTGAGCTTTGCAGTGGTTCACCTACAATATATAGCAGAAATCAGAGTACCTGCTGCATGTTTTGGGGCAAGCAACTCTGACTTTACTATTTCATCCATGTAGAATATATTTTCCTATCTAAAGGCACATTGATTTGATACATGTGATAGAAGATATGCACAAATCAATAATATGGGAAATTTACACCACGATTCTTATTCATGATCCATGACCAAATTTTTAATTGTGCTACAGTAATTGTTTTTTAGATATCTACATTTGTATTCATAAAAATAATATTGGTTCTATATATTCAAATACTCTAAATTTATTTTTACACATTATACATTTCCAGAGGTTGACCTACATCAAACACAAACACTAACCATATTCGTATAGTTCATTCTTTATATATATAAGAAAAAAAAGAATAACACACCAATTCAAAGTAGATAACAATTTTCAGTGAACCATCGTTTTTGCTGTCGTCAATTATACTCTTTACATTAGTTTAAACTTTTAATCATTTATTATTTTATATTTAGGACAAATCGTAATCATTTTTGCCGCAATATATATCTTCCCACTTACCCGCAAGTTCCAATCATAAGATAACACCGAAACGCTATCAAACTTTGTTTATTTTGAGGATTTTGATATGACAACTTCTATTTTTATTTTTTACAATTCTCTGCTTGTCTGTTCTGTTGGCGTATAGACACATTTACAGTAAATGGTGATTAATTTAAAGTAGTAATATAAATGCATTCTTAGTTTCCCTTTTTATACAATTACTCACTTAAAAAACTAAACCCAAATTACCTAAAGAAATTTTAGCCTGTGGAAATATGGGTGTCAAACAATATAATGCAACCTTAAATCGTAAGAGTATGTGAGTTGATTGCTATAAAAGCAGTGAAGTGGAGTATCCTCCAATCAATATAGTAACGTTCAAGGTTAAGTTTCTACAAGGAAAGAGAAATGCCAGGGATAGTATACATGGAGGAATTCATGGGCCGAAAGTTAACAACATACTAAATTTTGTCCTTAGGAATCAGAAATTAGAGATCGTTAAATATGGAAAGGCGTTTGTGCTTCTCATTGAGCTGGGTTTCTGTTGATGAAGATGTTTTCCTCGTTACTTCTTAATCTTTGAGTTTTTTTTAATCGGCAATAAAAAATTAAGCATTGAATTTCCAACCTATTACATTAGACACAAGTCTACCCAAAATATAAACAACACATTGTTTTACAAAAAAAAATAAATATAATCTAAATCCTAAATTTTAAATGTCACTCAATAACATTACAAAAAGTCATGTTTACTATTTTCTATCTTCGTTTTTCGTCTAGCTTACCGATGTATGCCATTAAATGTTTTAGTTATTTTTATCACTAATAAAAATTTATTAAGAAACACTTAAAATATTCTAAGCTTTAATTACATATTTATTTAAGACTAAATAGCCTTCTAAACTTAATTTGTCAAAATATCAACAAAATACTAAATAGAAATGGATCGGTTCCTAAAAGAATCATTTACACAATACTCAACTCCTTTGAAGTTCGTTGTACTCCTTTAACCATAACTATAAGATTTTGCATTCCCCCAAAAATCAGAATTCAGAAATCTTCTCCCTATAATATAAACTGCGGGTATTTTATATTAAATGTACTGTTTGTAGGTAAGTTTGCTATTGACAGCGGGTAAGTTTGCCATGACTGCAGGTTATCATCTGCTCCTCCAGGAGGGAATGCACATTAAATTAGAGGGACAGGTCCAATTTAGACTGCCGCAGCCATTTTAAAAATTTCTCTCTTACATTCCATTGGAGTTGTCTCAAATGATTTTTACAGCAATATGGAAAGTCTTGCATTGATAGATTTCAAGTCTTGCGTTGATACAACTCTTTAGTAGAATGCAAAGAAGTGTTAGATGAATTAAGTAAACAAAATTAAATTTAGTTGGTAAGAAAGTAGTTAAAATTGTAGAATCGTATACGTGATTTGTTTCAGATTATCGGATTTATTTTAGTCGGATTTGTTTCAAATTATATATACCCTGCACCAACTGTTGTATATTTCAGATTGCACCAATTATCCATCTTGTTAGTCTTATTCTTAATAATTAATAAATGAATTGGAGGAATTAAATTTTAATTAAAATAAATTTAAATCCAATTAAGAACTAGAATTCATAAAGGTGAAATTAGAATTCGTTGTAATAAATATAATTGAATACTTGGCACGTAGAGGCCATGAATGCACTCCATTGCAAATGAAACCTAGTTTTCATTACAAATACGTCTTAACTATCCAACTTATATTAAACTGAAAACTAGGACAGGTCAAAATAACTTGCCGATGCACAAGGTTGATCTGCATAAGGTTGTCCAGCAAATATATTACAACCATTTTCAAATGTTAAGAGGTCAATTTAAACTTAGAGTCAGAATAACACACGCAGGGGAAAAATATAATATTTGTCAAAGCCCAAGGCAAAACTATATATATCACGAAAAGAAATGTTAATGACACTTTTAAGATACTTTTTAACGCATATTTTAAAACTATCTCCAGTACTATTAATTCAAATGGAAGAATAATGTGACCAACACTTTAGCATACAAATTTTTTAAGAGATTCTGGTCTATTGATTGAAATTGTTAGAGAAAATGTATTGAAATCGATTAGCTAGAATAACACTTTCAGGTTTTATTTCTTACTTAATATTAATAACTCCATTATGATATTTATGATATTAAATTTTTAATCCCTAAATTTTGAATAATCTTGGTGATGATTTCCAAATTAAAAAATATATACTTTTAATCCATCCAAAAATAAAAAATTGAATTTACTCTAAAAACTAAATGTGGAGGATTAAATTTTAATCCCTAAAGACTGACAAAATTCAATAAACATTTAAAAACTATAGAAGCGTTTTTTAGAAAAAAAAAAAAAAAAGAAAAAAAAAAAAAAATAAAAAAAAAAAAAAAAAAAAAAAAAAAAAAAAAAAAACAAAAAAAAAAAAAAAAAAAAAAAA
>Ga0209700_104055_pt1 | contig 27029 bp, 20 predicted proteins | sample SiratroredBW_FD_187528 | JGI IMG/M metagenome (GOLD analysis project Ga0209700, IMG submission 187528) | Root nodule microbial communities of legume samples collected from California, USA - Siratro red BW (SPAdes) (version 2) | ecosystem: Host-associated > Plants > Roots > Nodule | place: USA... | reverse complement strand
TAAATGGTATAAAACAAAAGAGTAAAATACCGTATTTCAAAATTTAAAGGCTCTTATTAAAAAAAAAAAAAAAAAAAAAAAACACTTCTCCCACCCAGACTTCTCAACCTTGGCAGAAATTTACTGAATCTCACCACTTTAGTAGAAATTTATTTTAATCTAAAATAAAAAAATATTGGGTATAAATTTCAAAAAACCTTTTTTCTTTCTTACGACCCGTTTGTTTAAACATAATAAATACACTTTTTTAGAAAATTGTGTTACCACTTTTTAAAATGACGAGAAAAATAAAAAATTTCAAATGCATTTAAGTATTTTAATTAAATTTATATTATTTTTGTTTTATTTATTATTTAAAATACATTTTTTAAATCTAAATTCTTTATTGTTTAATGATATGATATGTTTATTTTTGTTTCTTCACATTCAACAAATTCCTTTTCTTTCTAATATTTTTTAACTCGTTTTTTTAAAGGGAAGAAGTGACTTAATCACCGACATAATATTTATATGAAATTAAAAATTATTTTAAATATTTAATAGCATATATTTTTAAGAGAGAATAAAATATTCAAATTTTTGAATGATTTAAAATTTAATTAAGTCTATAATTAAAATTAGTTTTAAATAATTTATAATGAAAACAGTGATTAACAAAAAGAAAAAAAAACTATAAAGAAACTTAATAGTTAGACTATGTTTTCAAAATCTCTTAAAACATCACAAAATTATTTTATACTAAAACTTTTTCTTTTAAATTAAACAAACAAAACAAAATTGATTGTTTCTTCCACCTCTGTAATTTTCTTCCCAAAATCACTCAATAATTAGGTCTGATGAGTTTGATGTTCGATATAGGTAAATGTGAATTTATCACCTACGTCCAAATTGAAAATACTTAAAATAAATGTTAATTTTACATTCCAAAAAAATGACCCAAACTCGTATAAAGCATGAAAAATTGACAAAAGTTAGTACTATTTTTCAAAAATAATTAGTGAAAATACACACTACGTGTTGCTCTTGTTGTATTTTAGAACATTTGAAAACATAATCTATATTATTATTATTAAATATTGTAATTAAAATGTTATAAAAATGAATATTTTAAAATTTATTTTAATTAGACTTCTCCATTTCTTGAATATTATATATTAAAAAAAATTAAGATTGAATAAAATAATTGCAATAAAATTAGCACTTATGATGTAAGAGAGGATAAGAAGTAAGAGTCTAATTTTGAAAGAGAAGTGTGTCATCAAATGCTATAGATATATTATATATTAGTATAGATAATAAATATATTTTACTATAATAAATACACTTCAATTAAATTTAAAACTTATCTTTTCAGACCAAATAATAATTACAGTTAAAACTTATAGTTAAATACTTTTATTCATAATTAAGTGGTAACTTTCTTTTAAGAGAAAGTCAACTTTTCTTGCACGTACAATATGTTAAGGCAAAAGGCCAAACAAAGTGGGCCCCAGACGCCAAAAATCGACCGTTGCATTTCCCTGTTCCCAGGCTCCGTCCTCGTAGTTCTCACACACTCCAATGTTGTACTCTCTCTCTCTCTCTCTATTACACATTTCAAAATTCAAATATTCAAAATCACAACACAAAGCTTCTCCTTTCTTTATACACATCATTACATGCTCAAACAACACAACCCCATTGTTATGCTATCATGTTATCTCTTCCTACACTAAGCAATTGCATTGCTTTTCACTTGCTTCTTAATGGCCTCTCATTTTCCTTAGCTTGACTTCAAAACCAAACCCTCGTTGATCGTTCTATTAGGTCCATTGTTGTTGTTGGTTGTGCATTTTCCATACCATGAGGGAAGAAAAAGAAAACCCTTCAGAGAACAGGTCCAAAGCTTCAAAATTTTCTGATCAAAACCAGCCCCCAAAGCCTCAAAGCACCAAGGGAACAAACCCCAACAACAACAGCTCCAAAACCAGGTTGTGGGGTGCTCACATTGTGAAGGGCTTCTCTGCTGACAAAAAAGGAAAGCCCTTTGCCAGTAAAAAACAAACACTAACATCTTCAACAACAACAACCTCGGAGAATGTTGTTGTTGCTAACCAGAAGAACAGCAACAGCAACCCTTTTGTACCTTCTCATTCCAGAGTGAAGAGGTCTCTCATAGGGGACTTGTCATGTTCAATCAACCCTGCTCAGGTTCATCCACATGCATTCCCCACTCATAGGAGGCAATCTTCCACTGATTTGTTCACTGAGTTGGATCACATGAGGGGGTTGTTGCAAGAGTCTAAGGAGAGGGAGTGCAAGCTGAATGCTGAGTTGGCAGAGTGTAGGAAGAGGGTGAGTGAGGTGGATGAGGTTGTGAAGAGGGTTGAGTTGTTGGAACAAGATAAGGCCACTCTCACTGAGCAATTGGCTGCACTGACTTGTGAGGAAGTGAAAGGGGAAGTAGAGCAGCACAAGGAAGTGAAGGTGCAGAATCTTGAGCTGGAAGTTGTGGAGTTGAGGAGGCTGAATAAGGAGCTGCAGATGCAGAAGCGGAACCTCACTTGCAGGCTTTCTTCTCTTGAGGCTCAGTCTGCTTGTCCTAACAAATCTTCTGAGGTTGATTTCTCAATTGACTTATTTAAATTTCATAAGAAATTCAAATATCTTACATGTTTTATGTTTCATTTGGTGAATTGTTGGGTTGGAACTATTAGAAGAGGTGGTGCTTCATTCCTAGTGATAGCGTGGTCATGTTTTCACCAATAAATTCTGGTTATACATTTTCGCTAGGAATATGAACCTCATGTTTTGGCAGTTTAGGTGAACTTTGCTTGAGTTTGGCTGATTGCCCTTTCATTTTTGTTATCAGAGTGACGTTGTTGCCAAAATTAAAGCCGAGGCATCATTGCTGAGGGTCACGAATGAAGACCTATGCAAACAAGTGGAAGGTTTGCAGATAAGCAGATTGAATGAGGTTGAAGAGCTTGCCTACTTGAGGTGGGTGAATTCTTGTTTAAGAAACGAGTTGAAGAACACATGCTCAGCACTGGATTCTGATAAGCCATCTAGCCCTCACACAGTTGTGAGCAGTAATGGAGATTCTCTAAGTTCTTTCTCTGATCAAGCCAATAGGTACTTAAACTGTGGCAGTGCAAATAGGTTCAACATGATGAAGAAGCCAAAAAAGTGGCCCATAACATCACAAGTAGAGTGCCAAGGCAGTCTCATTGAGAAAGATTGGATTGAATCAGATGTTGCAGGGGGGAGCCCCAGAAGAAGACACTCTATCAGTGGATCAAACTACTCAGAGGAAGAGGTTGTTTTGAGTAAGAGAAGACAGTCTGATTGTTTTGTATGTTCAAAGGAAATTGAAAAGGAATCAGTGTCACTGTCTGTTCAACAACCTGGTTTGGAGATTGTCCAAAGACCACAATATTTTGGCAATTGCCAAGAAGCTAACAAGCTTTTGGTTTCTTCAGATGTTGAGAAGAGGGCCCTACGCATTCCTAATCCTCCTCCAAGGCCTTCATGTTCTACTTCAAGCAAAACAAAACAAGAAAGTTCAGCTCAAGTTCTACCTCCCCCACCTCCCCCTCCTCCCCCACCTCCTATGAATTTTGCATCAAGAAGTAACACAGCAACGGTGAAACGAGCTCCACAAGTGGTGGAATTGTACCATTCACTTATGAAGAGAGACTCTAGAAAGGATTCTTCAAATGGAGGACACCCTGATGCACCGGATGTTGCTGATGTTCGTAGCAGCATGATTGGAGAAATTGAAAACCGTTCATCACACTTGCTTGCTGTGAGTAGCTTTCCACATTCTGCACATAAGTTCATACTTCTTTCATGAAATCTCTTTCATATAGTTTGTATGATGTTCTAGCATGCATAGTAGTATATGACTTACATCTGTAATTTAATTAATTGAATGGTTTGCCTCACATCTACATGACTAATAACTTTCCCTTGATATGCAGATAAAGGCAGATATTGAGACTCAGGGAGAATTTGTGAATTCATTGATTAGAGAGGTGAACAATGCAGTTTATCAGAACATAGAAGATGTAGTGGCATTCGTGAAGTGGCTAGATGATGAACTGTGTTTCCTTGTAAGTTTCCTCTTTCTTGTGCCTTGTACAAATTAAGCCATTGTAAACAGGTTCAAATTATCCATCACTGAATTAAAATCTGTGATTGTTATTGAAATTCATTTCTACAACTCGTATGAAACTCATGAATTTTATGCTTGAATTTGTCATCTGATACGATTGTGTGCTTTCGAAGGTGGATGAGAGGGCAGTCCTTAAGCATTTTGATTGGCCAGAGAAGAAAGCCGACACATTAAGAGAAGCAGCATTCGGGTATCAAGATTTGAAGAAATTAGAATCTGAAGTTTACTCCTACAAGGATGATCCTCGTCTACCTTGTGATATTGCTCTAAAGAAAATGGTTGCATTGTCTGAAAAGTAAGCTACTTAAATATCGAAAAAGCATTCTGTATCACCCCTGGAAGAATAGAAAAATGTGTTTGAAGATCTAGACTTTAGTTGTCTTTGCAAGACACTTACACATTTGTGTTACATTGTCAGGATGGAGCGCACAGTTCATAACCTTCTTCGCACTAGAGAGTCACTAATGCGTCACTGCAAGGAGTTTAAAATTCCCATAGAATGGATGCTTGACAATGGAACTATTGGCAAGGTACGCATATACTGTGCAAGTGCATCAATCCTTACAAAATGTAAAAAATTTATAAAGAATTCAACATATCAGCATGAGAGCATAACATATATCATATATTACTGACATGAGAAATTGGTTCTGCATAACAGAAAAAAAATGTACTAGTATCCATTTCTATTAATATGAAATTTAGCATGCAAGTAATTGATGTGGTGACCATAAATTTAGGATTAGGCTAGCAAGTAGATCTTTTTGTAACAACCATCTAGCAAGATAATTGTAAAATTCTATCTGACATTGCTTCTTTTAGAGTTTTTTTATACTAGTCCACATAGCATTTGATTCAACTATTAATTTTTGCAGATAAAGCTAAGCTCAGTTAAATTGGCTAAAAAGTACATGAAAAGGGTAGCTATGGAACTCCAAGCAAAGTCAGCATTAGAAAAAGATCCTGCAATGGATTACATGCTTCTCCAAGGAGTGAGATTTGCCTTTAGAATCCATCAGGTTTGTCCTCTAATCTATTTTGAAGTTTTACCTCCAATGCAATGTTATCAGGATTTTAATTGATATACATTATCAGTGTAAAATTGACCTTATTGAATGGTTAAAACAACAGTGTATATATATACATGCACACACATATACATACATACATGTATATATATTACTTACTCTATTGCAATTTGTAACTGGTGTAACAACACTCCTTCTAGAATCATTTTTCTCTTTCTAAAAATAACTGCATGTAATCTTTGTCTATTTTGTGAATGCAGTTTGCTGGAGGATTTGATGCAGAAACAATGCATGCATTTGAGGAGCTTCGCAATCTGGCTTCTCTTCTTAACAAAACATAAGATGGAGTGAATGGTGTGATGATGGGGTTTAGCTTACCATCTCAGTAAGCCATATACTAACATGTTCATAGTTGCAATCAGATTGGTTTGGTCTGAGATTGCATTACATTTTGGTAGTGAAAAATAGGCAAGATTTTGCTATATGTACAAACCAGGTCTCTTGTTGCAACGTAGGTTGTTGCTAGAAATAGCATAGCAACACCAAAATCAAATTATGTTGTGTAATTCAATTATATAACTCAAAGCTGGTAGGGGTCTGGTCTTGTTGGAAGAAACTAATCCATAAATAAACATTTTTAGATGAGAAAAAAATGAAATTAGTACTTATAAGCTAAAATTAGCTTATACTAGAGTTAAAATTAAAAATTAGATTTTAACTTATGGATACACTGATTTCTCAACTTGTGGAAATTTCTCTAAGCAGACAAGAAGATAATTTTCACTTTTATATTTAATTACTAGAGATCCCTTTGACACCATGATAAGAATAAGAGGAACGAATATGCTCTTTTAGATGAATGAATAATATAAAAAATGTTTTATAATAGATTTTTTTTTTTGTAAATAATAATTTTCTTTTCTTTTTTTAATCCATCCACCATACTTGCTGTTAAAGCTCGACAAAGGACAATACAACACACACTTCTTTATAATTTTTTAATGTCCAAAAAGTCATTTACAAGCTTCTCAAAACTTATGTTTTGTTTGATGAGAATATATAAAATATTATTAAATTAAACATGTTTTAACTATTTTAAATTATTTTTTTATAAATAATATTTGAAAATATTTTGATTCTCATGAAACTAAAATTTTCTTTTAGATCAAACACTCCTTAAGATAATCATCATAGAGTGAATAACCTTTGACTTTTAATTTAATTATTGTAGACCCAAACAACTTACCATGATGGTTTTTAATTAAATTTTAGTATAAAAGTATTTTGTATCGTTAATGCATGATCATTAAACTCATGACCAGTGTTACATTTAATGAAGAAAACATTAAATAAAATTAAAATACTTAATATTAAATTAAATATTTCTATATTTTGCGTCTCCGCATTTTCACGCGAGATGGATAAGACGATTGAATTGAAGTCTCAAAAGCTCAATCCGAATGCTCATTTCGTGGCTATAGTTTCTGCCGGTGATCACAAGCTTTGACTTTTCCTTCGCTAACAGCCGTACGATGTGAACCACGTTCTCAGTCAATGAATCCAACGGCCAAGAGCCATCGCAGCCCGTCACACGCCCAACGCAGAAGCAACTACAACTGTAATTATAAAATGGGAGTTATTTATTTTGGATATAAACAATCGCCAATTATTAATTATTAATTATTAATTATTATTAATAATAAATAGAATTAATTTCGAAATTAAAAAAAGAGTGAGAGAGAGAGAAGAGGAAGAGAAAGTAAAGAGAAAGTGGAGGGAATGAAACCCTGAAGAAGGAACGGTTTAAGGGTAAAACGCGAAACGCAAACGCGAAACGCAAACGCGAAAGCGTGGAGAGAAGCGATTAAGGGAATCTCAAACGTCATCGTTTTGTTCGTCGTCGTTATCTGTTGTTACGGTCGATGATCCATGCCAAAGATGAAGCACTTACTCAGAAAGCTTCACATCGGTGGTGGCGCTGCCACCATCAATCACAATCACAATCACAACGCATTGTCCTCGCACGCGCATCACGCTCCCTCCACTTCCGCGCTCTCTTCGCCCACCGTCGTTCCGGATCCGACGCCGACGCCGAGCCCCGTCGTGGAGGCGCAGAACGACGTCGTCGAATTCAACTTGTTGCAGGAGGAGGAGTTTCAGATGCAACTGGCGCTCGCAATCAGCGCCTCCGATTCTGATCGCCGCGACACCGCGGAATCGGCGCAGATCGACGCCGCAAAACAGATCAGCCTCGGTTACTCTGCTTCGTTCACTGACACTCAAGCCCTAGTTCAGTTCCAATCGCTTCGTTATTGGGTAATATTTTAGTTACTACTAGTGTGGTGATTATAATTATTTAGAGCAACGTTTCTATTCAATGCATTTTCTTGTTTTCTGTTTCTCGTAACTGGAATTAGCCAATTAGGTGCCTGTAAATGGTAGTTTTATTTTTTTATTTTTGAATTATTAATTTATTTATCTGTTTTGGATATTGGAGTAAGTTTGGTTTGTTGTTGCTATTTATAGATAGACATTTGAAGCTATTGAAGAGTGTTAAAGGAAAATAAAATGAAACTGTTGGATGGAATTTTTTTTGAAATGTGGTTTTTGAGAGTTTGTTATGGTGTTGTTACTGTGACAGAACTACAATGTGATTGGTTATGATGAGAAAGTGATGGATGGGTTTTATGATGTGTTTGGGGTTACCTCAAATTTGGTTGATCGAGGGAAGATGCCATTGTTGGTGGATCTGCAGACGGCTCCTGTCTCGAGAGATGTTGATTGTGAGGTGATTTTGGTGAACCACGTGGTAGATCTTGAGCTTAATCAGCTTGAGAGGAGGGCGTGTAGTTTGGTTGAGGAGTGTTGTGTTTCTGAACTGGGACTGATTTTGAGTGGCTTGCTTCAGAAGCTTGCGGATGTTGTTGTAAATAGAATGGGTGGACCTGTTATTACTGCTGAGAAACTTACTAAGAGGTGGGCTATGAGGAGTCATGAGTTACGGGATTCTATGCAAACCATTGTCCTTCCCCTTGGCTGTCTTGATGTTGGACTTTCACGTCACCGAGCCTTGCTTTTTAAGGTGAGAATTTTCTCCGTTTATTGATTGAAGAGATCTGTGTAGGCGATTCAAATTTGAACAATTTAGAGTTTATATGACTAAATGCTTTAGTGCAAATTTTGATCATCATCCAACTGTATGTGGTATAGCATTTTTTTCTCTATTGTAGACTTATATGGCCCTTACTATTTGTTGTGTTTGACATGTGTAATATGTTGTCATTAAAATCAATCATGCATATGGTATGATCACTTTATTTTATGTTTATAGTCTGTTTTACTGAAAAATTACATTATATTAAACAAGTAATATCTGCAAAATTAAAGTGAGTTACTTTTGTCTCTCTTTAGCGGAAAGATTTAGTTATATTACTTTCAATTTCAAAGTTAGGCACGCTTATGCAATTTATTTGATTTCAACTAAAGCTAACTTCACTTCTGGTGCTTAGGTACTTGCTGATAGGATTAACATTCCCTGCATGCTGGTAAAAGGGAGCTATTATACAGGAACTGATGATGGAGCTGTGAATTTGATTAAAGCTGACGATGGAAGGTATTTATCCTATGGAGAAAGTTGTTTCCCTTTTTATTATATTGGTTTTAAGGTAGTTTAATTCGATGACACATTTAGTTAGCCTCTGTTGTAAATGATGACCGTTGTATGTTCTATTGAGTTAGAAACTCTATATTAAACGTTTACACTTCATCAGGGCGTCTAGACACCAGAGGCAGGTTTCCAAAAGCAATTTTATTTCACTCTTTCCGTTCTGTACTTCTGATGCTTTGTAAAACACTACCTCCCTTATGTAGCAAGGAAGGGGCACCACCTGTCTAATTAACTAGTGTATAACATTGTTAAATGAAGCATAGAATATTGCAGTGACTGCGGTTTAGGTTGTAAGGGAATGGGTTAATTTGTTGCAGACTGGTGATAGATAATTGAAGTACAGTAACTGCAGTTTATTGTTACTTTAATGTTTTAGTTACTTCAACTTACTGTGTTTGAACATACTTTTTTCAAGGAATTGGACCACAAAGTGTTTATCTTGTATCATATAGCATTATTCTTCTCATATACGGCAATGACCTTTTAACAACACAAACAGTACAGATCTTAATTTATGTCAAAACAATTTCAAGAACTGTTTTTGATTTGTTGTACTGATGCAGTGAATACATCATTGATCTGATGGGTGCCCCTGGAACTCTTATTCCTGCCGAAGTACCCAGCAGCCAGCTCGAAAGCAACAGTTTCGCTGTTAGGGGTTGTGCAGAGATTGTCGGACTACCAGCCAAGACAAGTACAATGGTAGATGATGGAACTGGTGTGCCTGGAGTCTTTTCTGATTGTGGTAGAATTTCAACAGTGGGGAGGGTCCAGACAGAAGAATTATTAGTCACGGGCAGTCAAACAAAGCCTGATGAAATTAATCATGTTAAAGTAAATGAGACAAGGAGATTTGAACATACACAAGCATATGAATGCTCTTCAAATACGAAACCATCACCTGCAGAGAATATGCATGTAAAAAATGTCTCTAAGTATGTTCTCAGTGCAGCAAAGGACCCGGAATTTGCCCAAAAACTACATAATGTTCTACTAGAGAGTGGTGCCTTACCTCCTCCTGATCTTTTTTCAGATATAAATCCCCAAGATAGGGGTGTAGATAAAGTAAATGAAAAAAATGTTGATTCTGTTCAAGCTGACACAAATAGATTATTATTATTAAGGTATGAAAAGTCTCTGATACCCTCTCATGGGTTGGGCTCTTCCAGTGATACTATGTTATGTCAATCAGCTGACTGTTTAGCTGAGCAACAAAAAGAATTGCACGCAGATGTTGAATTTCACAATTCATCACAGAGTGATAATACAAGGAACGGGTTTTTAAATGTTTCTGATAGAGATATTGACGTAGAGAAATCTAACGCAATGAATGTTGTTTTAGCTTCTATACACTCACATAATAAGATATGTAAAGAAAAGTGTACTGGATCTTCCTTGCCCAAGGCAGCTCTTTCCTGTAAAATGCAAAATGGGATTGACTGTTTCTGTGAAGATGATGAAAATGGTTATAAAAAGAACGTTGGAGCTTCGTTTAATAACAGCAGGTTGGGCAAAGATTCAGCTGTTCAAAGAAATGAGATGGAGGTTAATGGAGACTGTTATGATGGTAGAAACAAGGAAGTTAACCCAGTGCTTGGTGAAGGCTCAGAATGGGAAATTCAATGGGAGGATCTTGATATTGGTGAGCGTATTGGTATTGGTAAGTGTATTTCCTTGCTTCAAATGTTATATTTTAGTTATAGAAGTTATGTAAAAACATAAGGTTTTACATGTATAAATATATCTTTTACAGGGTCTTTTTTCACCTTTTTTTTTTTTAAATAAAAAACACTTTTGACGTGTTTTGATAAAGGGTCTATCTTTTAAATACTCTTAATAATTATGTAATTTTTTTCATAAAAAAAAGTAAGGGCCTCTTAAAAAGTTGTTTTACTTGCTAAAACTATTAGTTTGTGAAAATAGGTCTAAAACAAATTGCATCATAAAACTCTTTTTAAGCTTAAACAAAAGAACCATTAGTAAGATAATTGGCAATTTATAATAGCTTAATTGTTACTTCGCACAGAATTGAAATTTTAGATATTGCTATGTTATTTAATATGATAGATTTCGTTAATGGAGACCTAGTACAAGCTGATTGGAGATATGCTTAGATGTATTCTTGTGTGCCTAACCTTGTTCACGCATGTCCTTGTAGGTTCATATGGCGAAGTTTATCGTGCCGACTGCAATGGCACTGTAAGTCCGTTTAGTACATCAATAGAGTCCTTTCTAATTTTTTGCTTCTATTCTATTTAATAAGTTCTTAAAATAACATAATCGGAAAATTTTCATTTAACGCCTTGATGACTTCATTGGTCTGGTTTATGCTACTAATTTTTAAAATCCACATTCATATTTGTTGTGCCGATGTCTTGTTTCATGTCTTATTTGGATTATGGTTATATGTTAACTTGAAATGTTTCCACTTACTTACGATTGAGTCTATTCCTCAAGTAGTTTTGTGAAGAAAGAATCCAGAATATCCATGAAATTCTCACCTGTGCAGAAAGTTGTAATTCCATGCTGTTGACCTGGGTTTACATCCTCGTAAAAGCATTTAAAAAGTATACTAATGCAATAGTATTTTATGAAGTATAATTGCTTGTCTCAGGCACTGCCGAGTTACCAATTCTTTTTTCTGTTAACTATTCTTGAAATCAATATCTATCAATATTCACATTCCAAGAGGGATTGGGTGACATGGGGTCCAGCATTAATCTTAGATAAGTTGGCTGCAATGCAGGTCTTAGAACTTTCACTTTCCTTGTATATGGTTGTCCAGATGTTTAATAAATTGCTTTTATTAGCCTGTAAAATATGGATGAATATGCTCACTTTTTTTCCTTGTGCAAATGGACATCTGTGGCCGTTATGTCTATTCCTAGTTCGGTTTATGTCATCTTGATTTTGTTTGGAACTTTTGTTACTTGTATCCGTGCGAACAAGGATCTCATTATACATAGTTGCTTTGACTTGAAAGTACTTAATAGTAATTTTGTGCACTGATTTTGGTAATTTTGCTTGAATGTTTGGCATGACAGGAAGTTGCGGTAAAGAAGTTTCTGGACCAAGATTTCTCTGGTGATGCACTAGCTCAGTTCAAATCTGAAGTAAGTCACTGTCTCTATATGCGCATGTATAATGCAGTCATATGCACATGATACTCATGTCCTTTTATGTCTTATTGCAGGTTGAGATCATGCTAAGGCTACGACATCCTAATGTTGTGCTCTTCATGGGTGCAATTACTCGGCCCCCACATTTCTCTATCTTAACAGAATTTCTTCCAAGGTCAGTTTGTTTTATGCATTAGGTTACATATTATCAGTAGGGAGATTGAATGAGGAATGCAAATGATAGGACATCTTTTGTGATGTTCTTGAACGATCTTGTTTATTATGTTGACAGAAAATGTTTCCTTTTATTAATTTTGTACATTTTATTTTGTTTTATTAATGTTTTGTTATGGCATTCAGTCAGCTTGCAACTTTGCCTCCCACAAAAACAATTAATTAATTAATTAATTTGTTTTTCTGTAGTATTGTTTTGCTTGTTAAAGTATATTTGTCTTTTGGTATACAGAGGCAGTTTATATAGGCTATTGCATCGTCCCAATCTTCGGCTTGATGAGAAGAAACAGTTGCGCATGGCTCTAGATGTGGTAAGAGTTGAAAATAGTTTCCCTTTCTTTTTGGTAGTAGAAATCAGGAATTTATTAGAAACAGCTAAGATACGGAAAAATAAAACTGGCCACGGGCTGAACACTAAATAGAGACAGTAAATATAAATTCTATCCCAAAGCAAGTGTAGGGGCTGAGATTTTCTTATAGATGTGAGAATTTCTCTCCATCCAATATTTGTACAAACAGCATATTTATTGATACATCTTAGCTTTATTCTTGTCAAAGCTTTTATACTTAACCATAAGGAGTGCTCCAATGTTGACAGTCATACCATTCTCACCTAGATCCCAGCAAATAATCCTTATTTTTTAACTTTATGTATTATTTCTCTATTTCCTTTACTTAATGTGAATTTATTGTGCACTTATCAGGCTAAGGGAATGAATTACTTGCACACGAGCCATCCTCCCATTGTACACCGAGATTTGAAGTCTCCAAATCTTCTTGTTGACAGGCATTGGATTGTTAAGGTATTCTTACATAAATTCTGTCTATATTGATTTTGAACAAATTAATTTATTATGGAATATGATGTGTTATTTTTACCATTTATTTTGATATTATACTATAATTTAGATATATACTATAATTTTATATATTTAATTTTATGAATATTATGAAGTTATCAAAACTCTAGAGATGGGGCAAGGAACACTAAGTAAAGTGCAATCTTAAGCTTTTGAAAATTTTTTACGGAGATCTTGGGACAAGGAATAAAGAATGTAAAATGTATAAGCTTGCTAAAAGTAGAGAAAGGAAAACCACATATTTGCATCAAGTAACATGTATTAAGGATAAAGGGGAAGTTTGGTCACAGTGCAAGATATAGGGTCACTCACTCCTTCCAAGGAGAGTAGTTAACTTTAAACTTAAGCTTTGGACATAGATTATGGAAACAAAAAAGGGTGGTTTTCACTTAAGTAGGAGTAAGAGAGTATACGCATTGCTATTTTTATTTTAGCAAGAGACGAGGAATATGACTTGAAAATTAAAAACTGGAGATGATTTGTAAGATCAATATTACGAAATGATGGGAAAATTATTGGTGACATGTCAAACGCAAGATAGAAACAAGATGGCTAAGAATGCAGAAAAAAATTGGGGGTTATTTGTGATCACAGTATCTACCTAACTCAGGCAAGTTTCGTCATATTGGTCTACATCTGACTATACTTTATGGTAGTGAATTCTGGGGTTTTTAAGGACTATGCGAGTAAAAGGCGAGAGTGTCAAAATTGAGAATGTTAGATTAAAGGTCTGGTTACACAAGGAAGTTCAAGATACAAATTTGTTTTTATACGAGATGTTAGCATGTCATCGGTTGAGGAAAAGATCTACAATAGTGGTTGGATTGGACTTTTACAAAGAAGGCTTCTAGAGGTATCTGAGAAGAGTAGATCGTATGGGTTTTTAGTCCATTTTTGTTTTTTAGTCCTATGAAAATGGGGAGAGACTAAGAAGGACATTGGAGGAAGTTCTTAAGAGAGATTTCATGGTGAATAAAAATTCTCTGAACTTATGGTCTTTTACTGTATGACGAAGTTGAACCCTGTTTTCTGATCAATGTAGTTGAGCTAACATAGTGGGATAATGCTCACTCATGCAAAACTAATCTATGAAAAACAGTTTATTAAAGAATACTAAACAGTTGTACTAATGGTTAAATGATTTAATCCCATATAATTGAATTATTGACGATTAATCAGAACGAGTTTTTAGTTTAATCTTGTAAAATTCTCTATTATATGTTCCCATAGCATGATGTATATCATAGTTATAGAACTGACCCCAGGGAAATTTTATAGGTTCCCACAACAAGATGCATCATATTTATCAATATTGGAATCACTGCAAAGCAGGCGACCCAAAAAATGCTATTGTATAATAATGCATAGTGAGATGACCACTATTCTGAATTTTTATACTTATAAATACTAAATAATGGCTCAATTCATGACATCTATAATTTACAACAAAGCTCATTGGTTTAAGCAAAATATGCAAGGAAATGAGAATAAAAGTCGAGGAATCAAACAAAATTAAAAAGACATAATCATATCGCTGGAAATTGAAGGTTTAGAGTTCAGAACAGAGAAAGAGTGAAGGGATGGGGTCACTGGACATGGGTAGGTGTTGGTGGAACGAAGGTGAGTGGGTGTTAGGTTAGTCAGTCTTGGTGTTGCGAAATTCTACAAAGGGGAGGAAAATCTCAACTGCCCCCCCCCCCCCCCCCCCCCCCCCCCCCCCACCCAAAGCTCTGTTTTCAGGGAAAAAGTGGATTTTCAAAAAGGCCCACTATGGCACTGCTGTTTGGGCTACGATTGGGGCCATTGCAGCTCCTATTCCAAATTGAATCAATATTCAAACCTTGTTTCTGCCCACTGCTATTGCGCACTGTTGATAACTATGTTGTATAGGATATAAAAATATAAGTACTAACTAATCTTTATGCACTCTGAATTATCTATTATCCCGGAAATTTCTGGTATGTGATCATGTGGAAGGTTTCTAAGCTATGTGTGGCACATTTTAAAACGTTTTCAATAAGTGCTTAATTAATGTGGCATTAGACTGTCGTCCAACATTATGTCTGACATATAAAGTATGTCACTAGATTTGATACAAAATTATTCTTGTGCTTGGTGTATAAAAATCGTTAAGGAATTTTGCGGTAAATTATTTATCACCTTTTAACTCCAGAAGTGATAGCCATAGATGATAGAACTGTTGTACGAAAATGAACTCCGTTATACTAATTCTAATTGAAGCTTGATGAAAGAAAATATTTCTCTTATTTGCTTTGTCATGCTTTCACATATTTGACGCAACTGAAAACCCCCCCCTTTTTTTTTTCTCTCTTTTTACATATATATTATCATTTCTTTCTTGTTTGTCTTTTCACAGGTTTGTGATTTTGGTCTGTCAAGAATGAAGCACCATACATTTTTGTCATCAAAATCTTGTGCTGGAACGGTAATTTGTTATTTCTCCTTGTTCATCATTGATATAAATTATCAGTTTATCACCATAGTTGTTTTCATTATGGGATATATAATATTTACCAAAAACACTAAATATATATTTTGCCTGTAGCCTGAGTGGATGGCACCAGAAATCTTAAGAAATGAACCAGCCAATGAGAAGTAAGTTTAATCCGCATTGCTCCATTCAAATATTATGTCAAAGTTCGCAATGTGATAATTAAAGTCTGCGTGCAGGTGTGATGTTTATAGTTTTGGCGTGATCTTGTGGGAGTTGATTACTAGAAGAATTCCCTGGAAAGGTTTGAACCCAATGCAGGTTGTTGGAGCTGTTGGATTCCAAAACAAACGGCTTGAAATTCCAGAAGATGTCAATCCAGTAGTAGCACAGATTATACGTGATTGCTGGCAAACGTAAGTTGCATTTCTCTCTACTTACGTTTTCTGATTGTTACAATGTGGACCATGAGAGTCTCAGTTCTTGGAAAGCTGACTAAAGCATCCATATTCTGATACTCATTTGATGTCTGAATATTTGTGCGTTGATTGCCACTGGTGGTATGATCAAAGTTTTGCTATGTTCGTGTTCTTTTACAACCATGATTTTGACTACAATATAATGACATGTTAATATGCTTCAGTAAACTTTAGATTTTGGTTATATATTGATGGTTTAAATAGAACTTTGGTTCCATATTTTCATCTTATATTGGTCCTCGGGAGAACCAAAACGAAAATTTCATTTGGTACTAAGAGGGACCGTTTCTTCATTGATAAGCAATCATTATTCATTAAGACCCAAATAAGTAGAAAAATAATAAAGTACAAAGAAAACCAACCATGAAACATATGTGGATTGATGTTCTTAAAAATAGAAAAGTATAAGAACAAGGATCATCCCCTCTCCTCACCATAGAAAAAATAAAACAAAAGGGAAAAAAGGAATCTGGTTTGAAGTTACATTGATACTACTGGTTTGTTCTATTTGTTTGATTTTATTTGGGTTGGTTTTGATGCAGGGAGCCACACTTGCGGCCATCTTTCTCACAGCTGATGTCTCGTCTTTACCGTCTTCAACATACGGTTGTCCCAACAACGAGTTCAACACATTAAACGAAGTTGTCTATAACATAGCTATTGTAATAATACCTAAAGTTGTTCGTTGGTTCAAAGAACCAGAACAGCTAGTTTTCGTTTTTCATCCATCTTGACATCAAAAGATTGTTTACCTGGGAAGTGTCAGGTACATTGAAAGTTGGCACTGGACACAACCCCTTCAGAAAAGAGCAGGTCCCTCCCCAATATCTGCATAAGTGCAGTGGAGGTTTAGTTGGAGTAGGTACAAATGAAGAATCCCGAGAGGGAAGAAAAGCAAGAAACAAAAAAAGAAAAAAAGTACAAAATTATTCTTTGTCTGTAGAGGTCTTATTTGGAATTGTAAACATGCGATCTCTCAGGTTCTCATGCAAATGTAAACAGAAGAAAAAAAACAAAAAAAAAAAAAAAAAAATGGAAAAAAAAAAAACATTATGTACTTTCCATTACTCACCTTGAGTTTGTCTTCAGCAAGTATACCCCTATCTGTTATGATCATAATCTCTTGAAGGCTAATTTGATATTTGCCACGGACTACATCATCCAAATTGCCAAACTTTATGGGAATCTTAATAATGTTTTCACTTTTTCGTTTCCAAAATAGTCGTTACTGTGTTATTCGGTCGATGTTAACGTATATAGTACATATGAGGGGATTTCGTATTCCAATCCCGTTGCGTAGTATTCCATGTGAGGAAAGGACTTTTAAGAACTGTATTTTCGTTCGTGCTTGAAGATGATATTCCTAGAGTTGTATGGCAAGCGATCGAGGAAAGATTAAAGCGACTTCAAGTTTCTATTTCTTTTTGCTTCAGCAAGGGGGAGATAGTTGGTGAAATTCTTGTTATGTTTCAAAAAAATGTTTTGGTACAAACTCTTTGTTTCTCTAATGAAGAGCGCTTCAGACCATAAAATTCTACAAAAGAGAACAAAAGTTACGAGGTTAATTAATTGTTTAACTTGATTCATTTTACAAAATTATAAGAAAAAAGTGTAAACTTGTGAAAGCATAACCTTTAATATATTTTTGGAGTGTTATATAATTCGTGACTATTTATGCGTGCCAAGTCTCGATTATTTTTTAAAGCAATCTTATTTTAGGTAGTATTTGTTATGCAGACTTTTGTTTTTCATTGAATTTTGGTGTAGTTAAATAATCACTCTTAAAATTTTTCTTGAAAAATTCGTTCTTAGAATAATTTCTTTTTAAAATAAAATATCTACAAGAGTAAAACTTTTACACTGTTCGTGAATAAGAAATTAAAAAATGAAAAAACAAAAAATATATTAAATATTTAGAAACAAAACCAAATTGGGAAACACGAGTTAAATACATTTTTCATTTCCCTACCTTTTCTTTAAATTTAATTTTAGTTTTTATATTTTAAAAACTAATTAATTAATACTCAAACTTTAAACATATAAAAAATTAGAAAAAGTAATTTTGGTTAGAAATATTTAAAAGAAAGTACGCATTTGAATGGATAATGGATAGAATGAAAGAGGAGTGAAGGAGAGGAAAGGGCAATAGCAATGGCAATGGCAGCAACAGGCACACACATATCAGCATTAGCATTAAGAAGAAGAAGAAGCAGACACACAGTTTCCCCAATCCCAGTGTTTGGTATTCCCTCCACAACCCTCTTATCCTTCTCTTCCACCACCATCACCATCTGCATCAGCAACAACAACGCTCCCCAAACAGATTGTCCCGTTCCAACGGAGCAGCAGCCCATCAACGAGTACCACTCCCTTTCCACCTCCTTCCCCTTTTCCTGGGCAGCCCTCGACGCCGTCGAGTACGCCTCCCGCCTCTTCGTCACCGGCACCTCCTTCGCTCTCCTCGTCGGTCTCCCCGTTGCCTGGTTCGGCGCCGCCGGGGCCCAGGACGAACCCGTCAAGCGCCTCCTCTGCGCCGCCGCCAGTGGGCTCTTCGCGGTGACGCTGGCTGTGGTTAGGATGTATCTGGGCTGGGCTTACGTCGGAAATCGGTTGCTCAGCGCCACCGTTGAATGTATATATCCTCACTCACTCTCCTCTCGCTTTATCTCTCCCTCTATGATAGAATTAGATTTGTGGGTATTATTTACTATTTTTCATACTCAATATTAAACAAAACTCACTATTCAAACCTTAATAGTTTCCTCTTCAACTATGAGTTTCCACATTGGTATTGTATTGTTGTGTTTATCACAACAGGACATGACACTCACTTGTATTGTTGTATGACAACGAAATGATTATATGGTAATCTAATCACGTAGTAATAAATTAATTAAATTTTATAATAATTTTTATTAGTTAATATAATAATATAAAAATGTTTATAATTACTGAAATTTACACTCACAATACTTCGTTCATCAGACAACATCTGTGTAGTTAAATTATTAACTCATTTTCTACTGAAATTGATTGGAACACACAAAATTATATGAATTTTTTACTTTATTTTAATAATTCTCAAATTACACATACTTCTTAAGGATCCAGTACTTTTAAAAAAATAAAGTGGAGTATTGGGATTACAAAAAAAAATGAGTTTTATAAAATTAGGAAATGGTTTGCAACCCAAGCTACTTATTATTATTTTTTCCTTACTGTTTTCTTTTAAATATAAGATTCAATACTTAACAGTGTTGAAAACTTTGGGAATGGGATGCTTAATCATTCTTTACTTAATATTGCAGATGAGGAAACAGGGTGGTATGATGGTCAGGTATGTTCCTTTTTTTTTTTTCTGAATCCTTCGCCCCATTTATGCAAAAGCTTTGTGCAGTATAATTTATTGCATTTGCCTATTCCATGGCTTCAATGTTCTGGTGTGTCCTCTTGGTTTGTCTTTGTTATTTGGGTCCTGGTTAGTGGTTTTTTTCTCCAAGTCTCAGTGAAGAATTTCAACCCAATTAAATATATTATTCCTAGCTTTCCCAACAATTTATGTAGAATACACTAGTGTGTGTATTGGTGCTGCCCACCACAACTACAAAGGAAAATAACATATTATATCAGTGTTATATGGCAAATGATGTTTGCTTGAAAGAAAATACATGGATGAATAAATTGATGAGTTTGATTGTGTGTGCCTTGTCATTTGGTCCAGCAAGTTATCCATGCTAAATAAATACTAATAGTATGGTCAATAGATCTTTTAGGGTGTTCTATCTTGAGCCCCTTATGTAATCATTACAAAAATGAGCATCCTCCCCTCACTTGAGTGGCCTGTTGAACATTTTTGGTAGATCATAGATCCAAAACTTGGACCCAAGTATACAAGGTAACCCCCATAATATGTACAGTGCACCTATATGATAATCTTTATTATCTATCTCTTTCTCACATCTTTTCACTTACTATATCTACACTTCTCTTTTTCTGTCCCTATCCGTGCTTCAGTTTCCTTTAAACTTTATGCTAAAACTGTACTTACTTACTGTAAGGCCATACTTGACCTTAAGGCTACATGTTTCTCAACAGATATGGGTGAAGACTGCTGAAGTTTTGGCCCGTGATCGACTCCTGGGATCATTTTCTGTAAGCATTCTATTAAACTATTGTCACTTTTACACATAGCTTCAATGTTATTGCTAGAGAACCAAATCATGGTGTTGTATGTATTATTGCTCTTCTTTTGGTATGGTATGTATTAGTTCAATTTTTTCCACGGTACTCTTAAAGAAAGAAAGTGAAATGAATCTTTTCATAATTTAAATACATAAATCAACTTCTTGAAGTTATCTCGTTAATTTATTTGAAAAATAGTTTTTAAGAACATGACTAATTTTTACTTAGAAAAAAATGATTATTTTCCCTTTTAGTCTTCTCTTGTAGAGGTATCTATGTAAAGTTTATCCAATCAAGTTATTATACTGCAGAAAGGTGTGTTTTTTATGACTTGGGCATAATTTATCTGAAGCTTTAGGATCGCTCCTCTTATTTTTAATAAGTCACATTCTGAAAAAAAACTTAAAGTTGTTCCTTTCTGTAAGTCACTTCAGAAAATTGGAAGACAATATATATCTATCTTAACTTTTGTGCCTTGTGCAAATAGTAACATTTAACTTTGATTGCAACTCAAGTAATCTTCATAATGAATTAACTTAACCAATAATTCTTCTTATGTTGAAGGTCAAGCCTGTACTGAGCAGATTGAAAATTACTCTTGTGAGTCTGGCAACTTCTTTACTTGTATGTGCTCTTATCCTCATTAACATTGACGGGGACCAAATTCTGACATCAAAAGAACCTAGAGTTCGAGTTGTACCCGGAGTTTACAATGATGGTTCTGCAAGATTATTTGAACCAGATGCTTTTCGTGATGAACCTGAACTTCAATAATACATTACTATTCATGGTAAGAGTATGGTTGCATAAATTTTTCCTTAAACTCTTTTTCAAAAAAAACCAAAAATTAATTTATGCAGAAGTTAGTTTGTAAGAATGGTTTAAAAATCAGATTTTTATACTTATGCATAAGTTAGTTTATGAAAAAGTTTGTTTCATATTTACTTATATAAGTATTTATAGAAAAATTTATCCAACCATACACTAAAACATCAACAATGGACCCTCCATGAATTGTGGATATTTGGCAGGAATAAGTTCTCCATATATTTAGCATCAAATTCTGTCACCTGTACATATTTTATATTGCCTTTTACACACCATATGTATACTGTAAATCTGGAGATAAATGAACATATGTACATATTCAGTTTCTTGTGAAATCATTTTTATATGTTTTCTTTTCCTTTTGATCAATAGAATTTCACTGTTAAGTGGTTGTTGAAACAGAGGAACAACCTAAAAATAATGTTATTTTTTCATTGTACGCTAACCATATTGTCCATATTGTCCATGCATAAATTTGGTTAAGTAGAAGTATATATACAGGAGAAACATCACTTTAATCAATTAGTGTGACTGGTAAATTTAACTTGCAACAACTCTCAATTATTAGAGAAAATCCTAACTACATGTTGCATGTTCCTTCAAATTAGTACATGCAACAAAGAAAAAATGAATTAAATTGAAAATTTGAAAAATAAATTGGAGTAAGAAAGGAAGCAAAATTCAAGTTTTCCACTGCAATCTACTCTTGTTGGTATTGGCTGCCATTCAGCCCCTCCAAAGCTGCCCAAGAAAGTTAGAACATGAGCAAATACAGTGTCTCCCATACTGATAATAAAACTAAAGGGAAAAACATTGGCTATATTTTTTAAAATAATTATATATTTTCAATATTCTCATGCTTCCCATATGTTATCTATCACATCTAATTGTTTCTTACTTTCTCTTTTTTTTCGTTAAATCTGTCATTTCTCACATTTGTCATTCCTTTACATCTCTTTTCAAAGAATGTATACACTTCAAAAGGCATCTGAAATATTATTTTTCTGTTTTAAAAGTACTTTATGAGATTTTATCTCCTTCTCAATTAAACTAATTGACAAAGAAAATAATGCATTAAGTTGTATAAATAAAGAATTTTGAAATGTGTTAAAAGACTATATTCATTTAAGAGATAAATTCTTCTTAATCAATATATCATACTAATAACTGTAAATCAAATATGTAAGTAACATTTAGGGAAAAAAAATATTTACCAGTCATATCATATATCTTATTAACTAAATTAAACTCTTAAATTTGCTTCATTACACTCAATACAACCCAATGAATATATTACATCAAATATTATATTATTCTAGAATAAATGAACTTCCCATTTACATTTCATTCCAGTCAAACGGGTTGTAAAACAATTATATATTCACACCCAAAAGAGTAACATAATATTTATGGAGCAATTAATGATTAAACTATATAAAAACAAGTGGTCAAAGATTCAGGTAGAACAACCATATAAACAAATATCTTTTTTTCTAATTAAATATTCATGATGGCTTACACAAAAGTATGAATACATCTTTGATACAAGTTCATTCTTACATGGATCTTTATCAGATATCAAAACAATAAAATATATAATAATAGAAGCAATAAAAATAAATAATAATTGTTTCTGCAATAATGGCACAAGATATGACCTTTTCTTCAACTTAGTTGTAGATTGTGTTGGGATCAAATATGGATTATTGAAAGTTGAGGTTCAACAAACCACCTCAATTGTATTAGGGTGAAGGAGACCAATCACTTTCTACTCCACCATCCACCTCTCACCAAATCACATTAATTTCATTTTTCTTTCAGTTAAATAAGTATGAAACACAATTAGTTCAAGAAATAATAAAAAGAGTTCTTAAATAATTAAATAATTTAATATTTGATTTAATAAACAATAAAATTAAGAAGAAAACTACCTTTATGACATATCAAAAGGAAGTTAAGAAAAATATAAGTTGGATGAAGGAGAAAAAAAGTGATTCAGCCATGGACCCATGGACATTGTGCATGAGGTGTCAAGTTTACACACAATCTAAATCAAAATCTCTTTTCACAATAAATTACAAGATTAAAACAATAGTAAAATATATTGTAGGTATTATCTTCAGTTAAATTAGCAGTTTATTTCAATAATTATTATCAGCTTAAACCATAAAAATAAAGATAGAATATTGACATGAATTAAATATTAATGCCAACAATTTCTATAATTTTACATATTTATCTTTTGTACGCCCCACAAAAATATCGTGTGCATATGTTGGGAGAATTCAAGGGGGCAAATATGGAGAGATCTTACAACAATGAGACAAGAGCCAACCTATATAAGGGAATGACACCACCTTCAATCCAAAGGCTTAAGGTTTTGGGTTGAAGGTGGTGTCATTCCCTTATATGGGTTGACTCAATTCTCATTCTTGTGAGATCTCTCGATGTTTTCCCCCTCGGATTCTCCCAACAACATATAATCTAGTATTTTATAATAATCATTTAGATTCGTTAGCATACAATCATCCTTTAACTTAAATTATTTAAAATTATATTTTCAGAGTTCTAGTCAGACCTATTTACAATAATTTTTAAAAGTTTTTTCAAAATAAGTTTTACTATTATCAATATCACTTACCCTAAACGATCTTCTATAGATTTATCTGCAGCACCATCTGTTTCTGTGTCAAAACACAATCATCACAGATAGATATCAAAACACAAGCATAACAGAATAAAGGGTAAGCTGTGTAATTTTAAGCAATTCAAAGTCATCCAATCAAGTACAAAGTTTAACGCAACACAAACACTTCATGATCATCCATCTCAGTGAATTTCATGCATCATTACAAACACACTATAGACTTGACTCTACTTCTGAAAGACTCGTGCATTGAATAGACCCCGAGATATACACCTGTCATACAATTCCAAACTGTGAATCTACACAATCCTAAATTAGTTAATCAACAATCTTGTATGACAAGTTTAGTCATCCTGAGACTTTTCTAACCAGCTATATTTTAAGCTGCAGTCACCCAGTTCAGACGTCCTTCGATTCTCACCACCTAGTAGTGTTTATCTATTTAATTCCTATTACTAGTAAAGTTAGGATATCAATCGTTATTTATCATATTCTTAGACAATGCACTTCCTAATTGAAAACACTATACCTAGATCTTGACCAACTCCATCAACACTTTAACAATATCACATCATAATGTAGGTTTCCTCTCATGTATTTATTCACTTTTCAATCTAAATCTCAAAATGAAGAAATCACTAAACTATTATTACTATTAAATTTAAATTATCAGAAACTCTATTCTATTAAATTTATATATTGCATTACAAAAGAATCAAACAATCAAAACAGAAAGTTCAAAAAAATCCTGCCCCAAGACCATTCTTGCCTGGGCGAGAATACCTCTTCGCTTGGGCGAGACTGGACCCGAGAGCACCTCAACTCCAGGGGTCTTCTCGCCTGGGCAACTATACCCTCACCTAGGTGAGAATACCTCCTCGCCGGGGCGAAGGATTTCTCGCCTAGGCAAGACTGGACCCAAGAGCACCTCAGCTCCAGAGGTCTTCACGTCTGGACGAAGCACCTCTCGCCTTGTTGGAGATCTCACATCTACTAGAGATAAGGTCTTTTAATAGTTTATAAATGGGTGCAAACCTGACTTTAACAAGCCGGTTTTGTAAGGTTGAGTTAGGATGGTATCAAAGTTTATCTTAACACGATCCTTGGACCCAAGAGCAAAAAAAACAACAGTTTCTACTACCTTAGAACTATCATGCATAACATACCATCAATTTTTATCATACATGCAAAAACCAAATCAACATCATAAAAATTAAATCTCAATATCAGACCTGCAAAGAACTTTCATATATGCATTTTCACATATACTACAATCATTAACTTATCAAATCCTAACTTACATTCACACACAGACCAGATGAAAAGGGAGGTCAACTTCCCTTACCTGAACCAGAGCAGGAGTTCTCTCCAGGAACTCAAACCTGCACTAAAGGACCTCTGATCAACTATCAGACTAACAAGCTAAGACATTGAGATCACAAAGACATCATCTGATGACTTAGAAGTTACATGCAAGTTCAGTCATGCCTAGAACTAACTCTAATAAAAAAGGACAGAAGACGAACTTAAAGAGAAGTAAAAAAAAGAAGAAGTAGAGATTTAAAGAGATGGTGAGTATTAACTTTTTCTATAATTACATGCTTTTCAGTTTAATAATATTTATTTCACTTTTATCATTTCTACTTAAGTGATAATTTTAAGTGATAATTTTCTAGAGTGATAAATGTTTCATAAAAATATTTCTTTTTTCTTTCATAATAAAAAATCTATTTCGTTTTAAGTTCTATAAACTTTAACATTTCTAATATATTTCATTTGGGAATCATATGTATTATATTATATTATAATATTTATCATATATTAAAAGACTATACATAATTTATTATATTAAATAAGTAATGGTTAAATGATGCTTTTTTTTTGTATTTTAGTCAAAGTATGGTCATAACTTCGTTAATTTTGTAATAATTATTTTAAAAGTATTAATCATAAAGTTTTTAGAAAACTATATAATAGTGTAATTTTACAGTAAACTTTTTATAATTACTTTTAATAAAATAAGAAGAAAAAAATTTCACTAGTTAAAATTAATTTTTACATAAGAAAGAAATTGATCTTAAAAAATTCTATAAATTTAATTATATAATTTTATAAAAAAACATATTTATTTGTTTTCTTATTGTTGAAGTGTGTACTTAAAAACAAGTTAATCAAACCCAACTCATTTTAAACAATACCAATTACTAATAAATCAATAACAGTGAAGATTGGGGTCAAACAATTTATATTATACTTAATCTATTCTATTTTGAGGGGAGTTCAATCCATTTGAAAATTTTATCTAAACTTTTTTTTTTAGCTTGTAAACAACCCAAAATACCTTAATTTTGAATTCATCAACAGCAGAATGCATTTAACCAAACAGCCATAACAATTCATGACAGAGAAAAATTTAGTTTTAATATGTTAGTATTAAATCTTCAGTTCTATAACTTAATTATATTTCTACCTTCGTAATTCTTATTCTTTGAATAACATTTTTAAAAATATTATATATGATTGATACAAGTGATAAAACTAACTAATCAAGGTTCCAACTTTAATAATAATACTAAATAAGTAATATATATATATAACTATTGAACAAAAAAAAATCATGTGTATTGAACCTATGGTCCAATCTCAAGGAATCTAGAATTGTAACTCAAAAAGTAATATGCAAATTTCATGATGATTTACCTTTCTGTCTTTATTTATTTTATATTTCCAAATTATTATTTATGTGATAGTAAATTTGTCAACTCTCATATAGGTGTTTATTTTAATTAATTGTAATAAATTTTGATATGAAACATTAAATTAAACTACACGTGAAAACTACATACTTGATTAGTATAAAATAAGGAAAGATCTTTCTAAGAAAATTTAATACTGGTTAACTTCAAAAATTAGCAATCTTAAAAATATAAAATCAAATCAACAATATTATTAAAAAACACATTTTTTATTGGAAACACAACAATTAAGTTCCAGATTATTACAACTTCGGTTTGAACAAAAAAATGCCAGAACTCTGTAGACATCATATGGGCCCACCATGAAAGATAAAAAATTTAAAAGTGAATAAAGGTTCATGCACCTTTCCCATTTCGCGTCTTTTGCTTCGGTTTCAAAACACCGAAGAAACATTTTCCTAAATGAAACAAACAATAATTAATTTGAAATTAAAATTTTTATATTTCTAGAAAGAGAATAATAGCTTGTGGAGTTTGTGAATCTGTGTTGTGATTTTTTTTTTTTTTTCCAAAGTGGTTTCATCTTCAACATAAATTGCATAGCAGTTCAATAAATCCCAACAACTTCCGTGCTCAATTTCTTCACTTCTTCACACCCGTGATTTGTCTTTGAGTTGAGAT
>Ga0209700_104053_pt1 | contig 27033 bp, 9 predicted proteins | sample SiratroredBW_FD_187528 | JGI IMG/M metagenome (GOLD analysis project Ga0209700, IMG submission 187528) | Root nodule microbial communities of legume samples collected from California, USA - Siratro red BW (SPAdes) (version 2) | ecosystem: Host-associated > Plants > Roots > Nodule | place: USA... | reverse complement strand
CTCCACAGGGTTAAGCCCAAGCCCGAACATAGGCCCATTAGCACCTCCTTCAATGGCACGGTAGCGTTGGAGAAAGGTACCGAGCGGCCCAATATACTGATCAAAGCCCACATTTTCAATGGCCCAGAGCAAGTCATCTGGAGTCATAATCTTTCTATACTCACTATCGCATTTCTCCTTGGCTTTCTTGGTCACAAAGATTATGTAGTTTGTAGCACTTTGTTGAATCATCTCCATCGTCCCATCTGAGACTTTTGCATTGCTTGGGAGAAATTTTCTCATGATTTTTGTCAAATTTGTAATTGGCATCTTGCTCTTATCTCTGCCAACCAGATTAGGGATTGGATCTCCATTTGGGTTCATTGGTGCTGCAATTTCCATGTTTGCAATTTCTTGCTGCAAAGGCACTGTTAAACCTAAACCAACAATTCAACAAATCTCTTAGATTAGTTTTAAGTAGTGACTAAATAAAATAGGGTGCAATTAGTTTGAGAAATTAATTTTTTACTACTTTTATAAATTAATTACAAAATATTTCTCGTTTTTGTGTTATTTTATTTTTTAAGTATTTGTTAAAAATTGTAAAAAAAAATAAAAATCCCTGAACTACTATAGATGCACTCTTGTATATAAGGAATATATTGCTACCCTCAGGTCAATTAGTAGATAAACTTGAAATGAAAAATCTTCAACAAAGATCAACTACATGTTGAAATCATATTTCCAAGTGCAAAAGCCAAAATAATTTATAAATAGAACAAATAGATTGGAATAAGAAAAAAAATGAAAAAAAAAATCTTCCTTGATGAAAAATAAATTCAGTAATTTATATGCAGCACAATGGAAGAACACATGAAGACAAGTACTATGGTTGAATTTTATTCAATCAAAGTTAAAATAATAATAATAATAATAACATAGCCATGACCATTGAATTGATTTTGACTAAATTAATTATAAATTTAGTTAGAAAAAAATGTGCCACTTGATTTGAAATTACTTTGTGTATAGACCATTACATTTAATTAAACAAATTCTTAAAGTTAGAAGCAAATATTAATTATCTAAATAAATATAAATATACACTTATTATGATCACTTTAATACAAAATTTGCACTAATCAAGGTGACCAAACTACAAATATTTATTAAACTACCTTTAATAAATAATACAAGATGAGACATTGTATATAAGCATGAGACAATTCCTTTTCAACACAAAGTCTTAAGATCAAAATAAAAAAGGTTGGATATGAAATAGCAATTTAGAAAATCTATACAAGTTAACTAACACTCGTAAATAATAATAAAAACAAAACATTTCACTAGAAAGATTTATGCTTGTAAGAATGCAAAAATGTATATGATAACACATGATTGAAAAAAAGTTGTGCCAAATCAAATAATTGATATTGAAATAAAATTATATTATAAATAAATTTCATAATCGTTAGTTATCAGTTTTATTTTATAGCTTATATTCTCTCTCAAGAGAACTTTGACACTAATACAACATTGAAACAATGTATCCGTGCTAACATGACTGCTATATGTACTTAACATGATAAAAATCTCAAATGAAAATTAAAATCTATATAATATACACTATAAAAATAAGTTTGTAAACTTTTACATTTTTTTTCTATGATAATGACCCTCACAATAAAATTTAAGAAATATATTAAATAATAATTAAAATAATTGGTTGATTCTATAAAAAAAACATGATAGAAAATGTTAATATCTAACAAAAATTTATGATTTTTTTTCTTTAAATTTCTTCTTACTTCTGTTAATATAAAAACAAAACAAAAAAATAAGTTGACTTACTTTCTTTAATCATGTTCAAATTAGATTGAATAAATGTCTACTATTGAGTTTAGATTCTCTATTAGATTATTTGTGTTACATACTATATTAAAATTAATGTATTGTATTTTAAAATTATAATAGAGTATATAAAAAAATTAAACAGAGAATCCAAATTATTCACAATGTGATCAAATCAAGATACAATTTAACAATGTTAAACATGTGTTAAAAACAATCCAAGAGTGTCAAATACTCCAATACATTATTATGCATTACATAATAACGTAAGTATGTTAAACATGTGTCAAAAGCGTGTTCAAAATATATCAAACAACGCGACACATTATTACACATATGAATGTTTAACACTGCAACATATTATTACACATTATATAATAATATGAGTCTCTTAAACACACGTCAAAAGAGTGTTCAATAAGTATAAAATAATGTGACACATTATTACACACATGAATGTTTAACACTACAACACATCATTACACATTATATAATAATATGAGTCTCTTAAACACGCGTCACAAACGTGTTCAACAAGTATCAAACAACGGAAACACATTATTACGCAATATTATATAATAATGTGGATGTCTAAAAATGTCAAACATATGTTAAAATTGTATTTAAAAAGTATCTAATAAAACCACATACCTTAATAACTTTACAATAAAATTTAAAAAATATAACTTATAATAATGAAAATAATTAAATATTATGAAAATAAGCATTACAAAAAGTATTAAGAAACTAAAATATAAGAAATATTCTTTTAATTTCTTCTTACTTTATTATTTTAGAAAAATGTTAAATAAAAAATAAGAATTAAATAATTTAACGTATAATCTTTATTCGAATCGTATGAATGTCAAACACGTGTTAGTAATGTAAAATAAAAATATAATATTTTATAAAAGTATTACTACTTTATTATTTTATTCTCATCACCCACCCCTTATTCTTACATCTCATTTTCTTTTTATCACAATCACAAATAATTATATATAATAACTTTATAAACAACTAAAGTTAAAAACATAAAAAAACTTTTATCACCTTAGCTTTTTTATTTAACAACTAAGATTGAAAAGAGAAATCTTGATAATATTGTTTTTAATACAAAATAAACTATGAATTGTACAAACCTAACCATTAAATAATATGATAGCATTCTAATGATCATGACTTCAACTTTTATATAAACTGAAAAATATACAAATACTGAACATGAAATTAGAACATTAGAAAGAAAGAGGAATTGGGTCAGTAGTTTCTTAACTTTAACCCAATCCCTTGGTATAAAAAATTATTCATATCAATAGTAGAAAATATAGAAAAATTATGCATATAAATAGTAGAAATACAACTATATGAATTTTGATTGAATATGATGAAAATAACAAGTATTAGAATGGTATCTTATAAGTTTGCAAACATAGATATATACAAAAGAAAACCATTATGTGATAAGAGATTTTTTTGTTGTCTTGAGTACTTACCAGAAGTTTATTTCACTTATTCATCAATGTGAAAGAAGGAACTTCAATGCTCCATAGCCTTTGAGAACACTCAACTTCCTTTTGAGGTTGAATTCTTGAATCTGACACTATGGAAGCTAAACTACTGAATTTATAGGGTAGGAGGAGAAAAGCTGAGTCCAAGTGCATAGTTTTTCCTTCTATTAGAAGTTACCTTGTAGGTTTTGGTGATTAATGCAATATAAATAATGCTTAATTTATTTCCCCCCTAATATTTTTTTGGTTAAATTTATTATCAAAGTAAAAAATTTGGACAATTTTTGTGGTTGCTTTTTTGAAGGCTTTTATTATTCCTATATAACATTTAAGGAAAATATTGTATTAATTTACTTTTAAATATAAATATTTTCATGGATTTAATGTTCATAAAAAGTAATTAATTAATTACTTATATTTCTTCTAGATAAGTATTTGTCACACTAAAGATTAATTGACATACCAAATTTTTCTATGTCTAAATTTGTAAAGTTCTATACGTATTCATAATTAAATTAAATTTTATATTTAATGCTCATCTAAGAAAAAATAGTTTTATTGTTTTTGATGGAGGAGTTTGACTGATTTAAAGTCTTGGGATTAATTTTTTTAATAAAGAATTTTTAAATAATTTGACTCATTTAGAGGAATACTGAAAATTTTAAATATTGAAATACAAGAAAATAGTTTAATAACTTTACTATTTGTTACTTTAAAGAATTGACTACTTATAATAACTTTTTTTTTGTTCTATAATGCTTGAAAATGCATTTTTTTTTTCGATTTTACTATTGGGGAGAATGGTTAAATGCAAGTGATGACTCAACAAGTGTTACTTTAACACATTTTTTTTAGAACATACTGAACGATGAAGGAAGCTCTCTTTTGTTAAATCTGATAACTTGTTATATGATTTATATCTCTTTTTATATTATAAAAGAAGAAATGCATAATTAAAAATAAATATTATATTTTTTCGTTTTGTTCCTAATTAGGAGAAGAGAGAAATGGCCTACAAATAGTAAAAAGAAAAAGGAATACATTTGAGGAATGAGAAAAAAAAATGAAATAAGGTGTTTGGGTTATATGGGAAGCTACAGTCTCATTTGTTTTTACCATTGAAAGAAATTTTCATATTGTATATTCATTTCCAGAGAACTACTATGAAAACATCATTTTTATCAAATTTTTCATTGAGGACAAAAGGTTAGTTAATTTAGAAGATGTCTTGTTATTGGTGTGGTAAGGGACTTTAAAAAAAATGAAAAATGATCAAGAGAGTTACTTTTTTTCAACATAAGAATTTGATAAGTATTAAGCAATTTTATTATAATAATAATAATGATGATTACTATCGTTAAATTTAATTGCTATAATTACTGTACCTTTCTTGTTTTGTCCTTCAATGAAGAAAAATGTCAACACAAGTAAAAGAATAATGGATTTAAAAAAGAATGGGAAAAAAGGACTGCAAGATTTGATTAGATGAAAAACTAAGGTCTCATTTATTTTATAATTATAATCAATGTTTTTAAAATTAGTCTTTCACATTGAATTGTTGAAGATATTAGTTCTAGACAAGGTTAAGATCAATTTTAATATAATTATATATCACGATATTATAAAACTAAAACTAAAAAAAAAATATGCTATTTAACATTTAAATCACACAAACTTTCTAAGAAAACTAGAACCTTGTTATAGTTATTATGATATATTTTATTAGAATTAAAGGTTGAGTTTACCAGAAGAAAAAATTGAACTATAGATAATTAAAAAAAAATAGAATGAATTTTGAATGGGAACATCAATTTTATAATTTGATTAAGTTTTTTTAATATTTTATTAAAATTTAAATTACGAATGAAAAATAGATTAAAATTCTAAAGAACTAACAAGATAAAAAGAGAAAAAGATGCACAACAATTTTATACTAGTTCATTCTTAAACAAGAGCTATGTTCATGTTATATGTCGAAGTGTGAGTCTAAGTCTTACATTGAGTAAAAATGAAAAAGTTAAATAACGTATAAAAAAGAAAACCTACAAACGGTCTTACTCATGTTTCATTGTGTTTGAGATCTCTCTAATGTTTCTCGCATCAATTTTCTCAGCAAAGTGATATCAGAGCCAATGATTTGTAACCTTGACTAGCTTAGACAAGTATAATTTAATTCCTAAAAGTCTTCTTTGTAGAGGTTTTAAGGAAGCGTGTCCCATTAAATATGTAAAGAGATATACACATATGTACATTGTTAACTAGATTTATATGTGGTAGAATATGATCTTGATTTTCATTGAATGTCATCCATAAAAAAGAAAGATTGAATTGTTTGAAATATATAATGTGTATTAAGTACTAGAATCATTTAAGAAAAAAAGTATCAAAAATTTATTAATTTAAAATCATATAGATAATAATATTAGGTAAAATATATTGATGTTTATTTATTGATATTTTATGCAATTCCAAAGAGTAACCTTAATTTTTTATGAAATATCTTATAAATGATTAGATCATTGTCTTGAGTCATATGTTAGTTTATGATAAATATGCTTAATACACATAATTGAGTCACAAATTTAATTATAATTCAACCAATTTTAAAAATTTTAAATAAAAATAGAAATATGACTGATAAACATATTCACACAACTATTATAGTGATACAATGATGAATTACAATGTGATGTTGTTATATCCTTAATTAACTTATATTAACTTACTTTTTATTTTATTGTTATTTAAATTTATATGATTATGATAATTTAGAATTTAAGATTTAAGATTAAACCCTACATTATGATGATACTTTATATTGAAAGTAAAAGAAATAATTCTACATATTTAATTAGTTATCGGATAGTATAGAAAGAGATAATTTTTTTATTTGATAAGTTATACATAATATATAATATATAGTTATATATTTTTTCCATCCATTACGTGTGTGGATGTTTTTATACTAGATTTATGGGGCATTATAAACCTAACTATTATGATTTATTTATTTTAAACTTTTTTATATTTTGAATATTAATAATTTTTACGATGTTTTTTTATTTTATATTTATTGGCTTAAAGTTATCATAACTAATTATTATGCGGTGTTTATAATAATGTTTCAAAAATATGTTTGAAACATTAAACTTTAAACTAGAGTTTTGAATAGTTGGACGCCTAATCTGTTTTTAAATATTGATTATAATGGTAAAACAAATAGGACTTTCTGTTCTTATCTAACCAAACATTTTACTCTATATCTCCTTTTTCCCTCTAATTTATTTAGGAAATCCATTATTTTTCATCTTTATTGACTTTTTCTTTTATTCTTCAGAAAAAAATACAGTATAATATTTACAGTGATCAGACTTAGTAACAACAAAAGAAAGAAGGAGGTAATTGTAAAAGTTAATTTCAAATTCTTCTAAAAGAGTTATCTCACTTGATCATCCTTCACCACTAATAAAAATATAATTTCTTAATTAACTAACATTTATCCTTATATATATAAGGATGGAAAACATTTTTAATACTTATTAGAATGATGTTCATATTTTAAAATTTTCTATTCTTGCTTGATTTCTTTTCTTGAATTCTTTTGTTTCAATCTCATAAATCTTCTCAATGGAACAACCCTTGACGTCTAAATCATCCTACATTTCTTTTTAATTACTTCATGATCATCATCATTTTATTATTATTTATTTAGTTTTTAGACAAATATAGATCTAGATAAGAGAGTACCCAAAAAAGGAGGAACAAGTTCCAGGTAATGAAGATTTGAGGAAGAACTTAAGCATGATTAAGACACTGGTTAAAAATTTATAAGTAATTTGTTATATTGAAAATTATGAGAACATACTTAATGATTTCACACGTCTGAAGAAAAAAAAAAGTACTTTTAAACTTTTAACCAGAGTCAACATTTAATATTTGCCTGACATTAAAAATATTGACAAATTTCAGCATCAACAAGCAGCAATTTTCACTGGCATTTCAAACTCCAAATAAGATCAATTTGGCAAGTTTAGAAAGATTCAAGGTAAAAACAACACCCTATCAGATAAAGAAACAAAAAAGGACATTTTTACATCAGTTGAGCTTTTCTCAAACTAAATTTCCTTGTACACCTATCATTCACATCAAGTTGTCTGGAATTTTCATAAAAGAAACATTCCAATAGCCACACCAATACCTGCTATACTAGTGATATGGTATCAAACGCCTTTTAGTGTCAGGGACACCGTTTGGGGGGACTGAGTGTAACATCTAACAAAATTCACTCAGTCTCTGAGAGTTTCTAATGTTTTTCTTACAAAACCTACATATGATCCTAAATATCCCCTGATCTGGATTTACACTTGGAGGACCCTTTTGAACGCTTCCTAGATGATCCTGAACCAGTCACACTAGTTTTTCTTTTTTTAAGATCACCATTACTTAGAGAATCAAGGGCTGCTTTACATGTTTTGCTGTACTGAACAACATTGGTCACAACGGCATAGGTTGTGACATCACTTCTAGGTGTCAAGATGGTCTTTCTCTCAATAACACCATTCTGACCACATTTTGATTCAAGAACTGCCTTGTCTCTCAGCTTTTGGAATATGTAGTCCTTATCAAAGTCAAAGCAGTCTGTTGAAACCTGCCAAGATGAATTTTCCAGTAAGGCATTTGCTAGAAAGATCTGCCCCAGACAAATTTTATTCATAGAATCATTTTTGGATGAAAGAAAATATCGTTGGACATGAAAGAAACAATGAGGAAAATGTTGATTCAACCTCCAACCTCATAAAGAGTGGGACTTTTAAATAATAAATGGTGTTTCCCAAGCTACCATTTTCACTTTTAAGTTACCTATGGTAAGTGAGACATCATAAGAGAAAATAGGTTAAATTTAAGCAACACATCTCACCTTAAAATCAACCGGGACATCAATTTCAAGGGATGAGCAACCACATCCATCACTGAAATTGAGTTTCAGAACCATTTCAAATGCTTTGTTATATGCTGTTCTCCTGAGATATCAGTCAACAAAATGTAAGGAGGGTGCAAGCCCTATTGAGAGAATTTAAAATTAAGAAACACAAAGAAATGAAGAATTCTTTCCTAGAATTCTACACTTCATCTAGATTTTCACAATTCTTTCAAATCAGCTTTTATCAGATCTAGTTCGTAAGGACCAATAAATAAATTGGGTAAAATTGATTAATGGCACAAGGAAACCAACTGCATAGTGGATGAAAACCTTTTAAGCCGAAATGGTTGCTTATCAAGAATGGCTGCTTTGTAATCTTCCCTGTCCAAGAAGGAGACCTGCAGCACAAGGACAGATACGCTCATCAATTTATAGCTCTTGCTGTTCTTTTTTTCACATTAAAACATGAGATTAGTGAAGGGAAGGAAGCTATGCCAGTCACGAGTTCAGGAAGAACGAACAAGAAAGCTCCATTCTTACTCTCCCTTAAAACGAAACTAGCAGGGTTGAGAGGGAGAGAAATATAAAGAAGATCAGAAAAGGGAAAAACAGAAATTTAGAATGAATTTCAATTTCCAAATCAAGTCTTAAGTCTTAAACTCAGTACAAGACCATCCTTAATGTAGTACAAGTCTAAGTTGTTGGGTGAAAGCAAATGAATGATTCTATCACATCATTCCACAATTAGAGTAAAAAGAGATTGATCATGTGAATTCACCTCAACAGACTGGATGAAAGGCAATGCCGCTCTTTGTCCATGAGCACTGGCAATCTGGAGAGTCCAGTTCACATATCTTTTATCTGCCATGCAAGTTAACAGACAGAGATATGTATCAATGCCTCATGCAATCGCTAGTCATTCCAATATCTTGGTATTTTTTTTTTGTGCAGTGCTCAGCCAAGAATTGCGAGATCATGAAACAGGAAACCAATTTTTATACAGCATCAAACGAGTTGACAGAAAATATCCGAAATTAGATGACACATTAATAATATTATGTTAAAAGGAAGCTTTGTCCAGTAGTTTCAACACAGCTAAGAAATCAGAGAGGCAGTTGGTTTTAGTTTAGAAGAACTGATGTTCATTACAAGAAAAAACAATAGAACAATTTTTATTGAAGCTTGAAAGCTTTACTAACTTAAATATTCTCCCATCATAATATGAAATGAATTGAAACTTATCCAATAATTTGCAAGCTAGATCCAAGAATACAACTCATGATTTTTCACAGCTTTGCTAGCACCATGGAGCATTGAAAAATCAAGAGTGCGAATGTAAATTACCATTGAATGCATTTGAATTCAAGAACATGCTGAGATGTAGCTTAAAAGTAACAATCAAACTTCAGTTACCATTGCTCAAAGTTTGCACTAGAACAATCTGGAAAAGATCAATCCTGACGAATGGAGGAATCTGCATATTAAGCTGGTCCATGACACCCGCCATTACCTGCTCCAGTTAGAATTAATGCATGTCAAAATGCATAAAAGCATATCTGCATTTTTATTCTTCATGGCAATTTAAAAAACCAAACCACTTATCTACCTCAACCTGAAAATCTTAGGATATGAAAACAAAAGAAATTTCTTAAATAAAGAAAATAGATAAAGATTGATAACTTGACTTGTCATGTACATTAAGAAACTGGACCACAAAGGAATTCAGAAACATTGTCAAAAGGAGCTGAATGTTACTTAATTTCTTCTTTTTAAAAAAAATAAGGAAAACAGAGCTCCATGATTGTATTGTTAATTTTATTCTCGTGGAATGCTAGTAATGTCACTAGATAATAATTTCTGTAGAATTATTATAAAAAGATTACAAGTCATATCAATAGAAATTTAATAAAGAATAAACTGTTGCTAAGTCTGTACATGTCCATAACATACAACTCCATCGAACTCTAAAACACTAAAATGAAAATTGAATTGTAGTTGGAGTGTTTGACAATACAAGTCATAATGTAGGCAACTTTATTACATGTACATGTTTCTATCAGTGCTTATTTCGCAATGTTAACATCAATGAAGACTATAATACAAAAATAATGGACAAGAAAACATCTATAATCAAGGATTCAGAACAAATACCTTATCTGCAAACCCATGTATGACTAAACTGGCCTTTTTGTCCTTTGGAGTTTTCTGTAGAGGCCAAGCATTTACAGTTTAGATGAAAACAATAGTGGACAACCAATCATAAGTGTGATAGAAAAAGCTCTGAAACTTAGAATCCAACCATCATAGCTCTAACAACCATAAACATCCCAGAATTTTAAGGCAGCATATCTGGACCACTGGCCATAGTTGATTTTGAATTAGTGAAATTTTGCCTTAGGGCACTCTTGATTACTTTTACAACATGCATACGCCAATTGTAACAGTCAAGCCAAAGAAGATCTATTACGTACTACCAAGAACTATAATCGCAGTGACAGATGAGACAATCATAAGGATCAAATTTAAAATAAAGTAAAATATTCTAAAGAGAACGATGCAAAACTAGAACCAGACAGCTAGATTCAACAGCAATTAACTTAACCTGAAAGAAATGAGTATGTATAAAGTCTGAGAATTAATAAATGTAATACAGTGGAATAACTTTTCTACTGCACAGAGCCAAGCTGCTATAAAGAGCTATTTCTCTCCATTCATAACTAAAATATAATACCCCTATTAGCCCACATTCCCACCCATGTACTAGTGTAAACCACAAATCAGTAACAACCTTCTTCCTTTATTTTTCCCTCTCTATCTGCCAACTTAACGTTCTGCCTTTCCTCCCTCTATTCTTCCTTGTGTAAACGCTCCAAACATTGAACCCATGTGATGTAGCAGCTGATCCTTTGTATCCAATGACCCATTTTTTGCCAAAATAGAATGAACTAAATACCAACTTACACTTTCTACCGTGAGATTTCAATAGGTAATTTACTAGGTTGAGTAGTAGAGCTTTTGTTCCCTCAAAGCAAAACAGCGGATATTTTTCTTTAACTATTATAATTTCATATTTGCAAAAAAACGAGGGTAGAAAAGTAAGTGTTCTTAATCTCATTAAACAGAACAGAAGATTTCACTGTAGAAGTTAGGAGATGGTGTCAGAATTAATTAACACGTAGAAGCAAACTAGGAACAAAAAATGGAGTGACATACCTGGAGATTTACAATAACAACTTTACCCCCACCACGAAGTGCTCTCAGAGGCAAGTTGCACGCTGGAGTTATTTGTAAACTGCATTGAGATTTTAGCCATGATATATCACATGAAAAATATAGCAAAGCAATACATTTTTGAAAGGTATGGAAAATTGATCATGCACGACTCATTGATGTTCCCTTCAAAGACAAGAAATATGCCCACAGATTTATTTTTGAGCTGGTTAAACATATTCCTATCATAATCTGACCAGTATAATTTGGCCATTTGGTGGTCATAAAATTAACAATACAAATCCATTGCAGTAAATTTAAATGATGCTGCAAAAAGGCCCTCCAAAGTAGTAAGATACCAATGAACTTAAACAGACATACCAAGTGGAATTCTACATGTAACCATGTTAAAGAGGGGTATCCCGGACTGTTCAATTTGGAAAAGACTAAGCAAAATCTTAAGATCTTTTTCATTTACCACTCTAATGCAAGAACTCAGTTTCTCTGGACATTTGGGAATTACTAGAGCAGAAAAGCTTTTGCCACAAAACTTAAGCCAATGTTTATCAGGTATGTTAAGAAATAAAGAATTGTTCTATTTTTTTTACCCATTTAATAATGAGCAATTAAGCTCCTACAAATGTGGACAACAAGCTAGGAGAGAGAAATAGGCATAATGATGGCAAAGTACTGAAAAAGAAAAATAAAATTGTTGCAGGGATAAGAAAAAAAAAAAGTCATGCTATTACCTTGTACCCAAGCATAACACTATATCTGCCTGTTTACAGTGCTTCTCAGCAGGATTCATCTCCTTTGGAGGCAATGCATCCTGCACGTACAAGGATATAGACTTTGTTTAAAGGAAAACATGGCTATGCAACCAAAAATGTTTAAGAACGTGTCCATAATCATCTCCCTGGCACAATAACTTTCAAAAACATTAACAACTGAATCAAAAGCTAGTCAGTTCCACTTAATGGTTAACTTGGCTAAGGACAATAAGGCTCAATGTAAAACTTCAACTAGAACCCCGGAATAAAATCTTTCTATTTTTCAGCGAGGGACTGTGTTATGTGTCCTTCTCACTTATTCTATAATTGAGACCTGGTGGTGAAACACTACCATTCATGACAAATCAATAAAACCAGAATGCTAATAGCGGGAAAACAAAGAACCTCAAAAAGAAAGTTCACAACTTCGACAACTACCAATCACTCATGATTTATTACAATGTCTGCCAACCAAACACCGATGATATAAAATCAAGCCAAAATACTAAAACATTATGTCATGAATCCAAATTTAAAGCAGCCTAGAAGGACAATGGTGGCAACATGAAAAATGGAGAAAAGACAGATTATTTCATAGTTGGTTGATTTTAAACAGAAGCCACTTTTCGTTGGTATTTAAGTTCTCAAAAATATTACAACAATAAGCAAATCAATATTCCTGGCAACAGCATGATCAACACTTGACCCACATGCATATTTTTATTCTTCATTGAGTTCAGGGAAGATCAAATAGGGGAGACATAATTGTATCTAGTCTCAGCAAAAAAAAACAGCAGAAAAGCATTTGTCTCTAGTGTAAATCTTGAAGAACAAGAGTCATAATACTCTCTTCCTCTGTCTATAGATGAACCAAGGGCCCAATAAACATGTAAAAACACCAATTTCTTGTCTCTAATAAAGTGCATTACTTAGAAGTCTTGATTTTGCGGCCAACTATCCATATAAAGAAAAGCCTTCCATCAAACTACGTTGCAAAACAGTTTGACAATTCCATTGGTTTAAAATTCTATTCCAATACCAAAAATAACAACAAAACCCATGTGACACAAAGTGCAGCCAAAATTATAATTGTTGGGAATCAACCAGATTACCATCAAGAAAATGAACAGTCTAGTACCTCCCAGTCAAGGACGGTATCCTTAAGTCTTGTCCCACATTTGGCAACTGTACAACGCCTTGATGTCTCCTTTAAACCAATAGTTTCTACTTCAAAATCACGAAAGTACCTTAAAGAGGTTCCAATTATAAAATTAGGTTACAGTTCTTTTAAGACATAATGTTTACAAAATGACAGTGCGATATAGTACATAAAAAAAACACCAAAAAAGCAAGTCTAGAAAAAAGCATAATATAAAAGGTCACACAAAGGGGGTGGCCCTAAATGAACACGTAATAATAATGACTAAAATAGATATATAACCAAAGATATGAAATAGGCCAAATGGTGAAATTGATCACCTTAAGGCTAGGCTAGTGGCCAAAAGATATACTTTTATATATGGTCTTGATCATGGTGACACCTTTTCTTCTATGGCAAAAATGACTATTGTCCAACTCTTCTTTGACATGGCAGTTATTCACCATTAGTCTCCCCGTCAATTAAATATTAAGAGTGTTTTTCTTCGTATTGATATGGAGGAGGAAATCTACATGGACCAACACTCTAGGTTTGTTGCTCAGGGGGAGTCCAGTTTAGTTTGCAGATTGCATTTGTCTCTCTATAGTCTCAAGCAGTCTCCAAGTGCTTTGTTTGGAAAACTTAGCCACATTGTTCAAATCTTTGGACAAAAACACACTGAATCAAATCATTTGTGTTTTCACTGTTATGTCCCTCCTAAAAAATGTGTTTACCTGATTGTGTATGTTAATGACATAGTCATTACATTGAATGATGTTGCTAAAATCTCTCAGCTAAGGAAGCATTTATGTTATCACTTTCAGACCAAAGGCTTTGGTCGTCTTAAATACTTTTTGGGCATTGAAGTGATTCATTCAAAGAAGGTATTGTAATTTCTCAAAGAAAACATTCCTTAGATTTCATGAAAAAACACGCATGATTGAGTATAGACCCATAGATAGTTCTATGAATCCAAATAAAAAAAATTAATGGCAAAACAAAGTAAATCTTTCGTAGACCAAGAGAGATATAGAAAACTTCTTGGAAAACTTATTTACCTCACTATTACTAGACTTGACCTACCTTTTGCAGTTGGTGTAATCAGTCAGTTTTGTAGACTCCTCACATTAATCACAGGAATGTCATCATTCGCATCCTCAAATACCTCAAAAAGGCTCTAGGATAAGGTCTATTACATGAAGATAAAGGAATTTTCCAAATCTTTGGGTATTTTGATGTTGATTAGACAGGTTCTCTTATAGATAGATGCTCCACTACTAGATATAGTGTTTTCATAGGAGGGAATATCCTTCTTTTGGAAAAGCAAGAAATGAAATGCAGTTGTCCAATCAAGTGTTGAAGTTGAATATAGGACATTGGCATACTCCCTTATGAACTTGTATGGATAAAACAATTTCATCAAAAACTGAAATTTGATGAAAGCAAATGAAGATGTGTCATAAGCAATTGCTTAACATTGTTTCCAACTTTATGTTTCATGAGAGGACCGAACACACAAAAATTAATTGTCATTTTTGTTCAAGAAAGATTGTTGTTCAAGGAAATTTATCCTAAGTTTGTTAGCTTCAATGATCAACTTGTAGATATTTTGACAACATCCTTAAGTGGACCTCATATTCAATTTATATGATCAAAAGTTTGGTACATACAATCTACATGCTCCAACTTAAGGGAGTGTTAGATAGTCGATATTAGCTACTGAGCAACTTTGTAGAAGTTGTTTTTTGTTGTACGTATATGTCATATCTAGAGTCCCAGAGGTGAACTTTATTTTGCTTCCTTTTCTATCTATGTACTTCTATTGCAAGATACGCAAACACACAGGGAGAGATCTAAAAAAGATCTCTGAAGTACCTTTTCTTGTATATTTTTCTCTAGTACTAGCATTTGCATTATAAATATTCACAGCTTTGTGGACAAAATATAATTGAATATGCAAGAGTAATTAAACCGTAGTGAGAGGAAGCTTATGCAAAAATAGGATTTAATGAGCAATCAAAACTTACTCTTCTCCACAAGAAGGGCATGTCTCCATGAAGGAGTTCCCATGCAACTCAGCTAGTTTCTCCCTTGGTATTCCGGATCGAAGATGGAGACCATCAACATTCTATCATAAGAAAATAAAAAGATGGCTAAAACAACAATTCAACAAATTATTACCTAAAAATTTCACATCTAAAGGAAGTGAGACTATACATAGGTAAAGAAAAAACACGATGACTCTACCTGACTGATGACGAACTTCAAAATGCCAGCCTTTTCTAGTTCAACCAAAGCCATGTGCGTCAAACTTGGTGCTGCACGATGAAATGGCAGTGAAGCTTCTGGCAAGGCTTTACCTTCACGCTGCAGCAACAAATATAATCAGACGAGCAGATCCCCATGTGAAATTCGTAAACATCAAGAAAAGAAGATTCTGATTTCTGAAAGAATAACTACTAGCAATTCCTCAGACACCATAGAAGACTATTGGTGTCATTAATTGTTAGGGTAGCTGACAAATTCATGTAAACTGTAGAGAGGATAATCAAGTGCAACTGCAGCTACAACAATAAATACTTATATTTACTGCTTCGAACATTCATTTAAGCAAGCACAAGAATATGGGCACATAAGTTAAAATTTCTCATATCCCAATTCCCAACAAAATTTTATGTTGTACAGAAGTTCTTGATGGCATACGTTCAATTCATAGAAACTTGGCAACATCATGTTCTTGACTAGGAAATACTAGTTGAAATTGTTAGAATATGCTGTGGTCTTTTATGTATGGCAATAAAAGAAGCAGTGAGTTCTAGACAGATGCACTTTGTTATTCGGTTCACATCACTACAAAAAAATATTTATACTTCAAACTGGTTAAGCAACTTCTCTACTAATAATATGAGAGTTTATAATCCTAAATTTAAGAATTGGAGAAAAAAATTCATAGTAAATGTATTGTAACTATAAAAAATTAATGACACGGTTCTTACTAGTATTTACATTCGAAATCTGATAGAAATTGCTGAGATAGTCCAACATACATTAACACTGTGTGAATCACCAAAAGGAATAAAATTTTGATTTTTATTAATGTAGAAGCATTTCAAGGCTTCAAAATCATCATCACCTGAAGCGTCCATATTCCCTTGGGACCTCGAAAATCAGGTATACCACATGAAGTTGATATTCCTGCACCTGTAAATACCACTAGATGCTTACTCTGCAAGTAGAAAAAGAAAACAAATAAAAAACACTGATTATATAAAAACTTAAAGTAGAGAAAGGAAACTCTCCAATATCAACATTAGTTAGTAGCTGCAAGCAATACCTTTTTTATCATAACCGCAAGTTGATCTATCTGCCAAGAAAGAAAAGTTATGTTAGCATATGAAGCATGGACTTTGGTTGAGGGTAGGTAATGACTCCTCTTCTTTACCCGATGTATACACTTTAGTCTTTAGTTAAATGAACGAAACTTCTCACAAGGTGATAAATTGGTATGCTATATTCTAATTTAAAATAAGAAAAAAAATTGAAAATTTGAAAGAAAATTAACCTAGCAGATGAAAGTTTATATCAAGTGAAATGATTGAAAGAAACAACATAAGGACTCATGCCATAAAATTTAATGACCATCCAGCATAATAAAAGAAACCAATATTGAAAAGATGACTCAAATGTTTGACTACACATATCTGCATCGACAAAGTACTGCACGCATAACCACAGAAAATCCACAAAGAATAGGAACTTCACCCATCAAAACATGTACTCATGCTTAACAATTCTAATGATTATGCTACTAAAGCCACCTGATGGTGAAACTATATATTGTAATGGCCCAGCTGGTGAAAACTATAGAGATAACCCTGGTATCTGCCAGGCCATAGTTGTTTAATAAAAAGAGGAACGATGCAAGCAAAAATGAAAAGCCTAAACAACCCCAGCAATATCATCAGTGACAAAATTTCAATGAAATTCAACCCCTAAGTAGGAGGTTGAAAATTGAAATCCCCTTGGCCAGACAACCCAAATGGCACCTCCCTTTCTGATTAAAACCATACTGAGAAAAGTAATCAGTAAACATACAACTTTATGCAAGACAAACCATTATTAATCATCTTCAGAGTATCAAGCAATGTCTATGAAAAAGCTTTCCCACATTGAGGTGAAACACAATCCCAAAACTACCTAAGCACCCTCCTGATGATAAACATTTCAATGTTTCAAAGCATATTGACTACATCAAAACCCTCATACAGGTCAACTATTCCAAAGCATGGTCTTAAAAAATGATCTACAACGGCGATCTCAGCCGCAACATCAAGGTTTTGGGCTCACCGCAACCACAATTGCAGCCGCATTTACCTGCAATTCCATGTAATGTCAAGGATCGCGACAAAATCGCATCCGCAGCCACAATTTAAACTTTTGTTCCAAATCATTTGTCACCCTAACACAGTATTACAAACACTCAATCATGCATGTAATCACATAAACACCTCTAAATTCCATCCATTTCAGCCTAATCAACAAGCACCACTGAATTAAAGCCATTCTTTTTATCAGCACATAACAAAAAAAAAAACAAGCATAATTTCATGGCAGAGAAGGGCCTCTCCAAGTAGCACCCCAGACACAAAAGCTGCACAAGAGAGATCAACATCACCCCACAAAGTTATCACATGCAATAAGGGCACAAGGGCAAGCAACAGTGAGAATAATTACAAGGCATAGAATATTCTAGAAGGATAATGGAGACAAGGAACACACTTTCTCTCGCAAAACGTTAGATGGGTCGAAGTATTCGACCATTCCAACGTTGCCCACATCTTCTATGTAGGAAAGCTTCTCGGCATACCCAAGAGACATAGTTGTTTGGTGACCCAATGTGCTGTGCTGCCAGAAATTCAGTCCAAGTCCCAAGCTTTCTTTCCCTCTCAGAGGAAATTGAGAAGAAATGTGTTGTGTTCTTGAAATACAGAGAGAGAAAGAGAGAGAAGCATTGTTTCTTTTAAGGAGACCCCAAAAGGCCAATGTACTCTCATACACAATGTATCATCCCCTGCAACGTTATAAAACCACATCAAATCTTAATCTTTTTTCCTAATATTTCTTAAAACTCATTATTGTAAATAGGGACCAACAACTATGTGTTCAATTTTTTTCATTAAAAAAATCAAATATAGGCAAAGATTTAACAAAACAATTCCTCTTCATAATTTTTTGTGATAAAAAATTTAAGAGCTTTATCAGACTAGTTATTCTACTTAGTGGGGTATTTTACTCAAATTAAAATACATTTAATCAATTTCATGCCATAAATGTAATTTTTAATCAAATTTACCTTGATTGTCTTAATTGGATAAGGACGTGAAACGATGAATTAATGTATTTACTGTTATTTGATTCAATGGAAAGATAATGAATTTAAGTGGAAAGTTTATTTAATTGATTTGATTAAATTAATTAAGGTCAGTACGTTTTGTTTAGTGTGATGTTAAAATTGTTCTAAGATTTGTTTTTAAAATATAAACATTTTTATTAAAAAATAATTGAGAAAATTAATATATATTAATTCTTAAAATATTAATTATTTAAAATATTATTTATGAACTTTTAATAATAATCATAAAAAAAATTGAATATAAAAATGAATTAGTAATTTACTAAATCTACCATTTTTTTCCTTATTTTGCACTTTAGTTTATCTTTCATCCCTGCAAAGAAATCATAACAAATTAATATTCACAAATCATTTCAAATAAATTCTCTTATGTCTACACAAATAATGAATAATTTCTATCAAACAAAGTATTAAGGTTTTCTGACTCGGAGAATTAATTCATATCAATATCATAGTAAAAAAATATTATAAATTCAATTCTTACGCTGGATGAAATACATATTTAATAACTATTTTCAATACTGAATCACCTGTTCTGTTCTTTACCAATATTTTATTATTTATTTATAATACTTTATTTCCCGAAAAAAAATTACTTAATTCTAGGTTATTTAAATTTTGAATATTGATATATTGTATCAAATTAAAGATGTTGTTAGATAAATAAATTTTAAGATCATTATAATTTTAGATACTTTAAATTTAAAGTTAGTCTTTAACTTTAATACGCCGTATTAATAGATAATGTGTATTTATATTTTTTTTTCATCATAATTTATTCATTCATTTAAAAAATATTTTTGGATTGATTTATTCTTATACAACAGAATGAAATATTATTATTATTCTCAACTTTTTTTTTTAATTTACTTGTGTTCATGTGGTGTAATGTACCGGTCTAATGTCAAATAAGAGAAAATTCAAAAACAGTAAAATTATGAATTATGCATAGAAATATTATTACCGTACACACTTTCTCTTCCATTTTTTTCTATCACATTTTTCTTTTTATTTTTCTCTTACTCGTTTATTATATTAATTATCCATAACTCTCATAACTTTATGCTTTTCTCTTTTTATTTCTGTTTTCCATCCACCTCAAAATACCCAAAATGGGATGGAAGACACTTATTATCCTATTTGATACGATGTTTCAGTTACCTTCAACAAAAATAAGTGCTTGTCAGTGAGAAATTAGTTTTATATGTCAAGTCATTATTCTTATCTACTATTACTTATTACTTATGTATAGACAAGTCATCTCAAACAAAGTCATTTTTCTACACCACCAACACTTGAAAATTTATCATTCATTCTTCTTGATCAAATTAATAAATTTAAAAAATATCACAGTTTCTCTGTGTTAAAAATATAACATATCTATCATCTGCCTGGAGTTAAATCATCTTTCTTAGGAGTTGGATACTTATGAAAATTTGATAATTGTAAGTGTTCGTAATTTAGGAAAATAATTTGATGTAAAAATAATTTTAGAAAATATAAATTAAAGTTGAAATAAATTTCAAATTGAAATAAAAAGGAATTACAAAGTCTTAGTAGAAGAAAAAACAAGTATATTTAGAAGAACAAATAAAAATACCTATAGTGTAAGAATGTTAATCCCTATTTGTTTTGGAAAAATCATATAATTAGCAAATGGAAGCAAAACTCGTGTCAATTTTTTCTTATATAAATAATAGTAGGTTTCAAAAAATATCAAGCAATAAATAAAATAATAATAAAACAATAATAAAACAATGAAATACATCAAACATCAAATAAAAAAAAAAGGAAACCATCCAATATCATAAATTTCAACTTACAAAACCCTTAATGTGAAAGAAATTCACGGGTAGATTGTAAGTAATTTTTAAGGATGAATAGAAAAATTTCCTTTTCACATAACAAAACAAGAAAACTTCAATGAGTATTTAAGTAGACAATAAAAATAGAATATCTTCTTCAACACACCTTTTCTACATATATTCTCATGAAAAATAATAAATTATTGTCTCCTTTTTTTAGAGATTTCTTTTATTTTTATTTTATTTTTTACCATAGACATAATCTTTATCTTCTTTTCTTCACCTCGAAAAATTGTAAGGTAAAAATATATATTCTTTAAAATGCATATGAACTAGTAGTGAATTTTTTTTTTTCTTTTAATTAGGTCAATCTATTAGATTGATAATCCATCTTACAATTTAAATATATAGTAAACATTATTTTAAAAATTAAAAAATAATTAAACAATTACAAAATTTAACAGATTTTCTACATTTTAATTACTAGCACAATCCAATTTATCAAAACATAATTGATTATTTCATAATCATTATAATTATTTTTTCCAAATGTATATAAATGACTTTCAATCACATGATATTTATCAATAGATTGGTAAAATTTTGTACATGAAAGGAAAAGATATTTGGAGGAATTCAATGCTTGTCACTCTAGTTTTTACCTCAATTCATCACATGATTGAGGGGTACATGTGAGAAGAGAAGTTGTATATCAATTAGAATTTACTTTGAATTTATTTTTCATGTTATAAAATAAACATAATGTTTTTTTAGTAGAATATACAAAAATTTCTTCCTTTTCTTATTTATTGTTTTAGTGTTTAAGAGAAAAATTAAGAGAGAAAACTTATTTTTCTTTAACTATTCTCTTTGTAGTTATTTTTCTTATGTTCAATAGAGGGTGCTACTGTGTTCTCCTTCAATTTAAAAAGTAGTATTATAACTTTCTTTCATTTAGTAAATTACATTATTATCCATTATATATTTTATTCCTTTTTTAATAATTTATTTTAGTTGTGAGTTTTTATGTTATTATTTTAGTATAATGGTATCAAAGTCTAGTTTTTGTTTGTATTTCACTTTTATTGAATATGTTATAATTGTAACTAGTTTGATCTTTCACACTAGAAAATAATTATGTTTGTTATTATATATAAAAGTGTGATACTATGGAAGTGAATGTTTAAGAAAGTTCTAACAAAAAAATACTTAATATTTAAGTATGTCCACTAATAACCTATCTCTCTTTCTTAAAAGTTTACTTAAAATACTAATTTCTAATTTACTGTCATTAGTCTAGTAGATAATACTACTCTTAGTGAGAAATATATAAGTTGATTTTAAAGTCAATACATCAAAATATGAGATAGAGAAGTTTAATGAAAATAATTTTTAGTTATAGAAATTGAAGTATAAGGCAATTTTGAGAAAGTGCAATTGTGAAAATGCGATTGAAGAAAGACTCATGGATATCACAGGACAAAGGTGAAAATACAATTTTATCCAATCAAATTGTACAAGGTTAAGTTATAGGAGCAGTTGGCTCTGGAAAGAGGATAAATGGATTTTAAACTCAATTTGCAGTTGATAAAAACATCTAAGATAAAAGCAAAAAACACAACACAATAATTATTTACACTGGTTCACCCTAACTGTTAGACTAGTCCAATCCTCTCAAGCAAAGCAAATTGTTCAAGAGGTTGCCCTAATATAATAAATGATTACAACGAGTATATAAACATCTTCAAGTTAAACCAAGTACACAAACATTTTCAAGTTATCAAACATGATCTCTCCTGCAACTGAGACCTCAAAAATAAAAAAGAAACACTCTAAAAAAAATACAAATAAAACTTCACAAAATAAAAGATTACAAAGTTTGCACACACTCAACAAAACTTAGACGCTCTAAGCAGAAAATATAACACTTTTCAATTTGTTATTATATTTCTCAGTTATAGGAGGTATCTTCATATTCATGAAAAAACCTTTTATAAAACTTCTTCAATATGACTATTTGACCTTGAAAGTGTAAGTTATGGTCTTCAAATCTTTAAATTAATGTTAAAGTAAGTGTTTTAATTTAATTTAATTTTGTGATTCCACGTATGAAATCAAATATTAATATTCAAAATGTTCTCTTTGTTAATTTTGTCTAGAATATTAAAAAATTCTCTTGATTTTTTCAAGAAAAATAAGTTATACAAACAATAATTATAAACAACAATTATCCTATTTAAGGGACCAAACTTTAGTACCACTCAAAAGTTTTATTTTCAAAAAGTTTTATTTAAGGGACCAAAATTCTCGTGATTTTTTCAAGAAAAATATTAGCTATACAAACAATAATTATCCTATTTAAGGGACCAAACTTTAGTACCACTCAAAAGTTTTATTTTCAAAAAGTTATATACTAAGTGAAATATATTTTTGAAGGTTTTTGGTATCCCAGATGATATACTATTATGAGTTGGAGGGGTTTTCTTTAAGTTCATATTTATCAATGTTATATTCAGGTTAAATACAATAAATGACTGAAAATAAAAGGAGACATATATATTATTAAGTTGAGAAATAGATGGAACATATAACAAATATAAAAAATTTTGCATTCAATTGTTACAAGAACTTGAAAATATAATTATTGGTTTAAACTACCAGGAAATCCAACAAACAATGATGAAAAATAGATTCTAAAAGTAATATGTAAAAGTCATTATAAGTTAATAAGTCATTTACTTATTGAAAAGTTCATAGATGTTGATATATTGAATTAACATAATGAAAATAGTAGAATAATCATACAATTAAAATGTCTCAAAATTAAAATATAAAATATTTTAACATGACATGTATATTTATTATTATAAGTTAAATATAATATATATACTGTTATCAAATATTAGACAAATTCCAATTTAATAAAATTACTCAATATATTTGTTGTGGATAGTAAATAAAGTTTTGAATCGAGATTTGAATTACTTTACTGGTAAATTGAAAAGAAAAAACAACAATATATTTCTTAATAAATTCAGTTCTGTTTGAGGTAGAATGAATAGGTTGATATATTAAGAGTTTATTATATTATGAGCTTCATTTGGAAAACTCTGGATTATCTTTTAAGATCTGTTTTGATTTGAAGATATACATGCAAAAACACTCTAAATATTAAATTAGAATGAATATGAATAAAATAATTATATAAACACCAAATATACTTAAGAAGATATTACTTATTTATAAAAATAATATTATACTAACTCATTATTCATCAAACCCACTCAAAGATCCATGATAATAAGTCTTATTGACAATTTGATTTTTCACTTAATATTAATTAAGATTTATTAGATAGGTTTAGTATGTTTATTATAAAGATAGTGATATTTTAACATTACTCTATACCCATTTAATACTGATATATATTATTATTTAATTAATATATAATATTTTATTAATAAACTTAAGTGTCAAATGAAGGTTGAGGATGAAACCACTTATTCTACGAACGAGATGATGAAGTTAGTTTGTTTGCCTTTGTCTTATAAAAATAGCTTTAAACCAATTTTTTTTAAGACCAATTATCCTCTATCTTCTTGGCCTATAACAGGGGCTCAATTCAAAATATTTTCTTGAACAGTAATTCTAGATTTTTGTTTTCAATCACCGATTATATTTTATAATATATATTAAATAATTTATAATTAATAAATATTTGTTAGACATAAGCCAAATTGTTGCACTTTTTGTAACAAAACTGACTATATATCAAATATATGACATGCAATACAGAGACAACGTATTTGGGATGCTTTTGAAGGTTCAACTTATATTAATTATGTTGTTCAATGGTCATAAAGTTGTGTTAATGGTCAGTGACCAAACTCGTGAAAAACATTGAAACCACTCATGTCACACCAAACTCTAAACTAATAACATTTAATTTAATTATTACAATGTAACATTTTTATTTTTCATGACAACTAAGAAATTCTCACGTGGTAGAATCCGTTATATTACTACACCAAACTACCAATTAATTAGCAGTAAATACAAATCATTAGGCTGTTTCAACATTTATAAAATATATAAATTGCTTAACTGCACTTCTGATTAAGTGTTATAGGTTTTATTTTCTTGAGTGATAATTTGACCAAAAAAATTATTAAAAAATAAATAAATTTTAAAGAATTAGTTGGAAATATATCATTCAAAGTTATAATTAAATATTGTCAATAAATTATAAAGTTATCATTCTATAGTGTTGATTTACATGAACAGATTAATCTACCTTTCTTTAACCACAATTCAATTGGTGGGGTATCCAACAAGTATATAGTGTTATGATGTGATATCGATTTGAGATCATTGGAGATAATAAAATATTATCTATTGGCTTATTAGGCAATTCGAAGAATATTAAAGTCAATATATCAATTGATGATCATTATGAATATATATTATTAGACCTTAAAACATGTATGTGTAATCAGGATCTACTATATAAGAAATGTCCACTAAGAATAGTAAGTTTGAAACACAAGGAGGTCTAATCAATAATAATTTATTACAATAAATTTGTTCTTAAATAGCAAAAAAAACTTAATGATAAAGCTGCACACATTAGATATTTTAACCTGGTCCTAAAAGCTAATAATTATATATAAAAAGAAAATATTGATATAAAGTCCACTGAAAAAAAAATATCGATTGAAACAGTTGACACTTGCATACAATGTCAACAAAGACATTATACTTAGAAGAGTATCCACGAGAATCTTAATCATATAAAGAGAAAAAAAAAATGGTGGAAGAAGTTTTCAAAACAGATATACTATTCATAAAACTTTGACCTTCACTATGTGAAACTGTAAAACCCTCTTTTAGTAAAGATGATTTTAATAATAAAGGCTATTGTTTTAATTTATGTTATATATAAATTAAAATTTTGGATTTTTTTATTTATTAAACAAAATTGGTCGATTAAGCAAAATTCACAGCTAGGCTTTCAGTTTAATTTTCACTTAAGAAGAATATTGTGATTCAAGCAAAAATAATTCTCAGTGAAGTGAAAATAATTCTCACTCAACAGAAATTTATGTATTCAAACAATGTTGTTCATGGAATTATAAATATTGTTAAGAGAAAATGTCATTTTAAACACACAAATAATAGTATAATATGTTATATATACAAGTTACTTTTCTAATAAAGTAGAAGAATTAAATTTAAAAAATATTAAATATGTTTAAATTTAAAAATATTCTTAAGATGTAATAAAAATATTATCTTATTTATAGCTGTTATTACGAAATTGCCATAAATAATTTTATACAGTATCATTCATAAATAATTTTATATAAATAATTTTATATAGTATCATTCTGGTCTATTCTGAGAATATATTGATGGAATAAAATTCAAATATCATTATGTTCTTAAAGAGGTATCGAGGATTTTTGGTATTAGAAATAGTTTCCAATAGGTATCTGATGCCAAAGTCAGTATACATATGTTGGACAAATAATTTAAGAATTAAATATCTTATCTTTTCTGAACCCATTCACATTGTATTTATAAGGGTCAAATCTGTACAAAGCATTATAATTGGTTGAGATTTTAAGTCAGAGTAATGTTTTACAAGAAGTTGTTGTTGTCAATAACTGTCTGATAAGCTGGATAATAGAGTATATGTCGGTAAAGACTTTCCTTCAAGTTATATTTATAAAATAGTTGTAATTATTTTTAAAAAAATTAAAATATATAAGTAAAAACGAGAAATTAAGCAATATAAAAAAAATAACAAACACAATCTTATACTCTTAAGGTGTGTTTGTTTCCGAGGATGGAAACACACCTAGCACTAAAAAGAGAGTGAAGTTGGAAAAACAAAGTTATAAAACACGAAAAACAAGAAAACAATTCTTCAAAACTTTCTTCTCTCTTATAAGATAATTTGCACGGAAATTTCATTTTCCAATAATTTTTTTTAATTCAACTATAACTAAATAAAATATCAAATATATATTTTTATTTTAAAATAATAAATAATTAAAAAAATATATAATAATTAAATTTACTATAAACTAAAAAGTTTAAAACAATTAATAAAATAATTTTTTGTTATAAATAATCATAAAAGTATATATAATCGATTACATTAAAATATAGATATATATATATTATAATAATAAATAATATTTAAAAATAAAAAATAAAATATTATATAGATTTTATAATAAAATATTATATGATATTATTAGTAAAATAATTAATAATAATATAAATAAAATATTTAAAATAAAAATAAATTATATAATAATAATTATTTTATTATTATGAAATAAATAATTATATTTAAATTTATTATTAAAATTATTTTAAAAGATTTAATTTTATATTTTAAAAAATTAATCTTTGCAATCAATAAAT
>Ga0209700_104050_pt1 | contig 27044 bp, 12 predicted proteins | sample SiratroredBW_FD_187528 | JGI IMG/M metagenome (GOLD analysis project Ga0209700, IMG submission 187528) | Root nodule microbial communities of legume samples collected from California, USA - Siratro red BW (SPAdes) (version 2) | ecosystem: Host-associated > Plants > Roots > Nodule | place: USA... | reverse complement strand
TATATATATTATGCTTCTTTTTTGTTTTAAAAAAATGTTTTTTTTAATTATTTTTTAGTAAGACTGTTTTTTTTATTAAAAAAATGTTTATATGAAAAAAAAAACTACTTTTTATTCTATTTTAAGAAAAGAATTTTCCTTTTTATAAATTTTTTTACCGTTTTTATTATTTTAAGAGGCTGCTTTTTTTATAAACGAAATCTTTTATTTTCGAAAGGGAAAAAAACTATTTTTAGATTTTAAAAGAAAACATTTTTCTTTATTTTTATATGAAACCGTTTTCATCTTTTATTTTCGAAAAATGTGTTTTTTATACCTTATATTCAAAATAGACTTGCTCTTGTATTTATTTTTATTTTAAAAAAACAACAAAAATTAATAAATTAACGTGATAAAGAGGAAAATAAAATAATAAAATAGAGGTTGAGTAAAACAACAAACTAAAAAACTTAATGAAATTATCATTTTTTTATCCCGTTAAAGCTAGTGGTATATGAACATGCTTGACGCAGCGATCAACACTAGACATGAAGGTTGTGGCAAAACAGCAACCACACAAGTGTTATAATGATTACAAATTTTAATTTGATGTTCACATCCAAACGTGCACAACACAACAATTAGAATATAACATTTCTATTGATACAGGACCATAACTATTGATGCACTGTAAACAAAACATTACATCACAGAGCAGGCATATATATTCGAATATGAAGACTGGGCAGTTGGAAAAACTGAAAACATACCCGTTGAAGCGCAGATTGAAAAACTTTAGACTCTGCCTTTTTCCTTTCTGCTCTCAATGACCTCCAAGAGCACGATAATTTTTCAAGCACTGTAATTTTTTTCTCTCTGTGTATTTTTTCGTCTTTCTCTTCTCACTATTTGCTCTTTTTCTCCTTTCAGTCTCACTAATGATCAGTGTCTTTTCTTTTTCTCTCTTTCTCTTAATATATCTCTTTTTTCCTTTTTCTTATTTTAATTAATATTTTCTTTTAAATCCAAGTGGTTCAGAGAAGTTACCAATCTTTGACTCCTTCTCCTTGTTATTTATATTTTTTTAAATTAATATTAAAAATGAATCTACCCATAAATGAGACTTAAGCCATTTTCCAACGGTAATAATTCATTATTTATTATTAATTTTATTTTTATGTAGTGGAGAACGTGGGTTGTTATCTGAGCAGTTTCAAAAATTATTATTTACAAATATATATATATATATATATATATATATATATATATATATATATATATATATATATATATATATATATATATATATATATATTTTACAAAACAATACGTGGAGTTAAGATGTGAGAACATGGGAGTCTACTGCCATTGAATCATTCTTTTTATTATTTTTTATCATTTATTTATTATCTTGAACGTGCAAATCAAGTAAGCAGTTTGAAAGCAGTCTTCCTTTCTTTTTGTTTTTTATTATTTATTCTCCTTTTCTAATATATATTTACTTTTATTTTGTTTTTATCATTTAATCACTAATTATTTAATATTTATTACTTATTATTTTCTTTTTTTAATTACTTTTAATTATTATCTTTTAATTACCACATTTTTTAGTTTTCTCTTAATGAAATTTTTTTTATTTATTATTATTTTTATTTTTTTATATTTAAAATACTACCCGGACAAAATCGGGTGTTGACAACTATTAAGCAGAATCAATTACCATTAATCAGAATGATAATTAGGTCAACTATTCAAACTTTCTAATCTTTTCTATTTTTCTTGATTTTATTTTCATTAATATTCGTATCATTAATGGACATCAGAAAAGGCAAGCAGAAAGAGAGATAATGTGACATGGCAACACCTTAATGACAATTTTATTTTTATTATTATTTTCTTAACAAATTTTAATGGACTGATTTCCCTTACTTTGTTTCTTTTTATGAATTTTATTTTAAAACTTTATTCATAGAATATAATGGAACCAAAACCTTTTTTATTTGAATGACAAAGTATAATAAAACTAAATAACACACTTTTTATTTTATTTTTATATTGTTTTATAATTTGAAATAATTTTATTTGCCCGGACGAAATTGGGTGTTGACAATAGTAACTTCATTGGTTGAAAGGTGGAGACCTGAAACTCACACATTCCACTTTCCAACTGGTGAGTGTACCATCACATTACAAGACATTTCACTTCAACTGGGTCTCAACATAGATGGTCCGCCAATTGTTGACCCAACAATGTTTGATTGGGAGGAATTGTGTGACACTTATCTGGGTGCTGCACCTGTGAAAGGAAAATCACTCATTGGTTCACAAGTCAAACTAAAATGGCTTAGAGAAAAAATGCTCCCACTAGGTGAAGAGCCAACAGAACAACAACTACATGCCCATTGTATGACATACATACTAGGTTTGATTGGAAGAGTTTTAATGCCTGATCGAACTGGCAACAAAGTTCATCTTATGTATTTAACATTTTTTACTAACTTACATAGAACAACGTGATATAGTTGGGGTTCTGCTTGTTTGGCGGTGTTGTACAGGGAATTGTGCAGGTCAACAGATGCCAAAGAAAAAACAATGGGTGGTGTGCATCACTTCTGCAATCATGGGCATGGTATCACATGTCATACATTGCGCCCCTTTCTAGACAGCAACCTTCGTACCCCCTAGTTTGTAGATGGAGTGGTGGCAGGGTTCTTAACTTCATAAACGTCCCTCACAATAACCTAATGGGGTACAAATCTATGATTGACCACATACAAGTTGATCAAGTAATGGTCAAAATGCATTCTCTGCAATTTTATTTCAAAATTTTAAACTTTAACACAAATTTTCTAATAACAATGACTTACTGCAGTTTAAATAGAATCCGTACAAAGACTTTGATGCATCGATCCCACTAGAAGCATATAAGGATGCTGAAATTTGGACAACATGCACTCCCTTAATTTGCTTTGCAATAGTGGATTGACACCAATCTGATAGAGTTCAATTACAATTTGGTATGTTCCAACAATTCCCTGCCCCACCTAACAACTTGGAAAAGCTACACAAGATTGATATGCAGGGATGACATGACGAAAACTGAAAGACTAAGCATGCAAGGTGGATAAACATGTGGAACAACCGTCGAACTAACATTAATTGGTCGTCCAATTCATGGACATTTGTTCCACAGTAGAGAGTACATGGAATGGTACATAACGAATTCAATATATTTTTTGTCAGTGCCGCATCTACTAAATGATCCACGAACACAACAAAGTCTACCACCGGAGCACACATTCCCACCTACAACTAATTATAATCATCCACAAGAGGATCCTTGTCGACATTTATTTGCAGCTGCAACAGATTATTATCTGCCACAACAACAACCTCACTGACATTCGTCTGAACAATTCAATACACCTCAACGACAACCTATAATGGACGAAAAGATAATCATTTGTGTCCAGTTCAACTGATTTCTTCTATAACTTGTTTGGGGCAGATCTAATTACACCACCTTCTGCTAATGATCACATGTAATATATGCATCCAACACACTTTTACAATGAAGCAGGAAGTTCTTCCGCTACAATGCAAATGAATACAACACCCCACAATTTGAATCCAATGACGAACCACAACCACGACGCAACCCACCACGTAGCAGACGTTGTTGCCACTGCGAAACCGATCACCATTATGAAGACTAATATATTCTCATGTCATTCAAGATGTTGTTAGCAAAAATTCAAGTTATTAATAAATAAGATCACCTGCTCCTTCCAACATTATCCATGTATTTTATACTTATTCAAAACCAAATTTTAAATTTTTAAAAATCACCATAATTTTACTAACAACTTATTTTTGACTTTAATATAAATTTATTAATTGACTTTACTATTTTAAAATTATCTACTACAATAATAACATTAGTAATATTTATTTTTCAATAATAACATTAATAGTATTTAATTTTAATTTTCTTCATTCTCACAAATAAATAACATTTTGAACTATTTATTTTATATTTCTTTTCCAAATAGTTATTTCTTTCTTTCATATATATTTTCTATTTTTTAAAGCACAATAAATATTTTATTTCCTTTTTGTTATTACATATTTTTTTAATAAACTTAAAATACAAAATTTAATTATAATTACAATATTATAAATTATTATAATTTTCTTCCAATTTTTTTTAATATAGAATACAGTTATAAATTTATTGTAATTTATTATTTTTATTTATTATATAAATAAAAAAATAAAATAATTTATTATTTATTTTCTTATTATAATTAATTGCTTAAAATAGCTATAAATAGAATTTTTTTCTCTCTTTATGTTTTTTGTCTCAATTTTTTTTGTATAAATTTAATGAAATTAAATGTTTTTTCCCTTACATACTTTTTTTATTTACCTTCCTCTCTCACATAAATTAAAAATAAACCCCCAAATTTTAATTTTATTTTTAATAAAATTTTTACTTAAAACAAAAGTCTATTACTTTTATCCATTTTTAAATCTATAAATTATACTCTCTAGATTTTTATTTAACATTTCCAAATTTATTTTCCAAAATCATTTCAAATTTTTAATTTACCATCATTAATAAACATCCACAAAATTTAATATTTTCTTTTATCTTTAAATCAAATTACATTTAGCTTAGATAATTTAATTCTTTTTTCTCTCAAAAATTACATTTAATTAAAATTTTCAAAACATCTATAAATAAAATTTTTCATATAAATTAAAAATAAATAATAAATACTTCCAAATTTTTAATTGTATTTTCCTTCATGTATTTACCAAAAAAAACTTTTACATATTTTTAAATCTATAAATTACAAGGCCTAATTTTTTTTAACATTTCCAATTTCATTTCAAATTTTTAATTTATCAATAAGGATAACCATTCACAAAATTTTAATATTTTTATTATCTTTAAATTAAATTAAATATTTAGATAGTTTAGTTTTTTAATCTCACAACTAATTTTAAATTTATTCTCACAATCTTTAATTAATTTTTTAAAACATTATTTATATAGTAAAAATTTGATTTTTATAAAATTAATTTCTCATATTCTATAATAAATATTTATAATATTTTTATATATTTTCAGATTTTTCAAATAAAAAAGTCACACACAAATTAAAAAATTTTATACTTTAAAACAAAAAATATATAAAACTTAAAAAAAAACCCTTTCAGAATTTAGTTTCCAAACACCAGAATTCTAATTGGATATAAACTTTAAAATTGCAAAATTTGAATTGAGGATTTTGTTTTGGGAAAATAGAATTCTGGCCATGCTAATGATGTTAGTTTGAAAAATAAAGTTGAATAAGTGTTATTTAGAAAATAATTGTTTAAAACATTGGTAAAAGTCATAAAGGTAGAAAAGTAGTGTTCTATTTCATTGATCTTAAAATATTTAATCACTCGTCTTAATCTGATATTACTGATTTTTTTCTTGTAAAAGATTTATTAACAAAATAAATTAAAATTATATAGAAATATAAAATTATATTAAAAATTTAATTATTATTAAATCCTTGTATTTTTATGAAACATCTCTACAAAAAGGAATTTAAATATTATTTTCAATTTTATAAATTAATTACTTTATTTTAAATCTTAATTAAAATCCATTTTTATTTAAATTAGATCAAGAATATTTTTATAACTTATTATATTATCTAATTAATTTAAATTGTTTTCTATTACACCAATGAAATATACTATAATCATTCTGCTTATTTCTACTCAATTTCTTTCAATAAAAAAAAAATATTTTATCATTCATTTCTCTTCCTATCCTTCCTTTTTCATGTTCACCTCAATTCAAACAAAGAAATTAGAATAGGGTAAAATTGATTGTTCATCCTTGTATGGGTTAAAGAAACAGACGTAGCGGGCAAGAATGGCAAGACCCTAAAATGGATAAAATGAAAAAAAAAAAAACCCTGAAAGTTGAGAACCCTAATATTGGGCCGGGTTCAAGTTTTTGGTGAACCAGATGGCCCGTTTTTGAACCCCCCTTCGTCTCACGCTCACGGTGTTGCCTCGCTTCAGAGGCCAGCCGAATTTGCTGCGTCTCCTTCCTTGACCACGGAACAGTTCAATACCAATTCCAAACCTCAGGGAACCAACCCATCAACGTAACCCTTCTCTCTCCCTCAATCGTGGCACTTTCCCATCCACCAACCCATGCCTTCCACGCCTCAAATGCACTAAAAATCATTCCCATCTCCTTCCCTCATATCCATGCACTCGGCAATGGACTTCACCAGGTTCTCCTCTCCTAAATCTCCCCCCATCTTCACGCGCCCCCTCACCTGGGTCACCTCCACCGCCCTCCGCCACCAACGCCGCCATCTTCCTCCCCCAACCCCACCGCCGCCACCTCACCCCACTCCTCCGCAAACCACTAACCACGCCCTTCTAACTTCTCTTCTAACCACCAGGGTTCTAGACTCTTCCAAATGTAAATCCATTTTGCCCCATTTGTCCCCCCACGAATTCGATCGCTTATTCTTCCCCATCCACCACACCGTTAACCCCAAAACGACACTCGACTTCTTCCGTTTTGCCACTAAGCATTTTAACTTCCCTTTCACCTTCCGCTCCTATTGCCTCCTCCTTCGCTCGCTCCTCGCTTCCGGCTTTTTGCCGCGCGCCAGGTTCTTGCTCACTAGTTTGATCGACGGTCACGTTCCCACGTCGTTTCACGACCGCGAGAACAGGCTCCGCGAAATAGCTTCCTCGATGCTGGAGCTGAATCAGGCTTCGGATAAACGTCACGGCGAATTGGATTTGTTGCTCCACATTCTTTGCTCTCAGTTCAAGAACTTCGGCTGCCATTGCGCTTTTGATATTTTTATCATGTTTTCCAAGAAGGGCATTTTCCCGTGTTTGAAAACTTGCAATTTTTTGCTGAGCTCATTAGTGAAGGCCAATGAACTTCACAAGAGTTATGAGGTGTTTGATGTCGCTTGTCAAGGCGTTGTGCCTGATGTTTTCACGTTCACCACCGCAATTAACGCGTTTTGTAAGGGAGGGAGGGTTGGGGACGCAGTGGATTTGTTCCGCAAGATGGAGGAGCTCGGTGTTTCGCCGAATGTGGTTACTTACAACAATGTGATTGATGGGTTGTCCAAGAGTGGGATGTTAGAAGAGGCGCTTGGGTTTAAGGATAGGATGGTTAGGAGCAAGGTGAATCCGAGTGTGGTGACCTATGGTGCGCTCATCAATGGTTTGATGAAGTTGGAGAAGTTTGAGGAGGCGAATGAAATGTTGGTGGAAATGTATAGCAAGGGTTTTGCTCCCAATGAGGTTGTTTTTAACTCCCTGATTGATGGGTACTGCAGGAAGGGAAATATGATTGAGGCATTGAGGATTAGGGATCAGATGGTATTGAAAGGCATGAAGCCTAATTCTGTTACTTTTAATACTCTTTTACAGGGTTTTTGCAGGAGCAATCAAATGGAGCAGGCTGAGCAGGTATTGGGGTACCTATTGTCTAGTGGTTTGTCTGTTAACATGGATGCGTGTTCGTATGTGATTCATCAGTTGTTGCAAAATTCTAGGTTGGGTTCGGCATTAAAAATTGTTAGAGAGTTGTTGTTAAGGAACATCAAGGCCAATGATAGCTTGCTAACCATGTTGGTTTCTGGACTTTGTAAATGTGGAAAACATTTGGAAGCGATTGAGCTTTGGTTTATGCTGGCAGGTAAAGGGCTTGCTGCCAATACAGTTACCTCAAATGCTCTTCTCCATGGACTTTGTGAACAACTAAGCATGGACGAAGTTTTCGAAGTACTCAAACGAATGCTTGAGAAAGGTTTGGTACTGGATAGGATCTCATACAACACACTTATTTTTGGTTGTTGTAAATGGGGTAAAATTGATGTAGCTTTCAAACTCAAGGAAGAGATGGTTCATCAAGAATTTCAACCAGATACGTATACCTATAATTTCCTAATGAAAGGGTTGGCTGATATGGGTAAGATAGATGCTGTTCATAGGCTTTTGCATGAAGCCGAAGAACATGGCATAGTTCCCAATCTATATACACATGCACTTTTATTGGAAGGATATTGTAAGGCTGATCGGATTGAAGATGCTGTGAAATTGCTTAAGAAGTTAGTTTATGAGAAAGTAGAGCTTAGTTCTGTTGTATATAACATACTTATTGCAGCCTACTGTAAAGATGGGAATCTGACGGAAGCCTTCGAATTGTGTGATGCTATGAAAAGTGGGGGCATGCCACCTACCTGTGCCACATATTCTTCTCTAATACATGGAATGTGTTGTATTGGCCGTGTGGATGAAGCAAAGGAAATTTTTGAAAAAATGAGAGATGAAGGCTTGCGTCCAAATATATTTTGTTATACTGCTCTAATTGGTGGTTACTGTAAGTTAGGTCAGATGGACAAAGTGGGGAGTATATTACAGGAAATGTCTTCACACAGTATACAACCTAATAAAATTACTTACACTATTATGATTGATGGGTATTGTAAATTAGGAAATGTGAAAGAAGCTACAAAACTTTTAAATCAAATGATAAGAAATGGAATAGCTCCAGATACCATCACTTACAATGTACTGCAAAAGGGATATTGCAAGGAAAGGGAGCTAGAAGTTGCTTTACTGAGTAATCATATGTCTAACACGGGACTACACTTAGAAGAAGAAATTACGTATAACACATTGGTTGACAGATTGCATCCACATACAGCAGTTATCAATAAAGAATGATGAGGAAACTTCTCAAATTTTTTATGCTTAGTTGATGCCAGGGCGTATATGGTTAAGCCTGCCATTGTCTAGTTTGATTCTAAAATGCTTGCTATCTGTAAAATGAAGTTTCATATGGCTGATATCTAGATGCGTGGATGACTAGCAACAACTAAAGCGGCATACGAGAACTTGGCTTCTTAGTTAAAAAAGAAGTCATGGTGTTTAGAGGTTAGTCATTTCGGATAATTTTTTTATTCTTTACATTGTATTTGTTAATTTTGTTTTTCCTTTATTTATCTGATTTGATTTTTTAAACAATTATTTGATAATAGTATTATAGGAAGATGGATGTTTTAAGGATTTGCTCCATAGGCAAATATTTCCATTTGGTGTTCTGAGCTACTTGTGCGATAATATCTTATTTGTCAAATTATTGATTTTAGGAAAATACTGTTAGATTAGGATTTTGACCACCCTGTGGTTATAAATACTTCTTTTTAGGTTACCTATGTTAGTCATGATTTCAATGTTGGTTAATTAGAGCAATTAATGGTGCTTTTCTGTTAAACCCAAGCATTCTTTGTTCCACCTTGTCTTCTCTTGATATTAATGGTTTTAATTATGTCCGCCGGCATGTTCTCTGGATGTTAGAACCATTTCTACATTGTCCATCTTGTATATTTTTCTTAGTGTTAAAGATCTATTGGTGCATTGATAATTATAACAGTAATATTACTATTTTGCCTGAACAATTTTGATTATTTTTCATGATTATGCTTGGTTCTCTGTAAGGCCTGATGGAATGATTTCAACTTTGAACTCCTGTTTTATAGTGTGTTTAGTTTATTTTATCATTTTTCTTCCAATTTCAAACTCTAGTTCAGAAAAAGTAGGAAACTATATCTTGCAATGTAAGTTTACTACTTTGATTCAAACAATTTGTTTGGGATTTATGGCTTGCGATTGGTATGTCCTACTTTTTGAGCAGATTCTCATGATTATGAGATACAAAGGCAGAATGTAAACATTTAAAAGTGTAGACCTCTGCTACTCAATTTGATGTAAGATGCATTGTGTTTATGGGTTCCGCAGTATTCCGTGCATGGCTGTTCCATAATTTTGTGAGCTTTTTTATTGCGTTCTTGTTATCTTCTGGTTCTCTAGACTATAGATATTGTGTTTTTTCAGTTTTGGAGGATATCTTATATTATACTCCTTCAGGTGTACTTTCTCTCCTTCAGGGGTATTGGAGACAACATAAAAGACTTCAAGAAAAAAGCCAGGGGATCTTCAATACTAAAACATGGTATATTTACTTGATCCTCTGCAGAGCGATGACGAGGATCACATGTCAGATACAATGTAACAGCTAAAGCAGAATGTTCAATCTGTGGAATGGTAACTACAGTCTTATTTGCTCTTTTAATTTTAACCATAATTTTATTTAGTTTGTTTTCCTAACCACCATCACCAACTAGCCCCTTAAGTTACAAAAAGAAACTAATAAGAAATTCAACGAACAGGAATTCATCTCCACCGAATGATTTTTCCATACTTAGGCAGGGAGGGGAACATGATTTAGAAAAAGGCTACAGGAAGAATGCATAGACTATATTTAAAGTTTATACAGGACAAGTGGAGACGTTTTCTAGCTTGAATGTGAGGGTTTTCTTTTCCTCCCTCCGAATTTTTCGTTCTATTTGTGCAATTTCTATGTATTTGATCTTTATGTATTTATGAATTCATATTAATTTCTTCAGGTACGTGCTGGTGGCAAGATAACTGAGCGGATTTGGAAGCTTCAAGATGCCCCTGCATTTAAGGAACATGTGATTTTTGATGATTAGTGGCTAGCAAGTTTACAACTTGGAGGTGGCTATCCAGGCTATGGTAGATAGAGTTTTTAAGTATTAAATTTCTGAATTTAACTTGGACTATGACCTCTTGGTTCCACTTCTTCATTAACTGGTGGTTCTGTATCTTCGTTAACAGATGGTTCCCCATCTGAGCCCTTTCTGAAGAATTCTGGAAGAAGACAGAAAGAACCAATATAAACATGAAAAGGAAACCTCCAAATAATCTTGAATATTGTTTATTTGAACGTCTTTACCCTTTAGTAATTAAAATACTGAGAGTGTTATTCATATAGCTATAACTATACGATTACTTGCACATTAATAAAAGTAACATTTTTTTAATTTTTTTAAATTCTTGTCCTGAGGAAATGTATTGTTAAATTTGCTTAATACGGGAGGAAAATAATTTAAAAGATAAATTTTATTATGAAATATTAATATTCAAGTGGATGAAGCTAATATGAATTGTTTGTATTTAAAACGCAGTTCTAAATATGACAATTATTTACACTCGTATTTTAAATTTGACCTTCTGAATTATATATGAAAAGTTCAGTCCTAAAAAAATTTATAAAATTCATGTACAAATAATATGGTAAATAAGCATATTTGAGAACGCCTCAAATATTAAATGAAGTTTCACCATTCAAATTCTAATATAAAATCTGTTCTCGAAAATATCGCATAAACTTTTTTGGAAAAAGTTTATGACTTTTGAGAGTAACGATTTCGTTGTTTCTAAGGATTTTAGGATGAGTCTCAAGCATTGCTAAAACATGTAAAGTTAGACGAAATGCGTACATTTTCAAATTACACATTCCCAACATTTTCATTTAAAATACTAAATGATATAAAATTTATTGTTCTAACCGCTTAGTTTTTTTTATTGTTATTAGCTAATTCATATAAAATATTTTTTCCGCACTCAAGCACCTTATATAGAGCACCTTATATTTATATATTTTCTATTAGGTAATTTAGTGTTAAATTTTTAACATAATTTAATTATTTTCAATTATTTAATATTAAATCTTAATAAATTAACAAAACGCTTATAACTGACTATGATTAGTAGGAGTAACCGTTAATGTAAGCTGTAATTTTTTAATAATTAAATTGGATTCTAATAATTAGACCTTTCCTGATAAATATATGCTTATTAAATTTCTTATTATAAGTGAATTACTTTTTATATCTCATTATTTTATTTTAGACTTAAAATACACTCTCGACTCTGACGGTAGAATTATAAATTTTATATGTTTAGAAAGTTAAACAAAGTCTAGTTTAATTAGTTTTTAAAAAATTTACCAATTAACGTAACATAAAAAAATCAACAAAGTTGGGTCACTTTATCTAAAGTATGTCACATTATTAAGTTCCTAGATTCATATTTTTTTTAGTGAAATAAGGTCCAACTTTTATATTTTTAAGTCCTATTTTCATAAAAAATGGTCTAATGTGATTTGAAAGAATAAAACGTTAAAAGAAAAAGGTAGTCAAAATGTTCACCTGTATTTTCTTTTTTTTTTAAATTACACACTCTAGAACGAAAAATAATTTAAAATAGTAAATAATATCAAAAAATTATATTAAGAAATCAAGTTTCCAAAATGTTTGATTATTTTTCAAAAAGTATTTATCAATTATTAAAAAAAATTCAATGAATTTAGATTAAATGATCTGAAGTTTTTCTAGGACAATTGTTTCCACTTATTTGTTTCAAAATCTTTTATGGTGGTTCTAAAAAGTCTAATTTAAATGTTTTCAAGTCTCATTTTTCAACACAATTAGTCTTGTATCATTTGGATGAGTAAAATAAAGAAAAAGGTATTAAGACAAATTAAATATATGTTTGTCTATACATTTTCACGTTACACACAGTAAGAGAAAAATCCATTTAAAATAGGAAACAATATCAAAAGAATTATAAATTTTACAGGATAAAAACTAAAAGCTTAAACCTCAAATCAATAACTATTTAATGTGAGATCAAGTTATATTAACTTTCTCATCATTCTATCTTATTAGAATCTAAGTAGATTCCATTAAATTGTAATTACATAATGATTACAAAATATACTGTAAGTGATCCCTCAACACAACTTGAACTACAGAAAAACGTTTTAAGTCTTTACAAACTCTTCCAAGGGCGAAAGAGAGAGACTTTGGAACAACCTTCTTTAATTAATGTATTTGTTTGAAATTTTTATCTTATTCTCTGTTTAAAGGTAAGGGAAAATGGAGTTAAACTTTATCTATTATTAATCTTAATAAATTTATGTGTGTTTTATTCATCTTTTATTTTAAACATCTTTAACTATATAGTTTCTTAGTTTTTTTTTTCTTTATTTCTTTTATTTCCAATTATCCATTGCTCCCATTTATTTCATTTATTTTATCCTCAGTTTTGTACGGTTCCTAATTATTTTATTTTATCTCAAGTTTTGCACTTTATTTAAATTATCTTTAGTTTTGCACTTATCCTACTTATTTTATTTATTTTATCTCCAGTTATGTGTTGGTCTTGTTTATTTTATGAAAGTCATCTCTAATTTTATAAGATCTATATTTATTTAAAATTATTGCTTTAATCATTATTTTATTCTATTTTGTAATAATTTAAATATCATTTTTATGTAAATACATATGAAGTAAACATATGTATTTTTGATGAATTTGATAAAAGGAAGCCATTTATATGCTATATTTTTATTTACTAGTTGTATTTGTTTTGCTGTTGTGTACAATTTGTGAATTGAGATATTATATATGACATAACTTAATGGTCATTGTGTTATGTGGTTGATGGAAAGGTCATGAATATGTTTGTGGAGAAAGTCTTGGGTTTCAGAGTTGAACCAGGATAATGTATAAATGCCTGTTTTTGGGAAGTCACAGTTTGGTACAACTTAGGGATGAACGGCAGGGACCAGTTAGGTTCTAAGGAAGTATTTCAAGTAGGTGAATATCTTGATAGTTTAGGGTAGCGCCCTTGACTAGGATAGTTCACAGGCCGAACTTGATAATGTCTGATACCTGCTTTGAGTCGCCAAGGTTAGGTAGTGAGTATATATCTCTTTTGTGGACAGATGGCTAAAATTCTCGAGAAAGTGATTATGATTGTACCAATGTTGTGATGAGATATACTCCAACTACCTAATCATTTTCCAAAAGAGTTTTGATTTTTAGGGTTGGATCATCAAAAGTGATGGTATATGGATCCCTATGTCTGGTAAAGTGAGAGTAATTCTTGTGGTTTTGGGTTAAGTTATATGCCTCATTGCTTATGTTTGTGATTATAGGCCCCCATTGTTTGTTAAGTTTATTAAGATTAATATTAAGGATTATAAAGACCTCACTCCTTTCATGTTTCTCTTTCATATGTGCTTGTTGTATGAGTAAATACAGAAACTGCTCAGTAAAGAGTTATCGGGAAAGAATCTTGGAAGATTTTCTGGATGACTTACTTATGAAGAACCTAGTTTTAATGTCTTAAAATAGACAGTTTTATATTCTAATGTAGAACTCAATTTGATGTAAACTTATTTGTAATATATTACGAATGTTTACAAAAGATGTATACATTTATATTAGTGAGATAATATAATGAGTTATATATTCTTTTGAAAAGTTTATTTAAACATAATTTTTATTTAAATGATAAATAATTAAATAGTAGACGGGGTGTTGCAAATGTCCTCTTTTTCGTTAGTGCCTAAAATAATAAAGTTTAAACATGAAGATTTTCATAAAAGGTTAGTGAATCACATTTTCTCAAACATTTTTGAGAACCATGCAAACTTAAACATATATGTAATCTACAAGTATAAATTTGATGGGAATTTCAAACTTTATCACTAAATAAGACTTTCATTATATTTAGTTATACTAGGGAGATATAAATTATTGAAGTTAAATGCTTCTTACATTGAGAAAGAATAAATGAGTGAAAAAATGAATATAATTCAAACTTTATATCTCAATTTGTTATAAGGATATTACAACAAAAACAAACTTCTTCTTCATTTGCTTCTCTTATATTTAGTTTAACATCGCTATTCTTTAAGCTTTTCTCCACCTTTATCTTCTTTAAACTTCCCTTAAGTACCATTAAAAGATGAAATTAGTCTAACTCTTCATCATCGGAAGAAAGAATCATAGGAGTTGTTGAAAATGTTGGCAACAAAGGCTTGGATCGCAAATCCAAAACCCATGCAGTCATGTCATGTCACTTCTTAGCTTCTTTTCTATCTTGACAAAGGAGTGCATTAAACATATCCAAAGTGATTTAAAGACTAACATTCTTAGTCTACAAAGCATTTAAAGACATATGACTTAGGGAAGAACACAAATACATACGTGGCAACTCCACGACGAAAGTTGTCTTAGAAGCAAAAACATAAAAGCATATGTGTGGCACAATGCATATTGTGGTGGAAGTTGGATTGAATCAAATCTCTACAATGGGGTGATATTATATATAAAGGTTTACTAGAAGCATCTAGATGAGGTTTTTCCTTAGGTTCAAGACTTTCATTTCTTTCTAAATCTTCACCCTCACAAATGTAGACTCATTGAGTTGTCCTTTAGCATCGTTCCTCAAAAGGTTCATCGTGTTTACTCCAAAGAAGCAAAGAACCATTGTGTTAGAGAAAAATCCACCAGACCTTATTTATTTTGATTAAGTGATATTAAAAAAAATGTAAATCACAAATATGTTTCATCTATAAAACACAAGTTTTATACAACAAATCATGCAAGACGTCGTGCGTTTCATTTGACAGATGATACAACTTATATCTGATAAGTCATGCTAACTATTAAGATGTTGTTTAAAGAATAGATAAGCATTTTATATTGCATTGAGCATATTTAATACACCTCTACATTCATGCATAAACAGGCAAAGTTGTGAAGATGAAGATTTGAAGTGAAGACTCTCAACAGGTAGAAAATGATTCACAATGACTCTTTTCTCAACTTAGTATTTAAAGAAGTCTTTCAAGTTGAAGTAAAAGAAGACATGTGATCAAAAGTGAAAAAAACAATATCAATTTCATTGCTAAAAGCTATAAGTGCCCAGATCTTTGACAAGAATAATGTTCGTTTTCAAATAGAAAACTAGTAGAGTGATTAAACCTTATATTATTGTAATACACTACCTCTTTGTTTAGTGATAAAAACTTTATGATCTTTTAGATAACTCCCATCTTTTACCAACTCTTAGCTAGGAGCGGTTATTTTCTAAGTAATACTCATGTTTAGTCTGTAGTTGTTGTAGTCAAAAGAATACTCAATATCTTAATCAAAAGTAGTTGAATTCCAAAGAATACTCGATTTTAGCTAGGAGTGTTGCATTCTAAACAATACTCAGTGGGTTTCCCTAGAGTGGTTGAGGTTCAAACAATACTCAGGTTTTAAGCTAGGAATGATTGAGTTCCAAATAATAGTCAATTTTTTAGCTAGGAGTGATTGTGTGTTTGAATAATACTAGGGTTGTTTTAACTAAGAGTGATGAAGGTCCAAATAATATTAGTTTGTATTGCAACATTAGTCTACTTAATGAAACTCGATCAATTAATCACCTATTGGATGTAGTTTGTTGTTTATAGATGAACCAATACAAAAATACCTTAGGTAAATCTTTCTCATCCTTTATCTTCTTAAATTTCATGTTATTAATCTTCTTAAATACTTTGCCTAACACTTCTTTATGAATATTTGATTGTTTCTTATCAGTCTAGGTGTAATAATCAAATTTGAAATCTCTAGTTTCTTCCACAACCAAAGTACTAGAATTATAAATGCTACAAGCCTTTGATATGCTTGAGCAACCAAGAAATATACCTTTTTCAAACTTGGAGTCAAATTTGTCAAATTGATCCTTAGTGTTAAGGATATTACAACAAAACCAAAAGAATGAATGTAACCTATGTGGGTTTTTTTGTTCCTTCATAGTTCATAAGGAGTCTTTTCTAGTATGGGTATTATAAGTATTATGCTTTCTACATAACAAGCAGTGTTTATTTCCTCTGTCCAAAAGTGTTTTAGCAATAAATTCTTATAGAGCATGGTTTTAGCCATCTCATGAGGAGTTCTATTATTGTCTTCAAATCCCATTTTGCTATGTGTTCTTGACGATTTTTTTTTGCGATGTATGCTATTAGACTCATAAAACATCTTAAACTCTCCATTTTTGAACTCAACTCCATAGTCAATTATGATGCTAAAGATATATAAACCCTACTCGTTTTTTACTATTTTGTATAACACTTCAAACATTTGAAAGACTCACTCTTGTGTGCTAGAAAGAATACTCACGTGAATGTAGATAGTCATCAACAATGATCAAACCATACCTTTTGCCTCCTAGACTCAACGTTCTAGTTATTCTGAATAGATTCATATGTAGAAGTCATAAGGGTCTAGCAATGCAAACACAATTTGTTAGCACCAGGAGATGCTATATTGATTTGATGAAGCCAAACCAATTACAACTAAAGCTGCTGAGTTAATTTGAAGAAACCAGCCAAGTTGACCAAGTCAATACCAAGTGCTTTCAAGTGAAGATGCATGGAGTTTGCATGAAGATTGAAGTTTTTGGGTCTAGGCTTTAGGTGGTGTTGGTGTGTATAGATTGAGGTTAAAAACTGTGATGATAAATGTGTTGATCATTGATAAGCTCCACTGTGAAAATTGGCTTTAGCAAGGTTTTAAAAAATCATTAAAATCAGATTTCAAATTTTGATAAACCGTTTTAACTGTCTTTTAAAAATTTAGTCGACTGAGTGTCAAAACAATCGACTAAAGTTTGATAGTTGTCACTACAGCTGTTTATATAGCTGGTGCGTTTTCAAAAAATATTAAGAGAGAATTTTTTAACATACTACTCTGATTGAGTTGAGATTTTTCAAGCAAGAGAAAACGTTACCACACTTTTTGAGATCAAGATCAATTTGAAGTTTTCAAAGAATTCATCAAGAACTCAATTTTTGCATTCTGCTGGAGCTTTGAAACTGACTGTACATTTCTACATCATTGATCTGACCTCAGCCTAAGCACTCTATACTTGTTTCCTCTTACATTACTGATCTGTTGTATAGAGTTGCTTTTGTTAGTTGATTTCTGTGTAAATCTTTCAACTGTATTAAAACTGCTACTGTGTTCTTGAATTACTAGAGTGTAATTCATTGTACAGTGAGTCTGTATTGGTGGATAGCCTGCTGCGGGGAGCAATGTGAGCTATAGGTTTCTATGTAACTGTGACTTGCTATAGGTTTCAGCAAGGGTATTCTTGAAACACACAGTGAGTTCTATGTGGTTTCTTTGTCTGCTGAAGGTTCAGTAGTGGTTTGCTGCAGGAAGCAGTGTGAGGCGTTTCTTGATTATATAGTGGATTCTATATAACTGTGACTTGCTGTAGGTTTCAGCAAGGGTGTTCTTGAAACACACAGTACAGGTTCAGCAGTGGTTTGCTGCGAGGAGCAGTGTGTTCTTGCTATGTGCAAGTGTTGTAAACTTGATCAGTTTGATCATTTTTAGTGAAATCCTTACTGTGGAGTAAGGGACTGGACGTAGCCCGTTTTGTTGGGTGAACCAGGATAAAAATCTTTGTGTTCTTGAATCTTTTTTCCCTATCTTGATCACTGGTTCAATTGATTGTTTCACTGTGTTATAAACTATTTTTAGAATCAATAATTGGACTCTATTTGTTTAGGACTTAATCATTTTATAATAATTGTTTCTTTTATAAAAAGAATTTTATTTTTTGATTGGTTCTTAATAATTGAAATTGTTAACTGGATTGAATCTGACCAGTTCATTATGTGCTATTAACTTCGTTTCAGTGTTTTTAATTAGATCGGTTCCGCAGTTACATTTGATTCAATTCTGTCTAAAGCATTTGAATTCTGATAAATCTGTTTGGTTTGTTGCATTGTGCTGTGACTTGATTGAGTTTTGTTTACTGATTCATTCTATTGCACTGTTTAGTAAAGTCAATAAAGATCCAGTCTATCAAACTGACTTGCATTTTCTTAAAAGATTAAATAGTTTTGAAAAAGATTTTGAAATCCAATTCACCCCCTTCTTGTATTTCAGCCAAAACAGTTTCTTACACAATTTTTAGATTTAAAGAGATTTTTTAACTGTTTTTCCTTCTAATATGCTTCACAGAAGATAAGTTTTCTAGGAAAGATTGGACAATCCTATAACAAAGTATTTTTTAATAAAATTTGAAATATATTTTATATTCAAAGGCTCTAAACTTTTGTGCCATAACTATCTTTCATTTTTTTTAAACAAGCAAGTTACATTTTGGTTATTTAGATTTATCAAATCAATCTTCCAAAGAAATTATTCTATCGTTTCACATATTATTTATTAGAAGATGAAATTATATATTGGTTTTTGTTGAAAGAGACCATATTATACAATTCAAGACTTCTCTCAATATAATTAGAGATTATATAATTCATTAGGTAATATTTGATCTTGCGAAAAGTAAAATTTGTAATTATATTGAAACTCATATTATTATTACAAATTATTTAATTCAAAAGACTTCTAGATAACACAATTTAAAATAAACTTAAAAAACTAATGTAAAACACCTCCATCATCATAGTTGCTATAAAATAAAAAAGGCAAATTAGTCACTTTGAAAGAAAAGAATTTTGAGGTGCAGCATGTTAAAACCTAGTGAATGTTATGAATGAGATCCTTTTGGTCCAATCTACACTGTTGTATTGTTGGGGATGTTATTTTTACCCTTTGTTTTACTAAGTTCACACCCTAACATTGTTGTACTTATGCAAAATTATGCCCAAAGAAACTAAAACATTTCAACTAAGTAGATATACCTTTAAACAGTTTGAGGACTGCGAATAATAATTAGAGCTTCAAAATATTTAAACTTATTTAAGAAGTATGAAATAAGAATTATAGTTTCAAAACTTTTGGATTTATATGCAAATTGGGTGTTGAAGTTTCTAAACTTTGGCCACCATTATGCTGAGAAGACTTATGAAACTGTATTCCACCTTTCTCAAAAGTCATGTGTGACAACTCCTAATGTTTTTTCGTTGAGGAATTAAGAAAATAAATTTAACTTTCTAAAAATTTAAACTAGCTCACCCATAAAATAAAATAAACCTTTTCAATGGGAAATGATGTAACATCCCATATTTTTTATATAATAGGAACCTTTTTCATATAAATTATATAATAGAACTAAATATAAATATCCATAAATATATTTTAAAATATATTTTTTCACATAAGATTTAATAAAAATATCTTTATACAATCATAAAATAAAATAAAGCTGTAGACTTTTCCATTAGCTCACTAAGGAGTCACACCACATGTTAAATATTCTGCTGGCGTATAATAGACGATTGTCGCAAATTTTAAAACAACAAACAAACAAAACCACAGAAAAAAAAAGGGTAATTAAAAAAATATATTTTCATAAATTAAATTTCTATCTCAACCAAACAACAACAAATCAAGTTTTCATAATTCATCTCATATCATACATATACTGACTCGCATACAAAGACATTTGACTCTCTACTTTCGGAAGACTCAGGCATTAAGTTAGACTCAGAGGTTTGCACCAGCCATATATTATCATCATTCTGTTCCGATCAACTCATATTTCAAACCTCAGATATAGTCTGTTTTGATTAGTTTCTATTTCAAACCTCGGATACAGTTCCCATACGCACAGAGTTAATCTATATGTCCTATTTCGATCAGCTCATATTTCAAACCTGGTCATATGAACCTCCTTCGACTCTCACCACCCGCCACCCATTAATCTTCATCTATGTGAATCCAATCTACCAGTAGAGTTAGGATACCTCGTTAGCTCAAATCTCTAAACAACACATATCCTAACAATCTCAACACGATATCTCCTTTCCCAGAGACACTACATCTTGATCACCATTTTATATCATTCACAAATATTGATACTACATCATATCATCCATAAACATTTATTCCATTCAATTCAAATTCATCCAATTCATATTTAATAAACAAATAATTACGATATCTTTTAAAAACAATCAAACTAGCTTCCCTTACGTCTATAAAGTAGAGATACTCAAAGGACTTCCGAAAACCTAAAATCACGGGCAATCTAACTTTGTTCAAGAATCTGATCAAACATTTTTGCTCTACTCAACACCTAAAATCTAGGAGTGACCTCTAATCGTCAGTTTGACAAGGAAGGAAGGCAAAATTTTTTGCTAGAAGGCAAAGAAAATGGGAAGAACAACTTTTTAGAGAGAGTTGATAATTTTTATAAAAATAACAAAAAATATCTTCTTAAAGAGAGTTGGTGGTTGTTATTATGAAAACAAAAACGACATAACTGATCTACCTATTTTTTTAAAACTTTTTTGTTAAAAAAATATTCATGTGTTAACTTATTTATTTCTAATGCTATATTCTGAGTTGGTTTTTATTCTTGAGCTATTTTCTAGGATATTACATTCTCCCAACAACAAAAACTTTTTTCCTCAAAAATTGACATACTAGTAAAGGAATAAAGATAGGTTTTCTAATGGTTTCATGCATCTTCCAAGTTGAACCACTAACCTTAGCACCTTATACAATAAGTCGTATAATAGAGCAAGCAACAATACAACAACTCTATAACTAACATCCAGTATCCTTCAAAAGTAAACATCCCAAATTTACTTAATAGTTGTGTATATCAATACTATCAAAACACTTACTATAAAGAAATACTTTACAAACATTCCAATTTATGTCTAACATTCAATTTCATACAAAATGTAATTAATAAATCAATATAAAACTTTTAAGAATACTCTAAACATGAAATCTTAAGATAAAATGATTTTGATTAAGTCATGAGTGTGCACCCTCACTACTTTATCAAGATTCTTTTTCTTTCTTAATAATTTCATCCTCATTCATCACCATCAACTTAACTCAAATACAATCAAAATTTCAAAGATCATGGTCCAACATCTAACTAGAAACATTTTGCTTATTTCTCAAAACTAAATTTCAAAATTTTACACGCAGAAGAAACACAATAAACCCACTACCCTCAGATCATCCTAAGGACGAACTACTTTGATACCAAATGTAACATCCCATATTTTTCATATAATAAGATTTTTTTTTTTGCATAGAAATTATATAATAGACCTAAATATAAATATCCATAAATATATTTCAAAATATACTTTTCCACATAAGATTTAATAAAAATATCTTCATACAATCACAAAATAAAAATAAAAGCTTTAGACTTCTCCTAAGGAGACACACCATAAGTTAAATCCTCTGCTCACGTGTAATACACGATCATCACAAATTAAAAAAAAAACAAACAAACACCACACAAAAAAAGGGTAACCTATAGAGTTTTAAAAAATATTTTTTCATAAATTAAATTTCTATGTCATCCAAACAACAACAAATCAAGTTTTCATAATTCATCTCATATCATACATATATTGAATCACATCAAAGACATTAGACTCTCTACTTCCATAAGACTTGTGCATTGAGTTAGACTCAGAGGTTTGCACCTTTCATACATCATCCATCTATTCCGATCAACTCGTATTTCAAACCTCGAACATGGCCATATGCACCTCCTTCAACTCTCACCACTCGCCACCCAGTAATCTTCATCTATGCAAATCCAATGTACAGTAGAGTTACGATACCTCCTTAGCTCAAGTTCCCAAACAATGCACATCCTAACAATCTCAACATAATATCTCCTTTCCTGAAGATATTATGTCTTGATCACCATTCCATATCATTCACAAACATTGATAGTGCATCATATCATCCATAAACATTCGTTCCATTCAATTCAAATTCATCTAATTCATATTTAATAAACAAATAATTACAATATCTATTAAAAATATTCAAACTAGCTTTCCTTATCTCTATAGAGTAGAGATACTCAAAGAAGTTCCAAAAATCTAAAATCACGACAAACCTAACTCTATTGAAGAATCTGATCAGGCACTCTTGCTCTACCCAACGCCAGGAATCTATGGTGACCTCTGATCATCAGTTTGATATGTAAGGAAGGCAAAGAAAAGGGAAAGAACAACTATTTATAGAGAGAGAGTTGGTAGTTTTCATAAAAATAAAACAGAATATCTTCTTAAAGAAAGTTGGTGGTTGTTAATATCAAAAACAAAAAGTGAATAACTGATCTTCCTATTTTTTTTAAACTTTTTTGTTAAAAATATATTCATGTGTTATCTTATTTATCTGTAAATCTAAATTCTAGGTTGGTTTTTATTCATGAGTTATTTTCTAGGGTATTACAAATGATTATAGTTTTGAAAAAATATTAATTTTCATTTTTTAAAAATTTAGTTTTAATTTGAGATAATTTCATTCAATTTTTTAATCTTCTTTTCTTGTAAGGATAATTCAAAAGAAATTTATCAAAATTAATAATTAAAAAATACATGCAACATTGTATTTATAGTTTTAGAATACTAAAACAAATATATCATTGTATTTAATTCTTAACACTTGTTCTTAACACAAAATGAATATAAGAACCTAAATATATACCACTACAAGAAAAAAGCTATTTAGAGACCAATATTTAGCTATCAAATGAAATGGTTGCTAATTGTGACCAAAATAGTCACCAAATTAAATTTTGCTTGCTAAATAACTACAAAATAGAAGTAATGATTGAATTTAGTGACCAATTAAGTCAAATAATTGGTATCTAACATTAGATACCAAAATTTTAGTGAACTATGTCATTAGATTCTAAATTGGTATCTAATTAAGTTAGAGACTAATTTAGAATCTAATAGTATAGGTCACTAAAACCTTAGTAGCTAATGTTAGATACCAATTATTTGACTTAATTGGTCACTAAATTTAATCATTACTTCTATTTTGTACTTATTTAACAACCAAAATCTAATTTGGTGACTATTTTAGTCACAATTAGTAACCATTTCATTTGGTAGCTAAAAATTGGTCTCTAAATGACCTTTTTCTTGTATAACAATGTTCATTAACAAAAATAAATTCACATAGAAGTAAAAAAATAACAAATTAATATAATATGACATTACTTCAAAGTAAGACAGAAAAAAATATAAATTGACATAAATAACTGAAAATTATATGCTTTAAAAAAAATAGTTGGTAAAATAATTCTTATCAAATACTTAAATATTAATAACTATAGTTCTTTCTTTTATTTTAAAAACTAAAATAATAAATAAATCACCTTTAAAACGAGTTTAATGCATCAAATTTTACCCTTTTTTTACCAGTTCGATGAGTTCTTAAAAGACAAAATTTATACACTAACACTAGTTCCTGATTCCAAAAATGGAAATGTTGGATTTTATAAATCTTGGTTCAATCATGACTTCGGTATTCATCTTTGGTAGAGATTATGGAGGAAAACAAATAAAATGGTGCAATTTGGTTCTCAAATTATGAAAATGGGTGATTTTTGTTTTAAATAAATAAATAAATCGTATTATTAAAGTGTGACTACATACATTAAAATCGCATTACAAAGAGACGGTTTCTTAAATGATATGCTAAGCTTGTTGATTAAAATCTTACTACAGAGATATCATTTTGTCTGAAAATTGCATGTCAAACGTGCGACTGTAGGCAAGAAAAACATGAGGAAAATAATCTCATATTAACACAAGTTGTGTCATTGTAACACGACTTTTATTGAAAATCGTGCTAACTCTACACGACTTTAGTTAAGAAAAACTGAATTGAAATCGTTAAAACATGAGACAATTTCAGTTCTAATATAATATTATATTAATTAAGTTTAAAAGTTATAATATTTAGAAATGAATTAATTAATTTATTGTTACATATTAATTTTATATAATATAATAGTTTGTGAAATGTGTAGAAAGTATTGTTATATTTTTAAAATAAAACATTTTTTTGAATGTTATTTTATTATAAGATGATAATAAAGTATTTAAAATTTCAAAAGAAGAATAAAAATGTGAAATAGAAAATAGAGGTAGTAAAATGTGTACAAAAGAAACTTTAAGTGATAACTTTTAGAATAAAAAAATAGTTGAATACTAAAACATACAACTAAATAATAAAAAATGATTTTGATATAAAATGTTGAATTTTAATTTTATATTTGAAATTAAGAAATTGGAATGTAACTATCAAGTAATTTGTTTTGTTCATTTCATTCAACCACAACATGGAAGGGAAATAATTAATTAATATGAAGCGCTAAATGTAATTTTTAATCTTTTAAAGTTAGATAAATTGAGAATAAATGAAATAAATATTTTACATTTATTTGAAAAATATGTTTGTTTTAATTACACAAATGAAAAAAGGCTATTTATGTGACGATATGTCACATGGTGATATTTTTCTCTGTCTTCAAAGTCGTTGTGGTTCAAGTTCGATTGGAATAGGTGGTGTTAGTGGACTATCGTGAGATGGATTATCAAATCCTTCTGGAGGCATGGTCAGTTGATAATGATGCATGGGTGATAATTCACGGAATGTTGATGGTGGTGTCATGGTGGAAGTACCAAACATGTTTGATGTCATAGAAAACATATTTTCTTGCAATGCAAAAGCAGTGAAACTGGTAGGGACCTGGTATGGAAGTTTCAAAGGCATGTTTTGGTGATAGTCCATATATTCTAACATGCCACTTTGTTGACCAAAACCATATTTTTGAGCACTGGAAGATGACCCAAAGTAGAAGTTGTGGCAGTGTGGATCAGCACTGGAAGAAGAGCCCAAGTGAAAGTTGTAGCGGTGTGGTTGTTGAGGTTCTTGCGGTGTGACGTATTGATGCAAAACAATGTGGTAGTTTACCATTAATGAATAAATAATAATATATAACAAATGACAAATAAACTTACATCATCTTCAGAAGAAAGCTGTGATGGCGTAATGTATCAGATAGTATGTTTGATATATCATTTCATATAAGGGATATTATTAGATAAGTGACCATTTCTGTTGAAAGGAATTCCTTGCATTACACAGTTATGATGTTCATTCCACATTTGTATCCATGTTGCATGATATTGAAGCCAATATCGATCAATTCCCCCTCCCCTTCATGTCCTTCTTATGCAGTTAATCGAGGTTTAAGGTGTCCATTGGAATGTTGTGGCGGAACCCAAACTGTCGCATAACTCGATCAACTTAATGTAGTTTCATTGTTACAAAACATATAAGAGGAATCATTGCTTGACTCATAGGAGGAACTATAACTACACCTCTTAAACAGTAAAGAACAGTTAAATTTTAGGAAGTAAATTTTGGGTTGTGTAGTTATGCTAACATATTAAAATGCCAACCAATAAAAAATTCAATATAGTAGAGTATTATCATGAACAAAAATCAAGCAAACGTAAACTAACGCATGCTTTAAATATATATTAACATAAAATGAAAATATTGATTTCTAAAATAAACGTCTTCCAACAAGTTCTTTTTCATAGGTTCATATCCAACAGTAACCCAATGAGATACAGTAGACTACTCAAATATAGTTAAGGAAAATTTTTAGCCTTACCTCAAAGATGATGTATCCTACAATGAATTACAGGGTGTACCTTGCACTGTTGCTAGACAAAGATTGAAGACCTTTCATTGATGCTCCTAAACAGAGCTTGAACACGTTGCTAAAGGAGACCTTTCATTGATGCTGAAGAGCGTCTACCATAGTGTGAAGTGAAATGATGAAGGAGGCCCATGGGTTGAATAAAAGGAACCAACCACCCCTACTTTCCATTCAATTGAAAACAGAGCATTGAATTTAAATAATGCAATGAATGTTTTCTAGCTATTGCAATCAGTGTACTTGAAATTGGTATAATAAGTGTACTACAAAGTGTCAAATAATTAACTGTAATGAACTATTCCAATGCATGCTCCTGCCCTCTACAAGTGTACACAATGTCCAAAACTCTGAAAATTTAGCCTGTCAGCCTACATCTACAATGAGATTCCTGCTATGATTCACGGAACGAATTCAAATAATTTCACATGGCAATGGATTGTAGGGACCCGTGGCTGCAAATGGAGAAAATATTATGTTAGGGATTTAAAGAAATCGTGCCACATTGTGGCAATTTATTCGTCCATAAAACCAAACAAAACATTAGGTATGTCTTTGTTATATATTGTTGAACATTAGACGGTCCAAAGTCCCTTTAGAGGATCAAATCATTTCATAAAGTTTTGATGATAACAAAACTGAAGTATACATTTATATTTGATGACTTATACACATTGCGCAGTTAACATTATTATTATTATTAAAGCAGGAGACACATGGTCCATAAAGAGATAAGTTTTCTTACTATTTACTTTTATGTGTTATTGATTTGATTTAAATTGATTTTATATCATATTGTGCTCTAACGTTCA
>Ga0209700_104048_pt1 | contig 27051 bp, 26 predicted proteins | sample SiratroredBW_FD_187528 | JGI IMG/M metagenome (GOLD analysis project Ga0209700, IMG submission 187528) | Root nodule microbial communities of legume samples collected from California, USA - Siratro red BW (SPAdes) (version 2) | ecosystem: Host-associated > Plants > Roots > Nodule | place: USA... | reverse complement strand
TAAAAACATATTAAGAAATGTAAAAATGTGTAACTCTAAAATATACTTACATCATCCATAACTGAATAACTGTAATGTTTAACATTTGGGATCCCATGGCGATTTCCATTATATCATTCATGTATATGTAGAGTGGCATACCACCATTGTTGACACCAAACACTCTATGATCCCACGAAATTGGACAAGGTGAATCATACATGATGTGAGAAAGCCTAAACAACTCCTGAATTGGATTCACATATGTCTGTTGTTGTTGGTATGGCTGTGGGTCAGGACTTGGTGATTTCTGTTTACTCCCAGTGTCCTATAATAGAAAATAACAAAACTAAATATATTAATTTAAACAAAATTAAGTGTTAATTTAAATAACATGAAGAGAAATGATGATAATCATACCTTATGTTTTTTAGAAATGACCTTTAGGAGATGTGTAGGCCATGCAATAAATGTACCGTCCCATATGAGGCCAAATTTTGTTTTTTTAGCATGCTCAAAGTTTTCTCTACCCCGAAATGCCCCATGAGACCTCCTTTATGTGTTTCTTTTACAAGGAAGGAGTTTTTTTATGTGAACCAAGGGGTATACAAAGTTTTCCTTCTTTAACCCCTAAACAATTCTTGAACCTGAGATTCTATCTCCTTTGTCTCCTCTAGATTTGTTTTGTATGCCGATCTGTTGGGAACAAAATCGATTTGATGCTCTATTCCCCTAAAAGGTGGCAATCTCGTAGGACCATCACTAGGTGAAACATCATCAAATTCTTTTAAAATTTTTTCAACTTGGGGAGATAAAACCTTGGGTTCAAATTCATTAGATGGTGTACACGTGAGTGTTCCTTTACACAACAGGAGGTATGGAGTTGCTTAGTAAGTAGAAAATGTTTTATAGAATTTTTAGTCAAGAAATTCTCCTTTTGAGTGACCTCGTGGGAAGGAACACTAAGCTCCCACACCTCAGACTCATCTTTAGGTCTTAGATTTTGGATTTTCAGACTTTTTTTTCACTATCTATTTTTTTTTTCATTTGGACTTGATCCTCCAACACCTGGGTTGGAGTCAAAGGATGAAGTACAAACTTTCTATGCTTATTAGTGAAAGTACTTTCGTTGGTGAGGCCATCATGAATAGTTTTCTTGTCAAATTGCCATGGCCTCCTTAATAAAACATGGTAAGCCTCCATAAGAACTACATCACATCAAACATCATCGACATAATTACATACCGAGAGCTTGAATTTCACTTGATTTTTAACATTTATGTCCCCCTCCATCATTTATCCAATGTAGTTTATAAGGTTTAGGGTGGGGAAGCATTTCCAAATTTAATTTATCAACAACCTAGAACTACATCAATTACAACATAACCCACTATCAATGAGAGAACATACATTTTCAAAAATTTTATACCGAGTATGAAATATTTTCTCTCTCTATGACTCGGGTTGTGGACTAGTTTGATTATTGAGGGTTCTCCTAATCATTAATAATTCCCCCTCATAAGCATAAGCATCCTCACTAGTTCTCTTTTCATTTTTCTCTTCCTCACTACTATATACATCTTTGGCTCTAATTAAGATGGTTCTGATGTAAGGACACTCAAATTTAATGTTACTAGTGCGGTTTGAGGTGCATTCTCTTTTTTTATTTTTGAACTCTCTTAGACTATGGCTTTTGAAGGGTTTTCTCTTGGTTTTTCTCTCACAAATTTTCCCTCCTTCTTAAGATCTTGCTTGGGGATATGAACTTCTTCTAGGTCCTTTTCTCAAAATTTGTTTCTAAACTATAATACAAATTTGGACCAAGTTATGGAAATCCTTATAGGGAAGAAGTTCTACTAATGGAGGAGCTCCTAGGTGCCTTAGCTTCTTATGCAAGCTTCAATGGAAGTTGAGCATGATGAAACCTTGAAGCACCGAATAGAAGAAGTGGATGAAACTCCTCATGATGCGGAAGCAATGGATGTGGAAGAATTCACCATGGAAGGAAGCGTGAAGGTGAAAATTGGTGAGGTTTTGGTGAAGCAGATAGTGAAAGCCTTGAAGGAGGTTGGGCCAACCTTCAAGAGAGAGCTTCTAGCTTCTAGGAGAAGAAACTCAATGTGAAACTTGAAGTAATGTGCTGAAAATTTGGCAACATTCCATTATTCAAATCAAGTCTACAACAGAGGTTCCTAAACCTCTTAGTTATAGAAGAAGAAAAAGCTAGTAGTTTCTCTAGCAAGCTAAGGTAGTGTGTAGGAGAAGCTAGGGTTAGAAACCCTAGCTTGCCTTGCAAGCTACCTAAGTAGTGTGTAGGAGAAGCTAGGGTTAGGGTAACCTAGCTTGTGGAGCAAGCTTCTCCAAACCCTAGATTGCCTTACAAGCTACCTAAGTAGTGTGTAGGAGAAACTAGGGTTAGGGTAACCTAGATTGTGGAGCAAGCTTCTCCCAAAATCAGGTTGAATCCTAAAAACATTTTTATGTTCTTTTTTATATTTCCATTTTTCTTCCTTGTCAAGCTGTTTAAAGTCAAAATTTTGCTTATCCATTGTTAACAACTTTGCACAAGACCGATCTATTATAGACTGTAAAGTCATATTCATAGAAACTTGGAAAAGAAAATAACTCAACAAAAATTGTCTTCCGAGATTGTCAACACCCGATTTTGTCCGGGTAATCTTTTAAATTAAAACATAATAATAAAGTGGAAAAAAAGAGAAAATGAAAAAATAAATAATAACAGAATATATATTTATTAATTTGAGTTTTCTTGAAAAAAATAATAAATAATTTTTTTTTAATTTTTCCATGAAAAAAAACTTAAAACAAAGAGAAAAGGTGGTGATTTTAAAAAAATAATTAATAATAAAAAATGAAAATAAAAATATAAATTGAAACAACAGAACCTAAAAATAAAAAATAATAAAAATAACAAGAAAAGAAAATTGTTTTCAAACTGTTTCCTTCATTTGCACGTTCAAGATAATAAAAATAAAAAAAAAAGAATACGTCAATCTTCTCTAAATTCCCTATCGCTTAACTCCTCGTATTATTTGAAAAAATATATAAAAAAACAACTTTGAAACTGCTCAGATAACAACCCACCTTCTCCACTACATAAAATAAAATTAAAAACTAATAAACAAAAAGAATGGGATTAAAGAGTGATAACTGGTTTGAACCACCTTCATTTGAAAAAATAATAACAAAAGAAAGGAAGAGAGAACAAGGGGGGAACACGGAGAAAGAAAAAAGGAGAACAAGAAAGGGTATTGATTAGAGGAAGAAGAAAGCACAGAGAAAAAAAAAGACCAACTTCAGGTATCCGGTATGTTTTATTTTTACTTGTTTTTGAGTCTCGTTATACATTCATTGCATAGAATAAAAAACACCTTCAAAATTATTCCTATGGCATCTGCATGCACGCACATGATCATACCCTTTGAGTCCATACCCATCACACCGTTGAATCACTTACAATTAGACGGTGATCATTGCTCCATCTGCTCTTTACCAATTCCATGCTCGAAGAGTCAAGAAATTGGCTATTGAAGATGGCAACCCTAATGTAGTATGGAGTGCTAGTGAAGATGGGACCCTAAGACAACATGATTTTCGGGAAGGTACCTCTTGTCCTCCAGCTGAATTGGCTGAACAAATAGCACAAGATCCATCATTCAATCAGATGGTTGAACAGCTTCAGAAAACTTTTCAAGAAGCTCCACAGGATGGCGTTCCTAACTTTGATGACCAACAATATTTTTCAACCATGCAACAGGTTATGCAGAATCCTAATTTTATGACCATGGCCGAGCGTCTGGGTAATGCATTGATGCAGGATCCATCTATGTCTACCATGCTTGAAAGTTTCGCTAATCCATCAAATAAAGACCAGCTTGAAGAAAGAATGACACGCATCAAGGAGGATCCATTATTGAAACATATTTTGGAGGAGATAGAAACTGGTGATCCTGCTGCTATGATGAGGTACTGGAATGATGAGGATGTTTTGCGGAAGTTGGGACAAGCAATGGGTCTTGCAAATTCTGGAGATGTAAGTGCAACTACTGAAAATTCTGAGGGAGATGAGACAGAAGATTTGGGAATTGAAGATGAATCAATTGTTCATCATACTGCTAGTGTTGGTGATGTGGAGGGTTTGAAAACTACACTAGCCTCTGGGGCTGACAAGGATGAAGAAGATTCAGAAGGAAGGACCGCTTTGCATTTTGCCTGTGGATATGGCGAGGTGAAGTGCGCTCAAGTTCTCCTTAAGGCTGGAGCCAAAGTGGATGCTTTGGACAAGAATATGAACACTGCTTTTCATTACGCAGCTGGTTATGGCAGAAAGGACTGTCTGGCCCTTCTCCTTGAAAATGATGTTGTAGTTACTCTCCAGAATATGGACGGGAAAACTCCTATAGATGTTGCGAAGCTAAACAATCAAAATGATGTCCTTAAGCAATTTGAGAATGATGCTTTTCTGTATTTGTAGTGCATGATGCCATGCTGTCACCAACAAGCAAAGGGGAAATTGAGGGGAAGAAGACATGATGATTCCTTTATTTTTCCTTTGGTTTCTTCCAACCGTTTAGTGTGTTGAACTAAATTTGATTAACGATGTTGGATGTGAATCACCCTCATCATCGTCACAGAGCAGTAGAACATGTTATCTACCTGAACCAGTTGTTGATATGAAACAAAGATTTATTGGCCACTGCAATATTGGGACGGACTTAAAATAGGCCAATTTTCTTGGTCAAAGAGGCCATTTGACCTTTTGGAACCGTTTAGAATGCATGATTTTCCTGAGGGTTCGTTACGCTTGTGCCCATTTGAATGTGCTCAAAGCTAAAGGGTACTTTATTCGGCTGACTGATACGTGTTGACATGGATGGAGATCTGTGATCGGTAGGTACGAGCTTTGACGATGGTAAATTTGGGAAGTCGAAAATAAATCCTGGATTTTATCCCGAACTTTTGATTTTGATCAGATGGTATACTATATTTATTTCCTGAATTGGTGATGGTTAGAAAACATGCAAACTCATTGATTCCAGGAGCATCTGCGTTATACCAAAGATTTCTAATTCAGCTTGGAGATTCAATGATGTCCTTCCAAAGTCAATCCCACACAGCACCCAAAAATACCCAAAACAGTCGCCATGCACCACCTAAAACTCACATATTTAAGCTTTGCATTGCCAAGAATTCATTCATTGACGTTCCATTTTTGTATGCATGATCCCGCTAAAATTAAAGTGTCAGTTCCATGTTGCATATAACTGTTGCATGTTATTTTTTAACACCGAATTTGATATATACCCCAATTCCCAAAGCCCAGGTTTTAAACCTAGCATTGTATCCCAAAGCCCAGGCTTTAAACCTGACGCTGTATTTCGAAGCCCAGGCTTTAAACTTGACACTGTATCTAAAAGGCCAGACTTTAAACCTGGCACTATATCTCAAAGCCTAGGCTTTAAACCTGGCACTGTATCTTAAAGCCCAGGCTTTAAACTTGGCACTAACGCCATTCGCTTACCCTATTTTCAAACACAAGCTTTCAAAAAATTAAAAAAATTAAAACAACCAACAATCTTATCATCAAAGAACTACGTAACCCTGATTCTCTATCCTTGATAGAGATACGTAGGAGCGAGGACAAATCCTTGTGGGACCCCTCCTAAAAAATATTTTTGTTTGTTGTTATTTGCATTTTATTCTTTTTTTTTTGGAAAAATAGATATTTCAGAAAATCACACTCTTTTACTCATTTAATTAAAGGTATCGCCGTAGGGCGGGCGTTGTGGGGCGCTAGTACCTTCCCCACACGTAACCGACTCCCGGACTCTAAATCCGATTTTGTGAACTTGCCTTATCTTTTTTTTGGTTTTCCATAATTTTCCTTTAATAAATTATGGTGGCGACTGCACTATTGTGAAAATATCATTATTTTTGTTCGTCGTATCCGTCGTGACCCCGATTGCGACAGATGGCGACTCCACTGGGGACTGTTTGAGAGTCAGGCCAATTTGATTAAATAAGAAAAATTAGTGTGGTTTTTTTTAATATTTATCTTTCCCTTTCTTTTTGTATATATGATTGTTTATTTATTGATGTTGGAATAATTGAACCCTAGGGTAGATGACATGTTATATCTGTTATATATGTTGTATACCTGCTTGGGACTTTTCTGGTTGTTTTGCAGGTGGGAGTTGGGTGCATAAATTCTCCCTTGACACACACGCATACTTGTTCATATCATGAGTGGGGGCCTATACCCGGATCTGGGGAATCTTAGAATTAGAAGGGGTTGTGTAGCAATGTTAATGAGGATGTACTTCCCATTCTGGCTATTGCGAGAACCCCAGCTAGAGTCTGCTCTCTTCACTTGTATGCTTACGCAAGTTGGCTACCAACTGTTGTGGGTAATGTAGTGAGGGGAGCCGTAGCTCTAGTGGCCTTATACCTTTAAGAGTTAAGAGCTTACCTTTGTGAGTGTGCATCTAATGCCTTAGACCCCTAAGCATATTGAACCTTGTTTAGGGCACAAAGGGAGATATGTTGCACGCCTCTACCCTCCACCTCATTTTTTTTAAGAAAGAATAATAAAAATATTTTTATCCATTGCATTGATTTCTTCTCTCATACAAAGCATCCATTATTTTTATCATGACATATGAAGTTTAGCTCAAGCTTTTCTTCATTGCATTGCATGCATTTCTTTTTCTCACATAGTCTCAATTGTTTTATTTTAAGGTCAGAAATTATAAAGTTGTGTCTTTTGTCAAAAAGAATGGAAATTAATGTAAGTTCTAGAGTCAAAATGAAATCTGAAGATGATTTGAAAGTAAAACTGCCGATAAAAGCCAGAGAGAATAATCTATTTGGAATCAGGGCATTGGGACGAAGGCTCAGGGCAGTTCAGAGAAACTCTTTCAGGAAAAAATATGGAAATTTTCTAGGTTTGCTCGACATAGAGGTGCAGACTTCCTTGATCACGGCCTTTGCACAATATTATGACCCACTTGTCAGAGCTTTCACATTCCAAGACTTTCAACTGGTGCCAACACTTGAAGAGTTTGAGCAGATTTTAGACTTATCTTTGGAGGGGAAGTCTCCGTACATATATGTTGAACATCATGCTTTTGTTTCGACTCTATCTGGGATAATGAAAGTTCACCCAAAAGAACTGGAAAGTGCCCTAGTAAACAAGAAAGGTGTAGGAGGATTTATCCCAAAGTTTTTGGAAAGCTATTTGCATCAGTTAGCTGACCAACAAAAATTGGGAGACTTTCATGGATGTTCTAGCTCTTACACTATATGGTGTTATATTGTTCCCTAATGTCGAAGATTTGGTCGACTATGCTGCAATCGATGTATTTATTGCAAGTAAGACTCGATCGGAAAATCCAGTCCCAACAATCTTGGCTGATGTCTATATAGCTCTTCATTTGTGCTATGACATGGGGAAAAGAAAGTTGATGTGTTGTCTACCTGTGTTTTATGTCTGGCTCCTATCTCGCATAGGGGAAAAAGGCATCAGTGCTCAATGCCCTGTTGAAGAGGTAATGCAACGCAAGCTTGAAGTAAAGAGAACAACAAATTGGGGTGAGTTTCTCTCAAGACTGACTCAAGAAAAGATAAAGTGGCATCCATCTTGGCAGCAGAAGTCGAGCATCATATATTATTGTGGGAACTACCCAAATGTGCCACTCATAGGCACTAAAGGTTGTGTTAACTACAATCCGATTCTGGCTCAAAGACAGTTTGGGTATCCTATAAGAGGTTCGCCGATAGCTGTTTCGCTTACTACTTTGCTGACTTACCATGGGGAAGGAGATGCTACTGAAACTCTCCGACATATTAGGACCGCATGGAAAAAGGTGATCTGTATGGAGAGGGATTCGAGAGCATGGGGGATAGATAGAGAAATTCCTTATCATTAATGGGTCACGGAGAGAGTTAATCAAGTCAAGCTACGTTTCCGAAGAATCTCCACTCAGTCGAGAAATGAAGAACAAAACCAAGATATAGAGTCAGGGGAAGTAAAGAAGCTGAAGGAGGAAGTTGCAAGATTGAAAGAGAAGAATGTCAAGATGGCTGATGACCTACTGGGCTTACAACATAGCTATGCAGATCTCAATAGAGAATATGAGGAGAAGACAGAAGCATATGAAGGTTTGATCAAGAAACAAAGAGCCGAAAGGGATTATACATATAGGATCAAACAAGATCTGTCTGCAGCAAACAAAGAGCTAACAATGAGATTACAAGAGCAGAACACGGCTTTATTAGCTAAACGTCAGTGGAAAAATTTGTACGAGGACATTAAAAAAGACAAGCAAGAAGTCGTGAAAAGATTGCAAGATCTTCAAATACAGGTCAACATCATGGAACATCAAGTGGAGGAGACAATGGTTATCTGTGAAGAAAGGGTGAATAAGGAACGTACGCTACTATTAGAATTGGAAGAAAGGCACCAAGCTGCAATGACTCGTGCAAGAGATTACATGGTTGAGTAGGAAAAGGATGTGGTACACTGGCAAAGGAATTTTTCCCAATTGGCTGCTCTAGCTAATGGGGCTATCGAGGACGTACCCAGAATGTTATGAGAGGCTGATGCAGTGACGTTCCGTGATCCTCCACGAGAAGTTCAGATTTTCCTTGATCATTGCAAGTGGCTAGTAGAGCAAATGAAGATTTTGATTGCCCGTGCTAGGGATTGATAGCAGTTTCCTTTTGTTTTTCCGTTGAAGATGTATTAATTTGAATTCCTTAAATAAATCAGTTTCTTGAGACTCCAAATCTGTGTTAATTTCCATTTAATTACGTATCAATTACACAATTTTATAGTTTCTGACTAGTTGTGTTTTGCTCATATTTCACTTTTTCATTCATCTTAAATAAAATTCAAAGAAACCAATAACGGCTAAATTCCCACGACATCCATATAGGACTCGCGCCAATCGTCAGAATATGGAAGACTGGAAGGAAACGATGAAAACAATGAAAGCTGACATCAGTGATTTGAAAGATAAAGTGAATCAGATTCATGGCCTAAAAGATCAGTTGGGTCAGATTCTCGAAACCCTAAACCCTAAACTCTAAACAACAAACGAGATGCTACTGCTAAGAACAAAGAGTCAGCTTCTTCTCACATGGCGGTGACAGAAACCCAGTATGATGAGGTTCGGCTGGGTTACACCCCACCGTATGAGAATTATGTTGATCAGAATCAAGTTCCACCACAAATGCCACATATAACGGAAAATGCCCATGTCGCTGTTGAACAAGGGGGTAGGACAACTACTACTCAACCCAAGGTTTTAAATGTGACTTTGGGAGGTGAGTCCAAAACAGAAGTTGTAGCTCCGACTACTGCGGTTCTTGATGCTGATAGAGCGAAAAATAAGCTACAAGTCCTTGAGGAGAGATTGAGGGCAACTGAAGGTTGAGATAGTTATGAGTTCAGAGATGCTGCCGGTCTATGTTTAGTACCGGATGTAGTAATTCCCCAGAAATTTAAAGTGTCAGACTTTGAGAAGTATAAGGAGACCACTTGTCCAAAAAGCCATTTGACTATGTATTGTAGGAAGATGGCAGCTCATGCACACAATGGAAAAACTTCTGATTCATTGCTTTCAGGATAGTTTGTGGGGTGTGGCATTGAACTGGTACATGCACCTTGAACCAACTCGGATTTCATCATGGAAAGATTTGGTAGATGCTTTCTTGAAGCAGTACAAATATAATATGGACATGGCTCCGGACAGAATGCAACTACAGAATATGGCAAAGAAGAGTTTGGAAACTTTCAAAGAATATGCGCAGAGGTGGAGAGAGTTGGCCGCCCAAGTTGAACATCCGCTATATGAGAAAGAAATGAAGACCATGTTCATAGAAACGTTACAAGCTCCTTTTTATGAACATGTGCTCGGAAGTGTTCCTTCCAATTTCTCCGATATTGTCACTATTGGAGAAAGAATTGAACATGGACTCAAGAGTGGAAAGATAACACAAGGTTCTTCTGTAGCCACTAGTGTTAAGAAACCAGGGTTCAATCCTAGTAAGAAGAAAGAGGGCGAGGTTCAAGCGGCTTCTACTGCATCTTATTGGGGAGGATATCGATCACAATATCTTCCTAATTATAGATCCTCATCTACGTATGTTGCAAATGCCATGCCAAGTTATTCTTAGAATACTCCTAGGCCGTCAACTGCATACAAACCTCCATTTACCCCCAACAATGCATTACAGCCCAATGTTGGAGGTCAGAGCTTTAATCAAGCACAAAATCCAAGCTATGGACAGAAGAATAATAGTTCGGGAGGGAAAGTTGTGAATTTTACTCCCCTTCCAATGACCTACACAGAGCTCTTGCCAAATTTGCTCAAGAATTCACTAGTGGTCTTATGTCCGGCAAAGGTGGTATAACCACCATATCCTAGATATTATGACCCAACGCAAAATATGAATATAATAGTGAGGAGATTGGTCATTCAACTGAGAATTGTCGAGCCCTCAAGTATAAAGTGCAATCTTTGATTGATTCTAAGTGGCTTACTTTCCAAGAACAAAAGCCGAGTGTTGAGCAAAATCCACTATCTGGACATACAAGCTCCACGGTGAATGCTATTATGAAAGAAGGAGGTCCGATTTTGGTTAGGAGTATCCATGAAATGAAGAAACACATTCCATTGATGAGTGTTTTGAGTTTAAAGAGTTTTTGCAAGACTTGATGGACAAGCATGTTTTACAAGTTTGTCATCAAAGGAAAGAAGGAGAAGTGTTTACCGGAGAAGAATGGCTTCCACAGAGGCCTAAACCATTAGTCATTCAATTTACTAAAGCAGTCGTTCCCATGCCTTCAGGGTGACAATCTCTAGTAATTCAAACACCATTGCCCTTTGCATATAAAGATAATAAAGTTGTTCCCTGGTCATATCGTGTTAGTATAGTTCAAGGAGAACAAAAAGAAGAATCGGTTGAGCAAGGCAAGACAACAATCAATAACATCTCTGGAATTGGAGGTATGACTAGGAGCGGATGTCTTTTTGCTCATCCTGACTTAAGGGGTGAAACAAGCTATAAAAAGAATAAAGAAGAAATGGCAATGGAAAAGGCAAAGTTGCATTTGAAAGGAAAGGTTGTGCAAGTTGATTCAGAGCCCGAAGAGAGAGGGAGAAAGGAGATTACTGATGAAGAAGCTTCTGAGTTTCTGAAGTTCATCCAACAAAGCGAATACAAAGTGGTGGATCAGTTGAACCGGATGCCTGCAAGGGTGTCTTTGTTAGAATTATTAATGCACTCGACTGCTCATCGAAATTTATTAATGAAGATCTTAAACGGAGCTCATGTGGAACAAGATCTCTCCTTGGATAAATTTGAAGGAATTGTTAGTCACATCACTGCTAATAATTACTTAACTTTTACTGAGGAAGAAATACCTTCAGAGGGCAGAGGTCAAAACAAAGTTCTTCACATTTCTGTCAAGTGCATGAATCATTTTATATCACGGGTGCTAGTTGATAATGGTTCCTCTCTGAATGTAATGCCGAAAACCACATTGAACAAATTGCATGGTGAAGGGATTCATCTATGTCCTAGTACCATGGTGGTGAGAGCTTTTGACGGTAGTAAAAGAGAGGTTATAGGGGAAGTGAAACTACCAGTACAAGTCGGTCCGTGCACACTCCAAATTGTATTCCAAGTAATGGACATATCACCAGCGTACAACTGCCTGCTGGGAAGACCTTGGATACACACGGCTGGAGTAGTTCCATCTACTTTGCATCAGAAGCTAAAATTTGTAGTTGATGACAAATTGATTATAGTTTCTGGAGAGGAGGACTTGGTAGTATGTGGGTCGACATCAACTCCCTATATTGAAGCCACAGAAGAGGCTTTAAAAACTTCATTTCAGGCTCCAGAGATCGTTAGTGCAACCTATGTAGAGCCTTTCAAAGTAAATCCATGTCTGTCTAGTGCATCTTTGATGGTGGCCAAGACTATGATGAAAGAGGGGTATAAATATGGTAGTGGCTTGGGCAAAAATAATACATGATCTGTAAGGCCACTGAAATTGGTGGAAAACAAAGGGAGGTATGATTTGGGATACAAATCTACTCATGCTGATCGAAGGAGAATCATTGAGGAAAGAATTGAAAGAAGTCAAGCCAAAGTAGAGGGTCGGGAGCCGAGAAGTAAAGAAATTCCCATGTGCAGCCTAGATCAATTTTGATCAAGTGGCATTTATTGAGCAGAGGCACGGAGATCAGAGCTTCAATCATGTGCACCCTTGTCTTTCTGATGAAGAAATTGGCAATTGGGAATCTGTAGACGTACATATGGTGTTTAGTAGAGACAAAATGTAATGTTTTTCGGTCAACCCTATTGCTTTGCCCAGAGCTTTAGGGTATTTGTTGTTTTCATGGGTTGGTTTTTAGGATTTGTTGTTTTGTTTATTGCATTCTGAATTTGAATTGTTTCCCTTTGAGAATGCAGTATTGCGCATTTGCATAATAAAATCGTGTTTTCATTTTCTTCTTCACTTTTTCTTTCTTTCCTATTTATTTTCATAAACTTGAATAATGCAAATATGTTGATGAATCTTTTGAAAATAACAATGTCAATATCTCATACCCTAATTTTACACTCCCCGTCAATAACATGGAAGATGATTATGAAGAAGACTGGGAACCCCCTCCTCAATTGTTAAGATTAGTCAAGCAAGAAGCAAGAGAGTTAAAACCACATCAAGAGGATGTAGAGGTAGTCGATTTAGGGGTTGAAAATGAGAAAAAAGGAGTCAAGATAGGAACAGGGATGACAAAAGAAATACAGGGGCAATTGTGTGTTTTGTTAAGAGAATTTAGGGATATTTGTGCCTGGTCTTACCAAGATATACCTGGATTAGACCCTGACATTGTGCAACATAAATTACCACTCAAGCCAGAACGCCCTTCAATCAAGCAGAAGTTGAGAAGAATGAAACCGGAGGTATCATTGAAAATAAAGGACGAGGTAGAAAAATAGTTCAATGCTGAATTTTTGGCAGTAGCAAAATACCCTCAATGGATGGCCAGTGTGGTTCCAGTACCAAAGAAGGATGGAAAGGTTCGAATGTGTGTAGATTATCGAGATTTGAATTGTGCTAGCCCGAAAGATGATTTCCCATTACCGCACATTGATATCTTGGTGGACAATACAACTAAGTTTTCATTGTTTTCATTTATGGATGGATTTTTTGGGCACAATAAGATCAAAATGGCACCTGAAGATATAGAAAAGACAACCTTCATCACACCATGGGGTACATTCTGTTACAAGGTAATGTATTTTGGACTTAAGAATGCTGGAGCAACCTATCAGAGGGCTATGGTGACCTTATTCCATGACATGATACACAAAGAGATTGAAGTATATGTCGATGATATGATCGCCAAATCCCGATCTGAAGAAAAACATCTTGTCAACCTGAGGAAATTGTTTGAAAGGCTGAGGAAATTCAAACTCAGGCTGAACCCAGCTAAATGTACTTTTAGAGTAAGATCTAGAAAGCTTCTAGGATTCATTGTCAGCCAAAGAGGGATAGAAATGGATCCGGATAAAGTACGTGCTAGTCTGGAAATGCCACATCCTCACACGGAAAAGGAAGTTTGAGGTTTTTTGGGATGATTAAATTACATTGCTAGATTTATTTCCCAGCTTACCGCCACTTGTGAGCCCATTTTCAAATTGTTGCGAAAGAATCAAGTGGTGGAATGGAATGAAGATTATCAGATAGCATTCGATAAAATTAAACAGTATTTAAGAGAACCTCCAATACTGCGTCCATTAGTCCCTGGAAGGCCTCTTATTCTTTATCTGACAGTATTAGATGGATCAATGGGTTGTGTACTTGGACAACACAATGAAACAGGTAGAAAGGAGCATACCATTTATTATTTGAGCAAGAAATTTACCTATTGCAAGTAAAGATACTCCTCTTTGGAATGAACCTGTTGTGCTTTAGCTTGGCAACTCACCGACTAAGACAATATATGTTAAGCCATACGACATGGTTGATATCTAAGATAGATCCGATCAAATACATCTTTGGAAAACCTGCTCTCACAGAAAGAATAGCTCGATGGCAAATGTTGTTGTCAGAGTATGACATACTTGATGTCACCCAGAAAGCTATAAAAGGTAGTGCCCTAGCTGACTTTCTGCCTCTCCAACCAGTGGAAGACTATCAGCCAATGTTGCCTGACTTTCCGGATGAAGACATCTTAGCTCTGTTTCATGCGGATGAGTATAACCATGAGGTGAATACATAGACTTTATTTTTTGATGGGGCTTCTAATGTAATGGGCCATGGCATAGGAGCGGTACTCATCTCCCCAGAGAATCAGTATATACCTGTGACAGCAAGACTGTGTTTTAATTGTACTAACAATATTGCAGAATATGAAGCTTGTGCTATGGGAATTCGAGCGACCATTGAATATAGAGTTAAGATCTTAGAAGTTTATGGCGATTCAAGGGATTGATGGAATACTTTGCAGATAAAAAATTGATTCCATATCAAGCATACATCAAGGGATTGATGGAATACTTTGATGCTGTAACATTTCATCACATTCCACGAGAAGATAATCAATTGGCTAACACTCTTGCTACTTTGTCATCTATGTTCAAACTAAACCAAGAAGGAGACTTGCATACAATCAAAATGAAGAGTCACGAACTTCCAGCTTACTGCAATTTTATCGAAGAAGAGTTAGATGGCAAGCCTTGGTATTTTGACATTAAACGATACCTCTAAAGTCGAGAATATCCGGAATCAGCCACTGAAAATGATAAGAAAATGTTGAGAAGGTTAGCCTCTGGTTTTGTACTAAACGGAGAGGTTCTGTATAAACGGAATCACGATATGGTACTCCTTCGATGTGTGGAGGCAAAAGAAGTTGAGTTGATACTGCAAGAAGTGCATGAAGGAGCTTTCGGAATGCACATGAATGGGCATTCTATGGCTAGGAAGATACTAAGAGCTGGTTATTTTTGGATGACAATGGAAAATGATTGCTGTAAACATGTGAGAAAGTGTCAGAAATGTCAAATATATGCTGATAAAATTAATGTATCACCAACTGCATTAAATGTTTTATCCGCACCCTGGCCTTTTTCCATGTGGGGTATAGACGTCATTGGAACTATTGAACCGAAAGCATCAAATGGACATCGCGTCATATTGGTGACCATTGATTATTTTACCAAGTGGGTGGAAGCCGCATCTTACGCCAATGTAACTAGGAAAGTGGTGGTAAAGTTCATAAAGAAGGAATTGATTTGCAAATATGGAATTCCCAAAAGAATTATCACTGATAATGCCACCAATCTGAATAATCAGATGATGTCAGAGCTGTGTGAAGAGTTCAAGATTAAGCATCATAATTCTTCTCCTTATCGCCCAAAGATGAATGGAGCGGTTGAAGCGGCTAACAAAAATATAAAGAAAATAATTCAGAAAATGGTGGTAACCTATAAAGATTGGCATGAGATGTTACTGTTTGCCTTGCACTGATATCGCACTTTTGTGAGGACTTCAACGGGAGCCACACCTTTCTTGCTTGTGTATGGGATGGAAGCAGTACTACCATTTGAAGTGAAAATACCTTCTCTCAAAGTATTGAAGGGGGCCAAATTAGAAGAAGCTGAGTGGGTTCAGGCAAGATATGAACAACTCAATCTCATTGATGAGAAGAGGTTAGCTGCTATATGCCATGGACAATTATACCAAAACAGAATGAAGAAGGCATTTGATAAAAAAGTTCGTCTGCGAGAGCTTCGTGAAGGAGATTTGGTGGTTAAAAAGATCATATTTGTTCAAAAGGATCATCGCGGTAAATGGATGCCAAATTATGAAGGTCCTTATGTGATGAAAAAGGTTTTCTCTGGAGGGGCACTAATTCTCACAAGAATGGATGGGAAGAGTTACCGTTACCAGTAAACTTTGACGCAGTTAAAAAGTTTTATGTATAATATGATTCCATAGTCTGGGGAGTGTAATATTTTTGGGTATTGAAATTTATGCATTAAAATTGTATCTGTATTATCTTGTGATGAAATGAAATTTTCTTTTGAATTCTTTCTTATGCATTTTGATTGCTAAGTATACACCATGGGTTGTCTACAAGATTTTCTCGAGGTCTGAAGGATGTCGTGGAATGAAAATAATAAAAATTGCACAATAAATCATGTTTATGGAATCATTGAATTTATTGATAAAAATAATGAAAAGATTTGACACAATTTTAAAGCTTGGCATAGAAAATGAATTAAATTGATTTCTTTCATAATAGCATATTGACATGCATGTGTTGGATACCCCTTTTGAGCCTTCCATCCAAAAGAGAAAGCGATTTACCTCAGTAACATCAGTAACATGTTTGTAGCCCACTAAAACTAAGAGTAAACATCATATTTGGGCATATTGGTCAGATGGTATACTATATTTATTTCCTGAATTGGTGATGGTTAGAAAACATGCAAAACTCGTTTATTCCAGGAGCATCTACTTTATACCAAAGATTTCTAATTCAGCTTCGAGATTCAATGATGTCCTTCCAAAGTCAATCCCACACAGCACCCAAAATACTCAAAACAATCGCCATACACCACTTAAAACTCACATATTTAAGCTTTGCATTGCCAAGAATTCATTCATTCACATTCCATTTTTGCATGCATGATCCCGCTAAAATTAAAGTGTCAGTTCCATGTTGCATAAAACTGTTGCATGTTATTTTTCAACACCGAATTTGATATATACCCCAATTCCCAAAGCCCAGGTTTTAAACCTGGCATTGTATCCCAAAGCCCAGGCTTTAAACCTGGCACTATATCTCAAAGCCCAGGCTTTAAACCTGGCACAGTATCTCAAAGCCCAGGCTTTAAACCTGGCACTGACGCCATTCGCTTACGCTATTTTCAAACACAAGCTTTCAAAAATTAAAAAATATCAAAACAACCAACAATCTTATCATCAAAAAACTACGTAACCCTGATTCTCTATCCTTGATAGAGATACATAGGAGCGAGGTCAAATCCTTGTCGGGCCCCTTCTAAAAACTATTTTTGTTTGTTGTTATTTGTATTTTATTCTTTTTTTTTGGGAAAATTAGATATTTCAGAAATCACATTCTTTTACTCATTTAATTAAAGGTATTGCCGTAGGGGGGGCGTTGCGGGGCGCTAGTACCTTCGCCACACGTAACCGACTTCCGGATTCTAAATCCGGTTTTGCAAACTTGCCTTATCTTGTTTTTGGTTTTCCATAATTTTCCTTTAATAAATTATGGTGGCGACTCCACTATTTTGAAAATATCATTATTTTTGTTCGCCGTATCCGTCGTGACCCCGGTTGCGACAGAGGTGAATGTATGTTTGATTAGAAGTAGGACAAAGGTACATGACCCTCAGAACACAATTATTTTCATGTTCTTTGTTTCCCCTTTTTATGGATTTTTGTTTCATTTGGACTTCATCTTCCAACACCTGGTTAGGAGTCAAAGGATGAAGTACAAACTTTTGATGTTTATGAGTGAAAGTAATTTTGTTGGTGAGGCCATCATGGATAGTTTTCTTGTTATATTTTATTGGTGATGTACAAACTTTCACTTGATTTTTAATATTTATATCTCCCTCATCCTTTATCAAATGTAATTTATAAGGCCGAGGGTGGGGTATCATTTTCAATTTAATTTTTCAACCAACCTATCACTGCAGCAATTACAACACGAACCACTGTCAATGATGAGAGAACATACATTTTCAGAAATTTTACATTGAGTATGAAAAATGTTCTTTCTCTGTGACTCGGTTTGTAGAATAGGTTGATTGGTGAGGGTTCTCCTAATCATCAATAATTTTCCCTCATGAGCATAAACATCTTCGCGCCCCTCACATTCAGACTCCTCACTAGTGCTCTCTTCATGTTTCTCTTCCTCACTGCTGTATACATCTTGGGCTTTGATTAAGATGGTCCTCATGGAAGGACACTGAGATTTAACATGTCCCTGACCCAAGCATTTAAAACATTTAATATCACTAGTGCGGTTGGAGGTGGCATGCTCTTCTTTTCTTTTCAAACTTTCTTGGCCTATAACCTTGGAAGGGTTTTCTATTGGTTTTTCTCTTATCAATTTTCCCTCCCTCTCAAAATCTTGCTTGGGATGAGTTAGAATAAGAACTTCTACTTGGCCTTTTTCTCAAAATTTGTTGTTCAACTTTTATACAGATTTGAACCAAGTCACGAAAATCCCTATAAGGGAGAAGTTCTACTCTATCTCTTATCTCTAGACTCAATCCACTTAAGAATCTAGCCATAGTTACATTTTCTTCTTCCCTAATTCTCGCTCTCATCATGTACAACTCCATTTTCTGCCTATATTCTTCAATACTCATGTTCTTTTGATTAAGTCTATGGAGCTTATCCATGAGTTCTCTATGATCGTAGGAGGGAATATATCTTCTTGTAAGTGCATTTTTAAGATCATTCCAATACACTATGGTTGGTTCATGGTGAAGACGTCTATTTCTTACTAAGGCAGTCCACTAATGCAATGCATGTCCTTGAAAACTAAGAGTAGCTAGTGGAAGTTTCTTTTCTTCACTCACTTCATAACACTCAAACAATTGTTCCACCTTCATTTCCCAATCTAAGAATGTATCTATGTTATTAGTTCCATGAAAACGGGGAAGATCTACTCTAATTTCCTTGGATTTTCTCTCTCTTTTATGGTGGTGATAAGGGATAGGTTGGTAGTGTTCAGTTGCTCTTAAGCTATCCCATTCTGCTCTTTCATCTTCACTACTAGAATATTATTTTGATGAACTAGTTTTGGATTTATACTTGTGATCCTTCTTCTTTAAGGTCTTAATTTCTTCCGCCATATTAGCAAATTGTACATCAGTGTTGATTTTCATAACCCGAAGTTCTTCCAATATTTTCTGAAAATCTGATGTATTGTCTTGCGACTCATTGCTACAAGGGTGGAAAGAATGTTTAGACATCTTAAATTTTGTGAAGAAGTGTTCTCAAGATAAGACAAACTAGTCTAGCACACTAGGGGGTCTCCCAGGAAGTGTTCCTTAGCCAGAGCCTTGCGCAATGTACCTTTCCAATTGTTCTTACAATGAGATCACTAAGTCACAAATGAAGGTGACTCAAAGAAAACAAAACTAGTCGGTTTGCAAAATTGAAAGAAATTAAAAGAATAAAACCAATACTTGGAAAACTTAAACTAGCTGAGTTTTATGGTGAAGTTCTTGGGCACCAAGGACCTTGGAAACACTCCACCGTCTACACGTAATGCTTAAACTAGCCAAATCCTAAGGTGAAGTTCTTTGGCACCAAGGACCTTAGAAACACTTCACTGTCAACACATTTGAATTATTCCACTAATGATAAGGAGTTTTGCAATTACAAATCAAATGAATACAATGAAAGATTGTTGCTGAAAAATTAAAATTTCCTATACTATGCACTCCTTGTGTTGTTTCTTTGTCTCACTAGTGTATCACTCTTTGGTTTTGGTGGGTTTATTCAAGAAGCTTTTCTGCACATGACTTTCATTCCTCATTGTGTATCATTCTCTAATAGTGCTTGGGGATTTCACTCTTTATGTATTGGCCAATTCAACTCAAAGTGCTTCACCAAAGTATTATTTTACCATGAGGTCACAAATACAAAGCAATAAAAGTTAATTTGAATAGCACGACTCAAAAGGATTATAACAATTGACAAACTCAAAGAATGCAAATAAAATTGACAAGCAAGAAATTAAAGCTTTAGAAAGAAGTTTAACACTTAAAGAGATGTTCTAAGAATGGCTCTAGAGTAGATTAACAAAAACAACAAAACTAGAGTTTCCAGTTCTGACAGCAGCTCTTGCATGATTTATTATTTTCTCTACAGTTCTCCTTTTGTTTTGAAATTTTGACCACAATTCCACAACAGGACAAGGATCATCTACACAAAATTTCAAAAATTTAGGACCAGTACTACCTTCACAATAAATCTAGAACATAGACTTATTTTCAGTTCCAGTTTCAATAATCTTTTGGCAGCAGTATTTGTAAAATTTATCATGGTCCGAATTCTTGGAATTAGGTCACAAAACTTTTATCATACTCTCAAAACTCAATAATGAACGTCAACAACAAATTTCAGTTCAATATGAACACTGAATCATTCCAGATAAATCGAAAACAGAGTGCATTTCTTTAGGTCCAGTGCAACAGTTCTGCTGTCATACGTTAAGTTTCTAGCAACACCGATTCAAATATTTATTACATCTAAACCACAGCGATTAAAATCAACAAAGACTCAAACAAAACACAAGATAGTTTGCGGCACACGCAAGAACACCTAAACAATATATTTTTGGAAGATTCAAGAAGATTGATGCTATTTGAACCGTTTAAACTCAAGAACACAACAATTAATCGGTACAAAACAATCAAGACATGTAAAAGACAGTGGTATACAACACGGACAAGCTAAAACAAAGTGAAAGGATCAAGAACTTAGCTCTTGAAGACCAAAGCTCTAGATACCAAATGATGGAGGAGCTTCTAGGTGCCTTAGCTTCTTGCGCAAGTTTCAATGGAAGTTGAGCATGATGAAACCTTGAAGCACCGAATAGAAGAAGTGGATGAAACTCCTCATGATACGGAAGCAATGGATGTGGAAGAATTCACCATGGAAGGAAGCGTGAAGGTGAAGATTGGTGAGGTTTTGGTGAAGTAGATAGTGAAAGCCTTGAAGGAGGTTGGGCCAACCTTCAAGAGAGAGCTTCTAGCTTCTAGGAGAAGAAACTCAATGTGAAACTTGAAGCAATGTGCTGAAAATTTGGCAGCATTCCATTACTCAAATCAAGTCTACAACAGAGGTTCCTAAACCTCTTATTTATAGAAGAAGAAAAAGCTAGTAGTTTCTCTAGCAAGCTAAGGTAGCGTGTAGGAGAAGCTAGGGTTAGAAACCCTAGCTTGCCTTGCAAGCTACCTAAGTAGTGTGTATGAGAAGTTAGGGTTAGGGTAACCTAGCTTGTGGAGCAAGCTTCTACAAACCCTAGCTTGCCTTGCAAGCTACCTAAGTACTGTGTAGGAGAAACTAGGCTTAAGGTAACCTAGCTTGTGGAGCAAGCTTCTCCCAAACCCTAGCGCCACATTGCATAACTTCTAGATGCTTCTAAAAACCTAACCTAGGTGCCTTTACAAATCCGAAGGCACCTAGGGTTTATTTTTACAAAGGAGAAATATGTTCTACAATATTTTTACAAAGGAAAATCTTCCACAACATTTTGATAATTTTCCACTAAAGCTTAGAGTTGTCAGCATCTTGATGTCTATTGGTGCCTTTGACTCCTCCTGAGCTTCAATGTGTTTGGTCATGGATCTAATTATTAGAGCTTGCTTGGGCCTTCGTCCATCATCTACCCTATCTCTTATCTCAAGACTCAAACCAATCATGAATCTTGCCACAGTCACAGTTTCATCCTCTTTAATCCCAACCCTCCATCTTTTGTCTATACTCCTCTATGCTCATATTTCTCTGACAGCCTATAGAGTTTATCCATTACTTCCTGGTGGTAGTAAGAAGGTATGTGTCTCATCCTAAGAGCACTCTTCAAGTCATTCAAGTACTCTATGGCTGGCTCATGATGTAGATGTCCATCTCTTACTAGGGCTAACCACGAGTGCATAGCATGGCCTTGGAAGCTAAGGGTAGCCAAAGGCACTTTTCTCTCTTCACTCACATGATAACACTCAAATAGTTGCTCTATCTTCATTTCCCAATCTAAAATCTGTCTACATCCTCTTTCCCATGAAAATGAGGCAAGTCTACCCTAACTTCTTTAGCTTTTTTTCTCTCTCTCTCTCTCTCATGGTGGATATGAGGATCAGATTGATGTAGTCTCCAACTCTCAAGCTATTTCTCTCTGGTTTTCCTTTTCCTCATCAGAATGATAACTCTTAGATGAACTTGTTTTTTATTTTAACTTGTGATCCTTCTTTGTTAAGCTCTTTAATTCCTCCTCCACAATGGAAAATCGTACTTCAGTGTTAATTTTCATAGAATGAATTTCATTTAAATTTTTTCTCAAATCTGAAGCATTTTCACTGGACTTATTGCCATTGTGGTGAGCAAAATGTTTATACATCTTAAGTTTTGTGAAACAATTTCTCGATGTAAGACAAACAAGTTTAGCACACCACCCAGGAAAGTGAGGTGCATCACTAGGACAACTTAAGTACCAAGTCTTTCCTTGCCAGAGCTTGACCCAATGCATCCCATAAGTCTTTCTTATAGTGAATTCACTAAGTCACAAACGAAGGCGACTAAATATCAACAAATAACAGAAGATCTATTCGAGTTGATTTTATCAAAGTAAAGCATAATTTGTAAAGAAATGTAAAAGCAAAGGCTAAAGAATTAAACTAAGCGATTCCTAAAGGAAAAGCTCTTTGGCATCAAGGACCATTGAAACACATTCATCGTCTAATGCGATTGATTAATCCACTAACGAAATTATACATGCAAATTACAACTCAAAGAAATACAATAAAAAATTTGCTGAAAATTAAATCCCTATACTATGCACTCCAAGTGTTTCTGAAAACTCCTCACAAGTGTTTCACTTTAACTTTTGGTCAATTTTTCACTCAGTTTTGAGCAGCAAGTCTCACCCTCCTTTAAGGACTCTTCTCCAACTTGATCTCAAATAAACTCTCAATAAATTGGTGACCAACTCAAACCAAGTTTTCTCATCAATGTTCTAGTTCACCAAGAGGCCACAAAATAGAAAGCAATAAAGCACAATTTGAACCAGCACAACTCAAATGAATTATACAATGACAAACTCAAAGAATTGGAATGAAAGTGACAAGCAAGAAATTAAGGCACAAAAATAGAGGGACAACACACAAAAGAATCATTAGGAATGGCTCTAGAATAAATTTAAAAACAGAAAATAAAATTGTAGTCTTCTAGTTATAGAAGTAGCTATGATTGATTTATTGTGACCATAGTACAATGTATTTGTACATGAAAGTTTTACCACTAATCCTTAACACAATAAAATTGCCACACAAAATTTCACATCAAATGGATAACACAATAGTTCTAGATAAATCTAGAACAAAGAACATTTTTATGTCCAGTGCAACAGTTCTAATGCTATGCGCTAAGCTTTTGATAGCGTTGATTCCAAAATTTATTGCAAACAGACCACAGGGAATTAGGTCACCAAATTTTAACCATACACTCTCAACATGTTAAGCTACTATCACACAAATGTGAGCTCAATATGGTCACTTGATTATTGGCAGTAAATCAATTACAGATGCCAAAAGTCACTTTCATCAACAACTTTTCAGCAACTAGCATTCGACTTTTGAACATTTATCATTTTTTCTACTTTAATTCAGAATGTGCCTTTTCAATAGTGTTTCATATAAATATTGATTCGGTTATACACAAAATGTCACTTCAAAATATGCAATATTCCAAGTCCAATAAATTTTCCAAAATTCAATGATCTTTTATAAAATAGATTATGTGCAGGAAAAGAAACTTAAGGAATCTAATCAATTGGAACAAAAAAACAAGACATTTAGCAGTTGTAGACTCTTAAGAACGTACTAATGATTTAATAGCATGTACTGGAACTCAAGAATGAAAATGAAAAAGCACACACAAAGACACACTTCTTTTAGACTTTTTATCAAACACTTGATGTTCAACAGTTTTCTTTCACACAATTGATCAAACACCTAAACTACTATCACAAATCCATGGAATTGATGGCATTTTGGAGTTACACATGACTTGCAACATGTATATGGATTATAAAAGCAAAGTAAGCAACAAAACAGTATAATAAACCGAATAAAAAGTTGAAACAACACTCAAAAACCATAAATGCTTATGACACACACCATAGAACACCTAAACACATGTTTCTTGGATGGTTCAAGTAGATTGAATTTATTTGAACCATTTAAACTCAAGAACAACAACACATAATCGGTACAAAAATTAAAGACATGTAAAAACAGTAAGATACAATAAGAAAAGGCTAAAAAATTTAGTGAACGAATTAAGAACTTATCTCTTAAAGACCAAAGCTCATGACACCAAATTATAGAAGAGGCTTCTTCATGCTTTGCTCCTTGGAATTGCACTTGAACTTGTAGAGTATGGTAGAAGCTTTGCACCGAACCAATGAGTGAAAGAAAGCTCTTCACACAAACGGAAACAAAGAAAATGGAAATGGAACTGTTGAAATGGAAAAAATGAACTAGGTGATGAAGGTGTTCTTGGAGGAGGTTGAACCAACCACCAAAAGGTTCTTTAGGGCTTTCTTGGAGAAGAAAACTTAAAGGAAGGCTTGACAAATGAGCTGAAAATTCTACAGCATCTCATTATACAAATCAAGCTTACTTTACAAGGTGCCTACACATTTAGTTATAGGAAAAGAAGAGAAGGAGAAGATTGTGCTAGAAGCTTTCTCATACCTAGCATCGAAAGTAAGCTAACCCTAAACCCTAGCTTGCTTCACACACTACCTAACGCTAACCCTAGACGTCTCACACCCTCATCCAATGTCGTGTTGTCTATTGCTTCTCATTTTTGAAGGCAAGGTTTTCTCTCAGAGTGTTTCTCTCAAAGTGGGAGTAGGCAAATTTTACCTACCGCACGGTGGGAGCCAATTTGTTCTAGCAGAGTGTTTCTCTCATTTTTGTCCCTCTCCCTTTCTAATGCCCTATATTTATACTCTTCAAACATTATATCTCGATACTAGATTTTAACCTATTTGGTGATGCAGTATTAAATATTAATGATTTATTATTTAATAGAAATGTCCATACTCAAAAGGTGGTTGGGGGGCTGCTGAATTGGGCCGTTATTCACATAGGCATGCATTTTTCAAATTTTTAGGTTTAGGGAGGATTCTTTTCACACACTCCAAATCTTGTTTGGGTCTAAAATACACCTAGAGGCACAGGTGGGAGACAAGGACCCCAGCCTTGAGCCGAATATATGAAAGGCTTTGAGTTGAATTCCTACCTACATCACTACAGGTCCCTCAGGTGTGATGTTAGTCAGCGTTTCTTGATAGATGGCGCCTCCTTATTGCCTTTCTAAAGTTTTCACTATAAGCTTCATTCTTTCAACAAAAATGCTAGTTCTTCCTGTCGTTTCATTTCCTCATCTGCATTTCAAGAGTTTTAGTTTTTTTCCTTTTTCCTCAAGAGGTATATCTGTCATCTTGTTAATTATTCTTCGTTATTTGCTTGCTCTCTTCCCTTCGCTTCGCCATTTACTATCGTAGTTGGTGCGTCCTTGAAATTTCTTAGGGTTCCTCTTTACCTCTAATATTATGGTCGATTATCAGTATATATGTCCCTAGGCTACCCCTGATTTACTTAAAGAACTTCTTCCTTGACCACCACTCAATCCACAACTATTCTCTGTCAAAGTCATGCATTTAGTATTTTAATGCAGTAAAATCAGTACAATATTCCATGAAAACTAGTAAAAGTTATGAAAATAGATAGCAATATATATACATATCTCCTTTCCCTTACCTTTGAAGATTGAAAAAAATATCTTCTTTCTCTCTTCCCACTATTTTTTTTCTTTCTGCGTTTTTGGCTTAGATCGTGTAACCCATGTTCTCTACATATAAGGGATATTGTAATCATTAATGATGGTTTCATTTGAATTGTTTAGTTATGATTTAATTGGTTTCTAAAATTTAGTCGTTGTCTTTCCTAATTTTGCGAATATGTAAGAATTGAAGTAATATTAGGATGTGACAATGGTAAATCATATGATTTTATCCAAGTTTATCCTAAGATTAAATGCTTAAAGATATTTTGATGGAATACACCCCAACTACTTTAGTCAAATAATAAAGAGGACAAATAGCTAGATGGTGGATCAAGAGCTTTCTAGCAGATTGAGCCTATTGAAGCTTGTTTGGGACTCCAACAATTTGTTTGGTCCTGAATCCAATTATGAAAAAATCAAAGAACATGGATTAAGTAGAATAGACTAGAATAATTTGCGCCTTGTATATGGGCCAAGTACAATAGATTTAGGCCTTGTATTTTGGGCCATGTAGTGTAAGATGTTGGGCTTTAAAGCCCATAAAGAATGTTAGATATCCACCTATACATTTTTGGATATTATAATTGAGTCTGCAAATTTTTTATATTATACATTTTTGGATATTATAATTAGTGTATTTGAAAATACTAAAAGTTTCTTGATGTCATACTAAGCAATATAAGAGTTTTGGTTATACGAGAACATAAATCTCTCGATCAAATCCTAACACTAAATTTGCTAGATAGATCATTAAAATCAAAATCATTAGATTTATTGTCTGTTTGAATATATATATATATATATATATATATATATATATATATATATATATATATATATATATATATATATATATAATCACATAAAAAATTAACTCAACTTAATCACTTGAGTCTAGACACAACCACCCAAACACAGGAAAGGAAAATACTGAATCATCGCACTCTCCAAAATTTGGGAAAGTAAACATGAAATCTCTTTCTGTAGCTATTAAAGTAGATCACTAGTAGAAAAATAGTCTTCGTCGTCGATTCTGAGAGACTTTTTTCATCGTTTTCAACCCAACGTTGACCCAGGAGACGTTGGTTTAACAACCGACGTGGTGATTGGACTCACTACGTCGGTTAAGACAAGTAAACCGACGTGGTGAAGAGAACACCTACGTCGGTTGGGTGCCCAAAACCGACGTAGGTGTTTTGAATGCTTGTTCTCATCCCATTCCTCTAAACACCCTTTTCCAATGCTGGGCCCATACCATGTTCCCCTTCTAATGCAGCTAGATCCATTATTATCGACCAATTAACTCCTTCATCACCCTTTTCTCAATACAATCATTGTGCTGCACATCACCAAAATCATTTGTATATATAAATCGTACATATACAATAATTAATTTCATCCTT
>Ga0209700_104047_pt1 | contig 27053 bp, 7 predicted proteins | sample SiratroredBW_FD_187528 | JGI IMG/M metagenome (GOLD analysis project Ga0209700, IMG submission 187528) | Root nodule microbial communities of legume samples collected from California, USA - Siratro red BW (SPAdes) (version 2) | ecosystem: Host-associated > Plants > Roots > Nodule | place: USA... | reverse complement strand
ACTCTTCTATACAGAAAAGAAAAGGAATTGAATGCTATTAGTAAATGTTTTTTTTCAAATCTTAAAGAAAAAATAAAGGTAAAATTTTCGGTGTGTATTTTATTTATTTATTTTGAAATATGAGTAATAGACACAATTATTGTGAAGAATATGAATTAGTTTAACATTAAATAAAATTATGTAACAAAGATTTTAATTATTAATTTAATTTAAATGGTCAGAATACTACATTAATTAAAATGGTGAGAATACTACATTGTGTTTAATATTCTCAATCTATTCCTTTGGGTGAGAATACTACATTGTGTTTAATATTCTCAATCTATTCCTTTTCTATTTTGTTGGTATGTGTATAATTCTAATATTAACATCATTTTCTTATTTTAATCTAAAACATATCCCATCAATCATTTTATTTTAGAATTTAATCTATTTAAATTTAAACTGTTTGGAACTGTCTATTTATTTTAATTGTACAATAATAACATACTATGTCAACAAAACAAGTAATTAATGAAAATATTAACCACATTAACATATATTTTCACGATTTTAATTAATTTAATAATTAAAATATTTGTTATACAATTTTATTTAATCTTAAATTCTTGCAATAAAATTACATTCTTCACAATAATATCATATTTCTTATACACAATTTATTTATATTTAAAAATAAATAAAAAAAATATATTATTTTAAAAATTTCAGATAAATATCATGACAAATAGATAATAAGTGTTGTATACTTGTATATAATAAAACTTAAGCCAACCACAATTCTAAGTCACAACTTGCACTATTTGGTGAAGCAGAGCATGAATTGCCACGTTTTTTTCCGGTGGATGAAGCAAAGTGTCACGTGCCTACCGTTCACATTTGGTGGACGTGAATCAGAGTCTAAAACGTGCTTATGATTTTACAAAACAAAGGGTCATAATGGAAGAGATGAATTGTCAGCAAAGTTAATGAAGATCTGTGAAGCACTTTAGATCAAATCACATACTTCTTCTCATTCTTCAATAATATTATTTATCAGTTGCCTTAACCAATAATAAATTGCTTGAGGTAGAGGACCAATAGATCTATCTTGTAGGTGTACCAGATAAAATATATTTTCGTATAAATTCCAGTTTAAATAACGGGAAATCACGTTCCAAAGCTGTATAAAGGATCTAATTTAATGATATTTAACTAGTATCATTGACCTATATTTGTTTTACGACAAAATCAAAATTAATTAATCACATTCAATATTTTAAGACTTAACATATATTCTTTTATAAGATTATAACCAATCAAGCACCATATTCAACTAAGTTAAACCTTTAACTTATGATTAAACACAATTTTAACAGAGAATAGTTTATAAAAGGTTAAATATTACTGATTATAGAATAAAAATATAATTTATATTAATAAAATTAGTTTAATATGAATTTTATAAATTTCATATGTTTTTATATAAGATAAACCTTTACCATGTATACAATCCACGTCCTTTCATAAAGAAGACAAAATTTTGATGGTTAAATACTCTTTTTCCTATAACTTGTTAAAAGTGTCTATGATTAGAAAGTTTGGCATTGCACCGAACATACATTTAATCCCTGTAACAATTATTTTGTTTAAACAAAGCATGTACCATGTTGTTCTGTGTACTTTTGTTAATCAATTATTAAATGATACAGTTCCATCAGTAACAATTCTTAACATTTTTAAGGAAAAAAAAAAGTGAAAGAGCAATGATGTCATGTGTGGCTACTGTGGTGTTGTGTAGTTTTGGTGGAGAAGGATATAAGCCGCATGCCACAGCGTGACTATCTAATATCTATATATGTGTATATATCCATCTATCTATCTCCTTCAAGGTTGTTATCTTTGGTTTCCCAAAATCGTTGCATTGGCCGCCACCAATGTCCACCAAAGGCTTCATTATCTATCTCCTATCCTCTTTCTCTGTCGCGCTTCTCTCTGCGCTGTTCCTCACCGGAACCTACGACTTCAAACAATATGCGTCAATGTCTCATCCCTCTCACAATTATGGATCCGGAAACGATAAAGTTTGGCCCGTATGTCACACCTTCATCTATTCTCTGTCACGCTATCGTCGTGGAAATGAAAAAGACTGATGCTTTCTTTGCTGGGGGTGCAGGAATTGAAGGTGGGGTGGAGAGTTGCGTTGGCCACAGTTATTGGGTTTCTGGGATCTGCTTTTGGAACCGTTGGAGGGGTAGGTGGGGGAGGCATTTTCGTTCCCATGCTCACCCTTATTGTCGGTTTTGATACCAAGTCAGCTGCTGCTCTCTCTAAATGTAATAACTTCTTTCGCTCTCTCGTTTGTTCTTTCACGTGTTGGCATGTGAGAACCAACTTGTGTCCATAGAGTTACGCCTTTTTGCTTTTTGTTTTGGGACCAAGTGTGATATTCTTGACTTGTGTTCAGGTATGATAATGGGGGCTTCAACAGCTGCTGTTTGGTATAACCTGAGAGTGCCTCATCCAACCAAAGAGGTGCCTATCATAGACTATGATCTGGGACTTATTTTTCAGCCCATGCTCATGCTTGGTATTACTGTTGGAGTAGCGCTCAGTGTTGTCTTCCCCTACTGGCTCATCACTGTCCTCATCATTATTCTCTTCATTGGTCTCTCTCTCATGTCATTTATTTTAGCAGAAAAGTTTACTTGTAAAACAAACCATGATTTGGATGAATCAGTTCTTAGTTGGTCTCTGCTGAAAAATGGCGTAATATGTTCTTTTACCTTTTGACAGGTACCTCTTCAAGGGCTTTCTTTAAGGGAACTCAGATGTGGAGGGAAGAGACTCTTCTCAAGGTAAAGTTTCCCCACTTGAGATTCCCGGTCTTCAACAGAATCATTTAACAGAAGCAAACTCATATGTGTTTGCTAATTGCAGAAAGAAATGGCCAGGCAAAAAGCAGCTTTTGCTAATTCTCATGGCGAACGTAAGAAAATATTATATACTTTAATTTCCACCTTATTTGGGATTTTCCAGTAGCCTTTTTTTTTTCACTGTAAGCTAATTCAACCATTTTCAAATTAATCAGATAAAAGTAATAACTTTTTGAAATAAGAAATAGTTTTTTTGTCAAGCGTGCCCGTGTATGTTCTTTGATTGTTTTGGGTGTGACAGTGACTATATTTCATTAAATACGTAGTTCTAATTGACACAGAATATGAGCAGTTGATTCCTAAAGAAGAGAAGTCATCAATGGTATGCAAAGTGACATAGTTTTTCATTGAATCGTAGTAGGTGATGAGGAAAAACCTGACTTTTTTTTTTCTCTCCCTTGAACACCTCAGCAAATTTTTTGTTTCAATCTCAATTGGAAAAGGATTTTGATACTAATGGTCGTGTGGGTTTCTTTCCTACTACTTCAAGTCATCAAGGCAAGTCCCCCTCTCTCCAATTCGCATCACAAATCTGTTCACTTAGTATTTCTTTGCTTTAAGTCTATTTGTTGTTGGTCAGCAGAATAATGTGAAGGTCTGCAGTGAATGGTATTGGGTGCTTTTCAGCTTACAGGTACGATGCAAACATCACTTATTACACGAGCACAACTTGTTACTTAACTTATATGCAGTGAGGTCAAATCAAATTTATTGACAAGCACCTTTGTTCTTTCTGTTTCAGTTTCCTATTGCACTTTTGGTATTTGGCTATGAAGCAGGGAAGTTGTACAAGGATCACAAAGAGAGAATGAGTACAGGAAACATGGAATCCATCTGTGAGGCATCAATTGAATGGACTGTTCTGCACATTTTCTTTTGTGCACTATGTGGCATTTTAGGAGGAACTGTGGGAGGCCTACTTGGTTCTGGAGGTGGATTCATTTTGGGCCCTCTTCTCATCGAGATTGGTGTCATCCCCCAGGTAAGTTGCATATGCACGAGACAGCTTGATTTGACAATAATGTAGAAACAACTTAACTTCCAAGGACGTGTTTTTGTTCAAATTGCAGGTTGCTAGTGCAACAGCAACATTTGTGATGATGTTTTCATCATCTTTGTCTGTGGTGGAATTCTACCTTCTCAAGAGGTTCCCCATTCCTTATGGTATTTTTCATAATATTTTCAAGCTTACATTACATCTCTTTGCAATTTGTCTTGTCTTTAAATTCTCACTCCCTACCATTTAAGAGTTGAAGTGACTGGATCATGTGAAAACAAACAGATAAAGATGGCTACATATTATGGTCCACCGTCCACTATATATCATGTTTGTAGATAACAATCCATTTTTCACTTGGCTTCCTTTCAAAAAGGAGTCCTCTTCACTAATGCTTTAGTGCTTGAACACATTTTAAAATAATACCCTGTAGTGAAAATGATCTGATCTGCTCTATGCTTAATTTTGTTGTCATATTTCTTTTGCAGCGTTATACCTCACCACAGTGTCTGTTCTGGCTGGCTTTTGGGGACAGTATTTTGTAAGGAAATTGATGGCAATTCTCAAAAGAGCCTCAATCATTGTATTCATCCTCTCAGGGGTCATTTTTGCTAGCGCTCTCACCATGGGTAAAGCAATTCAAATTCAAAGCCATTTGTTGATTTATGTGACAAAGTTCTACTATAATAGTTTACCCTTTTCCTTTCAGGCGTGGTTGGTACTGTCAAGAGCATTAAAATGATCCAACAACATGAATTCATGGGGTTTTTAGACTTCTGCAGCAGTCAGTGATTCAGGAAGTGTACAGCAGGTGGCAAACGAGGGCAACATTATGTAGTCTATGAAAAATGCTTGGAAATTCAGGGTCGTTCATGAATGTTGGTCAATGTCTAGTTCACTGACAAGGAGATCCTTCCTCTTCAAATATCAAATTTTGTGAAACACTGTTTGTAGTTGTTGCAGCGCATCATTTGTTTGATATGTATATTTTGTTAAGTTTGTGTTGAGCCTCCATTCAATTCTAGAGTCAGTATGAAAAGAGCTTGTATATTCAGGGTAGGACAACAACGTTAAGGAATGTTGGTCAATGTTTGGTTGACCATCGGGAAGATCCTTTCCTCTGTGTAATAAATAAGGCTTGATGGTCCTCCCCTTTGAGAAAATCAGTTTGAGGTTGAGTTGTTAGCTGCTGGCTAACACACTTCTCATTTCAATCTATTATTTGTACGATTTTGATATTAATTTTATTGATATTTGGTCTCAAGCTTTTAAATCAAATAATCACATGCAGGTTTAAGAGTGCTAATTTTTGTACACTCACCAATTGCAAACACCCCATTTACACTTTTTACCTTTCTCATTGTTATGCGGCTGATGGCAAAACATGATGGATTTTTTTATTTCATTAGGATCGATCTTCACATGTCCATCGGTTTGTTTAAGGTTGAAAGGTTTGCTTCTGCATGAGTAGTTCCAATAATTTGTCTCTATACTTGCTTGTATGAGAAAAATTATAATTTGATTGCTGTGAAAATTAAAACAATTGAATACAATTTATCAAAAAAACAAAGATTAACTTGATTTTGTACATTTTCTAAAAGGCAACTTTAACTTTACCACACTGCTGAACAAATTGGCCCTGAAGGGGTAGGTGAACTTGATTTGAGGTTAATGTTTTGTTTAGTCCGTGAGTATTTGATTGTTGGTTTTTTTTCCTACACCCTATTTTCTACCTGCACCCCCATAAGCTTTGAAATACACGTTTTTGTCCTTAGACTTTTATTTGAAACGGTCTTCTCCTTAACCAACGTGCTTTTGCTGCTGGTTCAAGCTTGGAAGAGAAAATTTCCGACAAGGAGTGGTGATGCTGGTGTTTTGAAGTCATTTAGGTGAAAATAAGGTATGGAAGAATGTTTTAGTTTTGTTTATTTGGTTGTGATGGTAAATACTTGGTTATCGGAATTTGGAGCCCATAAACAGGCTTCCAAAACAAGAAACATTAACTTCTAAAATGGTGTTTCCAGTAGTTGTAGATGTCCATTCTAGTGAGCACATTCTAGAATGCTGTGGGAGGAGATAATTGTATTTCTGGATTGTTGTTTTCAGAAACATATTCTAAAAAACTCATTCTGAAAGTATTACATAAGTGTTTTGAAATGTGAAATTCCCAATATTTCCGAGACTACGATTATGGAAGTGTAGGTGAGACATCATTGTAAAAAAAGAGTATTCCATAATAGTAAAATCAACTTTCAGAATGCATTTTCCGGTAGTAATTTTACATTTTAGAATAATCAATCTATAATAATAATTTGAATTCCATAATTCGTTTTTTAATGTAAATTAGTATTTTGAAAATATTTTGGAATATAAATTTACAATTCTAATATTGACCATATGAGAAAGTTAGAAATTGTTGTTTTTTTATATTTTGGAGGATTAATATGGATGAAGACTTGTTAGCTGAGGTTGACATAGGTTTAGGTATAAGTGATATTGATATGAAGTATATTGTATGATGTAATCCATTAATGAATGTAGTATTGTAATGATATATTTATAAAGGTATAAAGGTAAACTTTATTGACACATATTATCTAGTTGTTAAGCCAGTTGGATGATGAATAAAATATAAAAGGTTATATTATATTTTTATAGTCTCAATTGCTTATAATTTTGACTTTGTTTTGTTATATTAAGATTAGAAATGAATAATAAGAAAGGAATAAATTTTTATTATTAGGTTGTGAAAAAAATGAAATAAATATAGATGATGTAGAAAAAGTTTAAAAGTAATTGATAGTGAAAATAGGAAATGTAAGTATCTTCTTAATTTGAGAAAACCACTAAAAACTGGTGAAAGTGGTGAGGAATTGATTGTGAAACTACTGTGGACCTCACATAGTCATGACTTTGACACATTTCTATAAGTCATTTATATGTTGATAAGTTAACATGTAATGAAAGTCCATGATAAAGAGTTTTAAACTTAAAAATATTTTTCTAACAAGAAATCAGCACAATGAGAATAATGTAACCACCATAAAACAAATTTATAATGATATGTATGTATATCATAAACCCTAGTTCTAGTGAAATTATATAATTCTTTTAACATTATGTTTGTGATAGATAATACCTACAAAATTAAATTGTATGTGATCCTCTTATTTGATATTGTTTATGTTATACATTAACTGATATCTGAATGTGAAATCAACTTTATATAAAATCTTAGAAGACTTAAAATATCGTTTTTGAAACTTTATGTGGGTTTTAATCTGTAGCAAGCGTTAACAAGACCTTTAAACCCGATAACTCAATAACAAATTCTATTCGTTAATGTGAACGTTTTAACTTTTCATTTTTCTACCGATACAAACTTATAGTATTTGAAATGCATAACAAAATTTCTTGTCCCTCCCATAGTTATTGTGCAACTTGTGAGTAAAAAACCTATTCATTGACTCTTCCGAATAGTCGTTATCTTTCATCACATGAGATTCCTCAGTTACAGTAGATTTTTCTACGTGGTCATCTTCATCAATTTAACTAAGAACTCCACACTCTCTTTATCTTAGTTATAAATCATATTGAAAACTACTTCCTCAAATTCAACCATGAATATTTACATATACATAAAAAAAAACTATAAATGTGTTATGAAATGCTTAATCTAAAATGCATTCCATTATCCACACCCCTCTGTTTTGAAATTCCTAATGCAACAACAAACATACAACAACCACTCGTAAACCAAGGACCACCAGCAACAAAAAGAAAAGATTGCGAAACTATTGTGTGCAGGCGGAGTGATTGTGTTGTAGAAGCGAGAAAGTAGGAGGAAGAAAAAGTAGAGTTAAATTAAAACCAATAAAAGCATTTTCGCAAGCAGATTGTGTCGGAAGAAAAAATCTTCGTCATTTTGTAATTTTCTTAAAAGGTACAGTTAAATTAATTATTTTATCCATTAATAAAGCATACTTCACCACACATAAACTTTTTAAAAATATTTAGCAGGACATTTAGAGTCAAAATAATTTTTGAAAGAAAGTTTAAGTATTTTAAAATATTATAATGATCAATTTAATAATGAAGGGACATATAAAAGGTGATTTTTAGAATCTCAGCATAACTAAATTGCCAAACTTTACAGTAATGTCTAGCATGATCTCTATAAAAAAAATCAAATAATAAAGTGTTTAGATAGTTGGTAAACTTTTAAGTTTTAATTATTATTATTATTATAAAAATCAAGTAGGAAAAAAACTTTGATATTAAATGTACCGGGTATTAATAGGAATGATTTAATTGTTGGAGTATCATGCTATACAATAATTAGTAATACAAAAGTTAATTTATTATTATTATTATTTAAATTAATTGATTTAGATTCGATTAAATTCAATCAGGTTAAGCATTCATAATATCTAAATCGAACAATATCTCTGTAAATTATAATTTTAAACTTATTTTAATTAAGTTAATCAAGGTTATTTTTTAAGGTAAAATTCATTTGACTATCTTATTTCTAATCACCAATAATATGTTTAAATCAAGTTTTTTAACTCATCAAACATGATACATGAATATCATGTGCTTCTGCATCGCATTAGTTCTGAAGATTCTAAACCCTTTAGAACAATACCAATTATTCAGCCATTGGTACAATTTTGTATGCACAATTGGAACAGTTCAATCAACAGGCCTAATTTTCTTTTAATATTGGGATGCTTGCTTTAATTTTTTTTTTTAAGAAAAAAACGGATTTCAATCTAATGGAAATCCTCCGTGAGAAGTTTGTTTTGTTCTAGCTCTTTCATTAATTGTTTTATTTTATTATCTAAAAAATATTTATTTTTTATTTATTATCTGTGAACTTCTTCTTACCGCCCATATGGGCTCATTGCCGTAGCCCAAATATTAAAGTACAAATTCATATGGGCTACACTATTACTTTGGGCCTATTACTTTACATTGGGCCCAGCAGTGCGTTTATATGGGTTAGTACTCGGGGGTATAGAGAGAGCCAGGGAGAATTAGGTTTAGGGTTTACTCCGAGCGGCGACACCTCAAGCAGCAGCCATGGTCCTCAAGTGCGTTTTCATGACACTTTCTTCTTCTTCTTCCATTAACAGTCCTGTGTTTTGATGCATACACTTTTCTGTACTCTAAGATCGTTGTTTGTTTCAGTTAAACTCGTTTTTTTTTTTTTTCATTTTTTTTGGGAATTCGGGTTACATTTCCCACTCTTTGTTTATGCGCTTTGTAATTTGTTTTTAATTTCTGCCTTTTAGTATTACTGTGTGATTGTTTTTGAGTTCTAGAGCATATTGTGGAACAATTTCCGGTGTGCCGAAAAATTACTTCCACAAGATGTACATCATTAACCTTTGCTGCTTAATGACTTGATTTCAGCTCCTCAGCGTAGTCTCTGAAATGTTTTTTTGCATCTGCTTCTTTAATCTTAATTGCTGTTTTAGCTGTTCCGATTTTTAGAGACATTGATAGGATTTAAAGACATGCTGGAGAAAGTGTTATGTTTTAGAAGCAGCTTTTGAAATATGTCAGAGGCATAACTGTTGTAGATTGTTGAAAGTAGTTTAAGCTAAACTGTTATGTGTTATGTTTGATTCATGGATAAACATTTTTTGAGGATCTTGTGTTATTAATATTTTATATTCCTGTATCAGAACTGAACTATGCAGATTCAGTGGTGCCAAGATTTACCCAGGAAAAGGCATCAGATTTGTTCGTGGTGATTCTCAGGTGACTAAGTCAATGTATCACATTATTTCAATCTGGTTCTGTTTTGCTAATGATTGAATGGTTATCAGTTATGGCTGCTTTTGTTTGTTATCAGTTATGATATTGAAAAGAGGGGTTTTGTTTGTTGAATCTACAGGTTTTCCTATTTGCTAATTCTAAATGCAAGAGGTATTTCCACAACCGCTTGAAGCCATCAAAGCTTACCTGGACAGCAATGTACAGGAAGCAACACAAGAAGGTATTCATTTAATTTAAATGTTTGAAAGATGGGACAATTAATCAACAAAGACATCATGAAATTGTTAAATAGGAGTATCTATTGGCATTGATGAACCCGTTTAGGAAGTGAAAGTGTTTCTTTCATACTTGAGTTGAATTTGATAATCTGACCTTTTGCGTAGATATTAAAATTTCACATAGAAAAAGATTACTGTGCTAAGCATTCCTCATTTGTTGCGTGTATTTATTCAATTACTTTTGTGAATGGAATGTTTAGGACATTGCCCAAGAAGCTGTGAAGAAGAGAAGACGCGCCACCAAGAAGCCTTACTCTAGGTCCATTGTCGGTGCCACTCTGGAAGTTATTCAGAAAAAGAGAACTGAGAAGCCAGAAGTTAGAGACGCAGCTAGGGAAGCTGCCCTTCGGTGTGTTTTTGTTAATTTCTGCCTAATATTAGATTTGCGCTCTTATTTGTTGTAGATCTGTGCGTATTTAGTCCCATTCTCAGTTATTTATGTTCTGATCAACTATTATAATTACACTTTACTCTATGTGCACATCTCACACTAGAGGAGCTAAATTCCTTTTAATAATTTCCTGCATTATTTCTATATTGTTGGAAAATCTTTTTATTTTAGTCACTTGAATCCGTAGTTTTTCAAGGCCTAACTTTTAACAGCTCCTTTGCTTTTCAATATGGATTACACATTTGTCTGATTGTTGGATGTTGTTGTGCAGTGAAATTAAGGAGAGGATCAAGAAAACAAAGGATGAGAAGAAGGCTAAGAAAGCCGAGGTTGCAGCTAAGTCGCAAAAAGCAGGAGGAAAAAGCAATATTTCCAGGGGTGCTATGCCTAAAGGTCCCAAACTCGGCGGTGGTGGCGGGAAACGCTGAGCTTATAAGTTTTGTTCCTCTTTTTGCTACAATTTAATTAGTGTTGTTTTGAAACTTCTGTACTATTATTTGCATGATTAATCTTTTATTTTACTGGTTAATTAAACTTGTGTTTGAATCAAAAAGTAATGAATTTCGCCTTCCGCCCTAGTCACGGTAGTCGTTCTTTATACAGTGTCAGTGTCTCTGTTTTTATTGGTTCGTGTTTGGATTTTGAACTTGACTGACCCAAGAGATGGGAACGCTCAATGCTGCGGCTACTCATGTTTTGTATGTGTTCTTTATTTGAAACTTTCAATTGATTTTGTTACCGAGCCTAATTTTTATGTTAAGCAACCAAGCAGTGATTGACATCTTTGGTCTTTAACTAAAGAAAACTCCTATACACATTATCTCGTTCTGGAGAAGATAATTTAAGAGGTTGTTGAAAACATCTATCTTGATACATCAGAATCCAATTCTGATATGGTCACTAAAAACTCCCGTTTCAACATTGTCGCCGACAACCCCGCTCTTTATATTTCTCAACTTGCCTTTGATTTTTCGTATTTGTTAGTTTACTTTTTCTCTTATTTTGAAATATTGTCCATGATAACTAAATGAAATTCAATTTCAAACTCTTTTAGTTAATTGATTTATTTAGAACTTTTCAATCAACGCTTTTTCTTGGAAATTGAATAGAATTTTACATAAATTTCCTTTTTGTTTTTGACGGGCTATCCTGGTGATGCGACATGCTATAATTTTCAGATCGTCTTTTTTATTATGCATTCCATATAGATGATAGAAAGAGTTCGTCTCTTTGATTCGCGCCTTAACCTCAGTGTTTAAACATGACAACTGGGATTTTTTGATAGGTTCGTCTCTTTATGACTATATGTCATAAAGAGTTCGTGGTTGAATATAGGAGAAGTGAGATAAAAGAAAAGGATTAAAAGAAAAGAGTTCGTGGTTGAATATAGGAGTTCGTTGTTCGTCTCTTCTGGTTTTGTACGGCTTGAAAAACCCATAAAGGAAATATTTGAACTAATGTGATTTTAGATAAAATATATTAGATCCTTCTAAGTAAGTTACGTATCAAGTTTCAAATCAAAATTATAAAAGAATATTAAAGATTATAAAATACTGAATCAAGAATTAAATATTTAAAGTTAAATATATAATTCAAATTTTTTATTTAATTATTATCATAGTTTTAATTATTTAACCATTAAAATAAATTTTGTATTTGTAATAATTATAAAATGAAAGTATAAAAATTAAACTCCTGACTTTAATATTATTATAATAGTAATAACAACAAAGACAAAAGAATAATAATAGTATTTTCAACAAATAGATCAATTTAATAAAGATTGAAGTTGTGATCAAATTAAATTATAAATACTTGAAACTATTACGACATTTTTTATTATTCTCCGTCATTTTATTTCCCTTACTATTATTTTTTTCACTTCTATCATTACTGGTAGTATCAACAATAACAATATAATAACGAAAATAAAAACAAAATAATAATAATTGACATTATTAATCATGATAATACTGATGTAAAGGAGATAAGTAAATAACCGAGTGTTAAATATACAATTTTTTTAACCAGTTATTCAATTATTGTTATTGAAAGCTTTTTTTTTTTATTATTATTATTATTTGAAATGTCTTTAATCAATGCAGACATATATGTGAAAAGGTATCAAGTCGTTTTAGATTAAAAAAAAAAAAAGAGATCGTGCATACATTTTAGCTAAATTACCTTTTTGTGTTTTGTGTTCTAGCACACACTTAACGAAGTAAACATTACTTGAACTACCCTTATTTTTTTTCCTATTCTAGTTTTTCATAAGGTTACTTAGATCTGGTTTAAACAAATTGGGTCAAACCCAAAGCATACATAACTCAAACGAGTTATTAGATGATTACTTTCTTGTGTTTAAATATACAATATTTTTTTTTATTATAGATCCAACTACATTATATTTTATTAACTAACTTTTCTATTAAAAGAAGTGTTATAACCAAAATATTGTATTTTTTATTTTTTAAATATATAACTTTTTCAGTTTTAATAAAAAATATAGCCAAAATTAGTTGAATCACATATAAGACAATTTCTTAAGGTCTGAATTTACTATTATCTTTAACAACTCATCCATAGTATGTTTTATAATCTTTATAGGATAAGATAAGAACTTCTTTAATAGTATCAATGATTACAGAACTACCATGCACTTCTAAAAAAAACATAAATGGATGATTTGAAGGAGAGAAAAAATAATTGTTTATAAGAAGTGGAAACTTAACCTACACAGTCATATGTTCTCATGATCCCCTAAGTTACAAAAGAAAAAGGAGGAATGTTGTCGAGAAATAAGAGACAACGTTCACATTAATGTGGAGGTCTACTTTTATAACGTAGAAGCCAAAAATCATATAAACTAAAGCTACAGTGTTCAATAGGCAAAAAAGTAGGAAATTCGAATAAGGATGCCAAACATATATACATTAATCAAGTAACAAAAAGAAAATAAATAATTAAACCAAGTAGTAAAGACGACTTACCTCTATATCACATGCAAGGTGAGATTCCACAGAAGAATGAAGAATGAACTGAAACCTTCACAGAAAGCCGAAATGAGACCCATAATTTCTTGTCTACAAGGTCAACCTCCTTTATTACCCACTATGAAGTTATATGGAAAGTCATTGTATATAAACCCTTTGAAAATGTAGAAACTAAACAATGTAGGACTAAATGCCTATTTGGTACAATAAGATATATGAACCAATCCTAGATTGAGAAACTTAACACACAATGTAGTTTGTATAACAAGTTATATGAGCCAAACACTTGTGGTAGTGGTTAATCTATCACAATACAACCCCACAATTCTTGTTATCATTGTGTTGACTTATTAGACCATGTGCATGTCCGATAATCATGAGTGTTTTAGAGATCTTTCCAAGACGTCACATAAGGGGCCTCACTTGACACCATAGGTGATTTCATCAAGTGGATGCTACAAATCATGCATCACCCATAGGGGATGTGAAAATCATTAAGAACTTTGTTCAAAGTTAAAATTCCTTATACCACATAGAGTTTAACTACAAAGTTTATCCTCTCAATTATGCAATATGTAGTACTTTGACATATTACAGGGAGGGGCAAAGTTGATCTTAGTGCTAACAGAACTGACAAGTGACTTGTTTTTACCTACATAAACCTTGTTTATGGGATCTTCAATCACAAATGTTGGATTTTCATCACTTGTTTGTTTGTAATTGGTTTGAGTCTCATTCACTTTGATGTTTCTAAATTTATATTTCTCTATAGGAATTTCATTAGAGGATATGTTAGATTTCGTTTTTGCTTAGCATAATCAATGAAAATTGTTTTAATTTTTAGTATTTATTGTATCAAATTGTGTCTCACTTGTATATTTCTGTTATTTTCATTGTAAGTTTTGTTTTCAGTTATAACTATCAATGACTAGTAGCCACAATGCATTGATACAAATAAGTTTGGTTTCATTCTTAATGGAATGTTTGTTAAGAAGCCATTTCAAGAGTAAAAAACTCTAATTACATTATTGATCTTGTAATAATTATTTTTCTGGCTTATCGTCATGCAATTATATTGCCCTCAAGTATAAACACATAACCACTTGTAGATTTTGTCTCATTTGAATAAGTGATCCAACTAACATCACCCTTTTAATACAATGATAAATTTACTATAATTAATGACATAATCCATAGTACCTTTTAACTATTTCACGAGTTTTGAAAATGCATCCCAATAATCTTGATTGAGACTTTTGAATGTACCTGTTTAGTCTACCTACAACTTAAGCAATATATGGTCTAGAAAAGATCAGTAAATGTAATAAGCTCTAAATTATTTGAGCATATATTTGTTTTTTAATTTAGAGTTTGCTTCATAAGGGACACATAACCAAGCTTTCTAAGAAGTTTCTTGAAATATCCTAAAGTTATCTTACTTTATTTACATCTATCATTTTAAACTTGGATTGCTTAAAACTATATTGTTTCATGTATAAAAAATTAATATATCATATAAACTAATGTAGGAGCATGTGTATATGCCAAAATTAGAGTATCTTACAAGTCGCATATGGAAAAGTTAAGAAATATAAGCTTTCTCTTTTAAGAGTAAGAGGTAATTATATCATTGGCTTAGCCAACCAAGGTAGGTTTTCAGGTTATTCTCACTATAGTGGGGTTAGTAACCTCTCCACGATAGTGACCAAACGGCGTTTCGATGTCAGTTTGGTATCAAAGCAAGGTCATCTTGCTCAAGATAAAATTACTTTGTTCGTGGTAGATTCAAGAAATTTTTTTGTGATAAGTGTTCAGGAGATGGAGATGGAAGAGCTATGTTGTCAAGTTAAGGCATTGCAAGAGAAACATGCAAGATTTGAAGTTGATCAGCAAGGTCATGGCAGAACAAGCAATGGAAGCAATTCTAATGGAAAGGATAACACAAATCCTTTTCATTACTCGTCCTCTACCAGGACTCGACCAAACGTAAAGCTCAAAGGAACACTAGAGCCTATCATGTTAAATACTTGGGAATCAAAGTTGATATCCCTAAGTTTGAAGGGAGGCTCCAACCAGATGATTTCCTTGGTTGGCTAGGCAACTAAACCTCTTACTCTCCAAGAGTACAATTCAAATGTTAATGAACGCGTTGAACGAATCAAGAAGCTCATGAAGGTGTACGACAAAAGATATTATGTCAGAATGCGCGGTATCAAAACCAAGCCAACAAGCACACAACACTAGTCGTTTTCAAAGAAGGAGACTTGGTTTGGGTTCATTTAAGAAATGAGTGATTTCTCCGGTCTCCCAACAAGTTGTATCCTAAGGTAGATGGTCCATTTAAAGTCTTAGAGCGCATTAATGATAATGGTTACAAGATTGAGCTTCCCAAAACGTATGGAGTGTCATCTGTTTGAGAGATTCCACATCGATTTGAGATGAGGCCTTTCAATAGTTTATAAGTGGGTGCAAACCTCACGTTACAAGCCAATTTTGTAAGGTTGAGTTAGGCTTAAAGTCCACTTCTTGAGATGATATCAGAGTCTATCACAGTAAGGTTGTTGGGCCTATCAGGCGACCCGCTATCGGACTGTTATCGGGCCATCCTTATATATAAGTTTCACACTTGAGTTGAAGAGTCTCGACGTGAGGCGGGTGTGTTGGAGATCCCACATCAACTAGAGATGAGACCTTTCAATAGTTTATAAGTGGATGCAAATATCACTTTACAAGCCGATTTTGTAAAATTGAGTTAGGCATAAAACACTTAGCTTTTTTCAATCCGAAGAGAATGATGTAGGAGTATGCTCATGTAACCCTTTTCACACAAGTTGAATGAAAGTGATATCTAATTATAAGTTTTGTGCTTATTTTCTCTAAGTTCTCTTTTTAAGAGTAAGAGGTAGTTAATATCATTGACTTAACCAACGAAAGGTGAATTTCTTGACTATTCTCACTATAGTGACATTAATAACTTCGTCACAATTAATGACCCAACAACATCCTAAAATCATAAATATATATTTAATGTACCTTTTTCAGATTTAACAATTACAAATGAAAACATTAAAGTTTTTCATCTTATAGTTTCGTGTAATGTGATTTGAATTCATGAATAAATATCCAAATGTTTCGTGGGTTCATGCATGAGGTGTCAAAAAAAAAAGCTCATTTTGTGTTATTTGGTTATTTATAATTTGTAGTGTCTAATTTCGTTGATGTGTGTCAGAATTGACGATGTCAGAATGCGTGTTATAGGTAAATAGTTAAAGGAAAAATCACTATATTTCTAAAGAAAATATATAATATTTAGCACATCAATATTATATAAAAATAAAACATAATCATGTATAGAAATTCTCATTTATCTTCAGGTCTAGAAACTCAACATCAATAATGTAATTAAGTATATTTTTTCTAATTAAAATTGTACAATTTATTTCGTAAATTATCGAATTGGATAAATTTTTTTTATTACTTACAATTATTTTTTCGATCACTTGTAAATGTTTAGTTCAAGTTATAATATATTATAGTATATAAGCAGATAAAATAACTTTTTATAAATTAAAATTAATTTACGAATGAGTTAAATTTTCTTCAACAGAAAATTAATGTGAAAATGTTTCCATTAATTAGTTTATATATAAAATAGTTTTCACTACAAAATTATTTTATTTTTTCTTTTTTACAAAATATTGTTTTAAAAATATCAAAAATATTCTTAATGTTTAACTGCCTTATTGCGTTCTGTTAGTTCACAAACGCATTCATCATTTTATATAAAGGAAAATATTTCTTTGGCACTACCGTTCCCACAAAGATACTGTTTTATATTAATAAAATATTATATATTGATAAAATAATAATATTTTTTAGTTTTAAATGGAGGTAGAATGTAAACAGTAACACTACCCTTTTATAAAGAGAATGTGATTGAATTATATTCAGGTTCATGTCCATAATATTTTTATACCATTAAATATATTACATTAACATTTATAATTACACAGCAGTTAATCAGTTATATCCAGCAGCTAATTTTGGTTACATAATTTGCATACCTTTTTCATAATAAAATAAAATAAAAAAAAGATTATGTGTGCTCACCAACGTCACTCTAAACTACGTGGTATGATGGTAGCCATAGAAGTAAGTAGGTCTAGTAGGTGATAATAAGGCTTCATGCAACTCAATTAATTAATTGAAACTGCGAGTTAAATTACGCATGCCCTCATTAGCTGTTTCAGGAGTCATAAATACAACCACACATGTCTGCACAGATCCTAATGTCATGAAGAAAAAGTTATCATCTTCTAGCTAAGAACACTAACATTAAGTTCAGTCATAGAGTTCAAACTTGCTAAGAACACTAACATTAATTAAGTTCAGTCATGGAGTTCAAATTTGTGGAACATGAACTAGGTATAATAGCTAATAAGGCACAGCGGGCCAATGGCAGAGAGGCAGTGAAGCAGTGTTATAATCCTCCACACTCAAAGAACAAAGGCCCTGATCTCCAACCTCTTCAATGTTATTACTCTTTCCCCATGCCTTATTGGAACCCCTTAGACCCTCTGACGTGCTTTCTACCGTTTCTTCACCAGATTTTTCTGGATAACCACCGAATGTTTGTGTCCCAAAACCTTGCACTGTACTTAGCATTGCCTTCAACTTCATAACCTGCTCACAACACATACAACCAAATGGAAAAAAAATAAACATTGCATAACATCTGCAATTGATATATATGAAAAACTATATACAGTTTCATATTTCTTTCACCCTGGTGTCTTTTCATGACAGAACCCTAATCTTAGAGATGAAAATCATATCATTGTTCTTTGGGCATGACCAAGACAGGAGATAGATGGTCACTGCATTTAAACTTGAAAAGAAGAGATCTTTGAATGTGTAATATATGGTTTAGAGGTAGATGGAGAGACACAAGGATATGTGTGAAAGCAACTAAACATTTGGAATTCGTGTGTGAGTGTAAGTGAAGTGAGACGTTAGGTACCTCTTCTTGAAGCTTTTGCTTTTCGTTGGAGATGACATCATACTGGTGTTTGAGAACACCGTACAAGTGCTCAAGCTGCTTGGTTTTCCACCTTGTACGTCTATTTTGGAACCAAACAGCGATTTGGCGAGGTTGGAGGTTTAGCTCCCTCGAAAGCTTCATCTTCCTTTCAGGGTCTAACTTTGTGTCCTCCTGGAAGCTCCTCTCCAATAACTCTATCTGGGTGCTTGTTAACCGCTTCTTCTTCTCTCTGCTTCCGTTGTCCATTGCCGGAATCGACCCTTCTCCTGTCTCCAACAATGTCGCTGGTTTCATTTCCATTCCTGAACATATGTAAAAAGCAGCAAGGTGTTTGAAGATCTGGTTACCCTATTAGAAAGATCAGTCTCTACTACATGAATGAAAGCATTTTAGCTAAGGTTATAACCTATTTTACGATTAGAATAACATAAATATTCTATCTTTGAAAATATAAATATATTCATTCAAAAATAACAAAAACATTTAGGCTGTCAGATTGATTTTTTTAGAGATTTCCCTAGCTGAATATACCAACTTAACTAGTGCAGCTTTCACATATATGTCTTGTAAGGGTTTCTTAGCAAAGTGTATTTAGAAAAGCAAGAAAATGGGACAGTTACTTGGGATTCAAGTTACTACTTTCTGCAAAACTCAGAAATATTCAAATATAGTGGTTGCAAAATATAGGCTGACTCTTGGAAGTTATTCATTGATTCAAACCCATATAGAGAAGGTCACTGCATTTGAAAATAGTAAACCATGGGGAGTAAAAAAAAATGCAACTTGACATTTTGGAGGATAAAGATAGATCCTTTGAAGGAGTTATGTTTTGTTGTTGTTTTACCTGGATATGGGTTGCTGTTATAGTTGTAGAAGAAGCTTAAGGTCTCTGGCTGAGGAACAAATGGTTTTGTGGTGTAATACCAATCCATATCTTCTTCCAGCTTTGTGTGAAGATCTCCTCCTTTCATTTCCATCTGCAAGATTGAACTCTTATATGGGTTGATGGGTTCAGTGAATGTGAACGGAATTGGTCCACATAGGCAAGATAGCGAGTTTAGCTAAGGCAGTGAGGTGTTGCACGATCGTTCTGACTTGTTATTATGAGAGGCAAAAGGCTGTCTATATTCCTTTCTCTTTTTGGGAGTTTGTCAGCCAATTAGAGATCTGGAATTCTTCATTGCTTCTATCTAATAAATTTCATTATGAAAATAACATTCAGAGCATTTATTTCATAGTACTTACTACTTCTAAATCAAAGTTAAATTTAACAAAGTTGAAAAGATAATATAGACTCGGACACCTATTAGGGGCTATAGAGCTTCTTCTTCCTTCCTTTTGGGAGCAACAATGTGTTAAGGTGAAAGCTGTGGAAAGGGACCATGCTTGTCAGGACAAGGTTTGAAAAGGGGGGAAACATGTGTTGTGTTGGCCACTGAGTAGGCTTCTTGCTAGCCGTTTTAAAAAAATCTCACTCTTGCAATTTTAAAATGATGAAAATGTGGTCCGATAAATTATGTGATGCAAAGGTAAAATAATATTACGAAAACTTATTATAAAAACTCAAAATACATTTGTGTATTTCACTCACCCTAGATTGTGCCTATTTCAATTTACAGTTACTTTAATCTTTAATTTGGCTATACCTCAACATGATAACTTTTAATCACTCTCAACAAGTTTTCTTAATTATCATTGTCAGGTTCTTTGGGTTAATATGTAATGGAGTTGCTGCGGGATAATTCAATGCCATTCAATATTTTATAATTTCAAATGGTATATAGTTTATACCCCTAAATAAATGAACATCCTAAATAAATTATTTATAATGTTAATAATTTACAGTCCTAAATAAATTAAATTAATAAACAAATGAAATTCATAAATAAATTTAAATTCTAAATGAATTCAAAGGTGTCATCATTTTACCTTTTTATAATTTGGGTATATTTACATATGTATTAATATTTAATTTTATGATATCATTTTCCTACATTGATATGTATTACATATGTATTAATGAATATATAATTTGGGTATATACAAATTTCTAAATATAATAATTAAATTAAACTCATAAATACTCTAAACAATCATAAATAATTTAAAATGCTAAGTAATTTAAAATATTAAATAAATTAAAATTCTAAATAAATTTAGGTCCTACATACATTGATTACCAATATTATTTGTAGTGTTAAACAAATTCAAATCCAAAATAAATCAAAATCCTTAATGAAATTCCTAAATTATTTCATTTTCTTATTTTATTTTTGTCATCTACTTAATTAAAAAATTTGGCAAATGTTACAATTTAATATCTCATTAAGGATTATGCACAACATGCAAATAAGACATGGTTGCAGTTGAAACGTTGTTCAAGATCTCAAAAATGAGCTCAACACAATCACTTGTAGCAAGACACTAAAAACATCACCACACTCACAAACACATTCCTTCACCATGCACCTACACCACAAGAATTATATACAAGCATATGACATACATTTTTTATCAAAAAGCAAGGACGAAATCGAAGAGCAAAAAAACAGAGAATTACATGTGCATGGATGCACCAATTGTACAAAAAAAATATAAACAGAAAACCTACTCACAGAAGGAATATCAATCACCCACAAGCACAAAAACCACAAAGCTAAAAGCATGCAATGAGAACACACTCTAACCCTACTCATCACAATCTTCTAACATGAAATAAAAAAGAAATTCATCAATGACACACAAGACTTACTCAAAGTTAAAAGAAATAAACTTTTTTTAAGTTCAAACTTAAACGTTGACCTACTTACAATCAAACTATATAGCATAAACATCACACCACACTGTAAACAGTTTATACAATCAAAACAACCATCTAAACTATAAGAAATGTAAGCACAATTCACAAAACAACGAAAATGAAAAAAAGATGGCCATAATCAATTATGTACCGTGACATAATCGATTATGTATTGAAAATTTTGTACAAAATTGATTATGCATGAATGATCGACTACCAATAAAAAAATTGATTAGCTGTTATTAGATAATTGATTACCTTTCAAAAGAGATCCATATAATTGATTATGTATGTAAAGATAATTAATTATCTTTAAAAAATTACATATAATCGATTATAAATTTCTTTTTCTTTATATTTTATATTCTAATTAAGTCACCATTACATCACTAAGTGAGACACGTCACTACCTTTCTTTACATGAACAACAACACAACTTAGGTCTACATACCACCTCAAGTTGTACCAACCAAAGAACACTTCACACACCACCACCTTAACCAAAATCACATCAAGTGAGAACGAAGAAGAAAATCAAATTTACTAAAAGAGTAACAAAGTCGCCAAGATTCCTTGTTAATGCCAAATTCAAAATGTTCAACTATAGTCAAACAATTCTCTACCATAGGTTCAAGAATCTCTACAACGATTCTTGAGACATACATGAGTCAATCTTCACATACATGCACATTGAAAAAAGTTGACATACATGGTTCGGTGTTCAAGAGTCTTTACGTTTTTCAGTCATAAGGAGTGATGATGCACAATAAAAAGTGAAGAGAAAATTTGTTTTCTCAGAATTGTTAGATTGTCTTTCTCGTTATTTCACATTATGATGAGACGCACAAATTCCTTCCCCCATAAATTCCCGCTCTCATTTTTCAGGCATACAGTCTAATACAAACACATGTCACTCCCACAAATTCATCTTCGTCAACAATAAACAAAAACAAATAATTTAATATATCCGTTGGAAATAAACTTAAACTTGTTAATATTAAACTTTAGAGAGTCTTTTCATGTTATTAGTTTGAATCGTGATTTGAATATTTGTTAAATGATTGAATGTATTTATTAAAATGACTTTTATCTTTATTGTTAACATAGTTATCCCTAATATTAAAATAATATCTAGAATTTTGTAATGATATTAATATGAATCAGATATGTCAAATCCCTCTCTCAATGCAGAGTGTCCCAATATTGAGTTTGGTGAAAACATTTTATAAACAGGTTGGTCAAATGTACACAGAGATCTCAGTCTCAATACACTACATAAATAAGCCAACCCACTAATAAAGTTAGTAATATTTAAACTATAGTACTAATTCTGCAACACCTTAATTATCAATTAGGTGATTAATTCAATAAATTAACCACTAATGAAATTAGGTGATAAGTTTGACAGAAAGTACCCTTTTCAGCAAACCAACAATACTTTCTCTTAATAAATTCTTATTAAAATAAACAAATATGGCATGAGTATGATATGACGCGGTTAATTGATGCAGTGAATAATGCAAAAGGAGATTTAAACACAGAGGGAAACAAGTGAAGCTGCAATAATCTCTGCTGCACCATTAAAAGGCGAGTGAAGGATGGTAAATAAAACAACTTGGGCTCATCTTATGTTCATTCAACCCCATTTCCTTTTCACATTAATTATGTTTCATGCACTGTTGAAGACAGCACAGCACAACTCCTTCTTTTGTCGGTATCTTCCTTTCTCAATTTTTTTATGCAATTTTATCTGTGTCTCTATTTTGAGTTACAGGACTGCGCGTGTTTGGACTTTGGAGTACTTAGTAGACACAAAACTGATGAAGGGTTCCAAACCACAAGGGAAGTCCTTTGCTCTGTGCCCAAAATACGGTGAAAATAGTGTGTCACAAAGCTCATCGTAGATTAGCTTAATATTCCAACGTGTCTTGAACTAAGTTAATTTATTGATTCATGCACCGTGATAACAACACTACATATTTTTCAATATCAGGTCTGACGTACGGATAAATAAAACAATGAAACACTGGCGTAATCGCAATCCCCAAGCTTCGAATGCTATTTATTATACTGCATCAACAGGTGCTGCAAAATCTTCTATATTTTTATTTTGCATGATGGGTCTCACACTTTGACTGTATTTTTAAGATTATAATAGTCTCTTTTTTTTTTTTTTTTTGTGGCAAAATATGCATTGCATGGAAGTTCAGCATTGCTAGATATGAAGGAAGCAAAGCAAACAGTGTTGAAGTTAAATTCTTGGAGCTACTAGCTAATCTAATCGAACAGGGGTTGAAGTTAAATTCTATTAATTTGTCTTCTCATCAATATCTGTAATGTGGACAGTTTTTTATAGGAAAAGTAATTATAAAACAAGATGGTAGGTAATAACTCTGGAACCAAATTGAAAACAAATTACAGCTATGACACATCCCTATTCATCATGTGATGCTCCCTATGTTCCTGGTGTTTTGAAGGCGGAAAAAGTAAACCCATCGTGCAAGGAATTCAATGACAAGTCAGAATATTTTTGGACAACCCTTTCTTCAAGGTTTCTTTTTCTATCTTCATCGTTTTATCTTATATTTTCGTGTCTTCTCTTCTTGAAAAGTACGTTGATCAAGCATTGCTTGGTGTATGTAATAAGAAGATAGTTGGAAAGTTAAATTTTGTGGCCACAAATTTGAATAGGTGTTGTTTTTGTGGGCAATGGCAATCAATGAATAACAATCGTCAAAAGCATTCCTCCAGCACTGCTTTGCCAACCCCGGGAATCTCTTCACTAAATACTAATTACTCTTCAAGCGGAGACAAATGTAGGTAAAATATCTGATTACAACTTAACTCCATCACCCAACTTCTTGAGCTTATTAAAGCCTTGCTGATTCATATTCTTCTTATTTCCATGTGAAAAGATATTAAACAAACCATTCTTCTACAAAAATATAATAAAATATAATGTAATGGTTATGTCTAACAAAAATATATTTGTAAAATATATTTCTACAAAAATATGTTTGACACCTCAACTTAGCTGACTTCTAGCTTTTTTTTTCCCATGCATGATTTTATTATTTTTATTTTTATACAAAATAATGACAATGATAAAAAACTATATTTGTTATTATTGCAATACTTTTACATTATATAATTTATTTAACTATTATATCTATACCATATATAAAGAGATATATTTTTACAATTATTTTAGATAACATTATCCTCTATTAAATTAAATAATTTTATTACTTAACATAATACATTCTTGTAATCAAATTAACCACATCCTTAACTAAAAATAATAACAATATATATTCGCTAAATCGTATCATACACATCTAGTTATCTTTTTATATTTTCTTAAAATTGTATTATTTTAATATAATAAGAATGTGGAGACAAGCCCAGAATGATTTGTTTGACTTTTTATTTATAATATTTATTTTACTATTTTGACATTATACTTTTGATATATTGTAAACTTATTTTATTATTTTTAAACATTTTTATGTTGCAGTACTATTTTGCACTATCTTAAATATTTTGTCTATTTAAAATCCGTTGATTTTTATTTCATTTTAAATCTAAATAAAAATATTCTAAGATTTAGTATAGCATTAATAATAAATAGACAATATATGTAACTAATGAAAGCAAAACAAGTATAATTAAAACAATTTATCTGTAATATATACATTTTTTGAACGGCAAAAAAATAAATTAAATTAAAAGGGTATCTGTAATATATGAGTTTTAAAAAAATAAACTCTCAAAATATATTTTAACAATGAAAAATAAAATTTATAAAAAAAATTGTATATATATAGTTGTGTTGTTATCAGCTATTTTAACTAATATTTTTACTTAGTTCTTATAAATTAATAAACTAATCTAACAATTTTTAGTTTCAGTTAACTTTTTCAACTTTAACAGTGAAAGATAACCTTATTCCAGTTATTTCCTGTTTATTTGTTTGAAAAGTTACTCTAGTTCCTTAACCTGTACCTGGGTTCTTAGAACAAATAATAATTGTTAGTAGCAAAGAAGACAGGTTTCAACAATTAAAGCTCAAGGTAAAGAAACTGCAAAACCATAAAAACCTAGGTATACCTAGAACATAGGTAGAGACTAGAGAGAGCTTGGTGGGCATGTTGACAGTGGTCCTGTGTACGTGTGTATATGTATATGTGTATGCCTGATGAAGAAGTCAATGAACTACACACATCTGAAGCTGGCTACTTAAGAACAGATTTGAAAGCATTAATTAAAATGTTGGCATAAGATACAGTTTGGCTTTGATGATGTGTGCGTGGTCCTGAAGAGGCGTTGGATAATATAGTAAATGCATGTCAACTTTGTTCAGCAGTAAAATGTCTCACTGGGGGAGAAATTTCTAAAACTACGTCACTATATAACCCTTTAGCTACCACATCACTATATAACCCTTTAGCTACCACATGAGTGATATAAATAACTCACTACCAGCCTAAGAAATAGTTCTGAAAGATTGAAACCGAAGCAAAAGGTAACAACTATATGTGACTCTACGTAAACGGCGCCGAACATAAGGGCATGGACCACTGCGTGGGGACTTATTTGTTAACTTCGCCTCATGTCACGGTGTGTAGAGATTCTATAGCTAGAGAATAGGTTCCTCAGATATATAGTATAGGCATAGATGCTATACAAAGTTCTAATAATTAAAAACTAATGTTATAAAACAATGATAGAAAAATATGTAGCAAAAGAACCTAAAAACACGACAACCGACATTGCTCAAAGAAAGTTGAAGTTTAAAATAACGCTGACATGTATATATTCTTACTATTTTGCCTTTTGCAATTGTAGGGGCAAGGGGGTGTTTGCGGATAGAGTATGAGATGAGAAAAGAGAACCTTAATTATGGTATAAAAATTCTCCATCGTCCCACGATGTAGATCTGTTTGTTTCTCTGGCAAAACACAGGTTATCTTGTCAGTGTGAGCTCGAATTTATTTTCCTCTTGCTTCCCTCTCATTCTCTGTCCATGCAACCTTTTTCTTACTTCAACATTTGTGCTAGGTCTAATTCAAATATGATACTACACGGTAATCAATAATTATTTTCATAAATACTTTAAAAATAAATAAATTAATTAAGTAAAATGATTTTATAAGCTAAAATTAAATTATTTATAAATTTAAAAATTTAAAAATTAAAGAAATTAAAATAACTCCTATAAATTAAAATGAAATATAAATTAATTTTAGTTGTTAGTTTTTTCTCTCTTAAAAAGTATCTTTAAACAAATTTGTCTTATCATACATTTTCATATATATTATTGACAAAAAAGATCAACTTTACACTGTTTAATAAACACAGTTAAAAAGTTAAACTTTATACTCAAACATAATATGTTCTCAGAAACAATAAAACTCTAAAAAATATTATACGTAAATAGTATTTATTATAGCTGATATTTTAATAATATTAAATTTAATGTTTTAAACAAACATGTTTTATTGTAAGAACGGATCTTTGAAGTAATCTCATCTTTTAAAGGTTGTTTAAGATTTTTTATGAAAAATGATAACACATGTATGTAAATGAATTAAAGATTAAGGGAAAATTAAGGATATAAATGATAAAAGAATAATAGATGCTATTTTGAAATTTAAAATCAAAATTAAATAAAAATAATTATGTTTTAAAAATACCATACTTTAAAAATTCCTTTTTTAAAATTTAAGGTTTTTTTTTAAAGATATCTTGTGAAAGACAAATAAGTTTTTTTCATAGAACTCAGTCACAAGTCAAGTCAGTAAGTATTATGTATCAATAATTTCAAAAAAAAAGTGTTTTCATATATATA
>Ga0209700_104046_pt1 | contig 27075 bp, 6 predicted proteins | sample SiratroredBW_FD_187528 | JGI IMG/M metagenome (GOLD analysis project Ga0209700, IMG submission 187528) | Root nodule microbial communities of legume samples collected from California, USA - Siratro red BW (SPAdes) (version 2) | ecosystem: Host-associated > Plants > Roots > Nodule | place: USA... | reverse complement strand
AAAATAAAAAAAAAAAAAAAAATTTTTAAAAATTAAAAAAAAAACATAAAACAGTTTTTTTTTTTAAAATTAAAATATATATAAATTAGTTTTTTTTAAGTAAATTAAAAAACATATAAAACAGTTTTAAAAAATTAAAAACAGTTTAAAAAATTAAATCTACATAACAATTCTCAAAAAAATAAAAAATATAACAAAATAAACATAAGATAGTTTTAAAAAATAGTAATAATATAAAAAATATAAAATCCTGATTTTCTATCCTCTATATCCTATATAGAGATACGTAGGATCAAAGTCAAGCCTTGTCGGGTCCAAATAAAAATAATAAACATTTTTTTTTGTTTATTTGCTTTGTAATTTTGTAGACATTTTTTATAAATATACTTGTTTGCTTTTATTATTTGCTTTGTTTGCTTTTATTATTTGCTGTGATTGTTATTTTATTTGGAAAAAATAATATTTAAAAAAAAAAACTATACCTATTTTTATCCAGGTATTTTAAGATGACGTTATGGTGCTAATACCTTCTCCACGTAACTGACTCTCGAATCCATACCTAGTCTGTAGACAATTTTTTTTTTTATAATTTTTCATAATAAACTATAGTGACGACTCTAAATATCTATTTAATTATTTAAATTATTTTAAAATCAAATTGTTTTTGAAAATCGTTCCGTTGTGATCCGTTTGTAACAATTGATAACGTGTTTTAGACACTAAGTCTTCTAATGCTTAATTAAATAATTTATATTCCTCAATATCGGATTCAATTATGTTCAAATCATTGAGGAAATTCTTTTTCACTAGTTGTTTGTGTAGAAAAAGCACATGGATGAAAAACTATTTATTCTTTATTTTTTTATTCTATTTTTAATTTAAATACTTGTTTATTTCTGACGAGTGATATTTGGGCTTCTTAATGTACTTTGTTTTGTTTTCATTATCTTTTAAGCAATTGCTTTTTGCACCTTCGTGTTTCCTATCTCCAGTTCCATACATAGCGGGAATGTCAAAAATATCCTTTATATGGTTTTGGTGGAGAGATTTTGAATTGAATGATAAAAAAAAAAAAAAAATTGGGTTTTACAATTTCAAAGTAAAAAGGTAGGTGCTGTATTTCGGACCGCAATTTTCAAATTAAATTTTCACTTTTGGATGGTGCAATTTAAAAAAGTATTTCATATTACAACTCAGATTTCTTTTTTCATTTCAACATATATATAATTTAGAAATACATTTTGTATTGGAGAAACTTGATTTAATTTTTTTACTTCTAGACTATATAATTCAAAATTATTTTTTTTCTTCCAAATTTATTAATTTAATTTTTTTTAACTTCCAAATTTTTGAATCGGAAGTTTATTTTCTTCTGCCAATAAAGCAGCGTACAAAATTAATTACTTAGACAAAAACATGCAACATGGTCTAATGCATGTGCCATGTTCAAGTATGCATATTCACAAGGTGTTATGGCCTTGAATTGTGTCATGCTCACGTATGCATGTTTACCATGGTGCCATAGTCAATGTTGCATATAAAAATAAGCACAAAAGTTATAAGGGATATGAATCACAAAGGGTAAAATAAACATTTCAATAAAATTAGGGGTGTAAAATGAAAATACGGAGATGAAGAAAATAATTGCCCACTTTTTAAGCACACTTTTGTATCGGGCTTAGTTAGCCCATGTCAATATTTTTTCCTTCTCTCTTTGGACGTAAAAGAACTAAAATCAATCATTATTAAAAAGATAAAATGAAAAAAAAAGAAAAAAAAAAAGTTGTAAGATCCAATTTACACATAAGAAAAAGTGTTAAAAAATGAAACAACGTGAATTTTTTCCTTGGGAAGACATGAACAAGAGTAAGGTGATGATTGAGTTTTAACTGAGAGAAAGTTTGTTGTTATCACGCTCTCAATAATTTTTGTTCTGTGCATCAATGATGCTGAAAAAGACGTGCTTAGATAACTGAACATGATTTGGAAGATATCATAAAAAGATTACACTGTAACCCGTGAAGTGTGAACTACAAAGTGGAGAATGTTTGAGATGATTTAACCAAATTAATTAATCAGCTAATTAATTAATTAACTATGATTTCGTTTTCATTATGTGTTTCTCATGGCATGACAGCGACGGAATCATATTGATCCACACAACACAGAGTTTGAGGTTGAAATGTGAACCAACAACTATGAAACCGCGTTGATATTGACTTGTTCATCAACAATTGCAAAACTTTCACACACAAAAATTATTGCCACTTTCACATAAAATGAAAAAAAAAAAAATCTTTTAGTGTTTCCTGTTCTGTAGCAACCCTACAAATCAAATTATCTGAACTTAGTTTCATGAATTCCAGCTACTTCCGTTACTTCCCCTAACTCTTTTTACATAACATGTTACTGTTAATTAAAGATAACTCTTCAATGTATATATTTATTAGTTCAATATAATTGGTGCACTTTTAATAATTACATTATAAGTGAAAATATTGAAGGGCATACAAAGAATTAAGGAAATTTTTGTGGCATGTAATAAATTTGGAAGAAATATGTTCAAGGATATCGATGTGTTTATTTATGGAAAAAAAATGGTTATTATGCGTAATCGTAGAAGTTGGATTCGTTCTGTGACTCTAATTAAATGTTGTGTAAAAACTATGTGTCTAAAATAATTTTATATTTTTATTGCGTATAATATATATATATATATATATATATATATATATATATATATAATATTTTTTGAGTTAAAATTTTAAATATAATTAAAACATAGCATATTATATGTAAGTTTTCTCTTATTAAAACTATTTATTCTTAACTTGTATTTATTTTTGTATTTTGACTTTAAATTTATTGAGATAATATTATTAAGGTTAATCAATAATTAATTTTAACTATATTATTTTAATAGACTCGAGTATCGGTATGGAATATTAATGTTTATATGTAGATATGATGTTAAAAACGAATAATCCTCATTTCTTTAGACATTGATTAGAAAAATTATTCTAATATATTCACCGGTTTCATATTATTTAATACTCGAGGTTAAAAAACTTTAAATATATATTATTTTCTTAATCTCTCAATACATCCTTTAAGATAAAATGATTAACTTAAAAATAAATATTTTTTATTCTAAAATTACATATATTTTTACTTTATGCATAGTCATTAAAAAAACATTAATTATTAAGTTTATAGACTAAAATACTCTTATTTAATGTAATACTTTTTATAAAAATTGAATGTAACATCTTATTAAAATCTAATGTTCTAGTATATATAAATGAGGATATAAGTACTAAAATATTACAAATAATATTTTGTATTTTTGCTAAACGAAACAAGTTTATGAAATAATATAACATAATAATTTAATTTTCTTAGACCGAAATTTTTTATCAAATAAAAAAATTATATAGTTTTTATTAAACCCATTGATATGGTAAAGAAGTCGAGTGTTTAATAAAATTAACATTTTTCATTTACAATAAAGTTATATAAATATTTGATAAATATTTTATATCAATCAATAAATTTCAATTATTCCTATAAATCATAATTGTAAACATTTATAATTCACTATTATAAAAAAATATTAACATAAATTATTTTTTACATTCTACATTCAAGACAAATTAGCACTAGATAAATTAAATATTTATATACAACTAAGTGATTCCAACATCTAAATTCTTTAATTTAGAATGAAAAAATATGTTTATACAAAGAATCAACTTAAAGTTTCACCTCTAAATTAGAATGACAAAGCTCTCTTCTTTCACATAAGTTTATAAAAACTATATTTTGCATCAGTTATTTCCACAATTAATATAGTGTCTACTTTCTACATATTCAAAAATTAAACAATATAAAAAATTATTATACTACTTCAAAAATTATCATGAACTAATTTTTAGATAATCAATATTATGAGTGATGTAATTTTTTTTCAATAGTAATTTATTGGTATGTATATTAGATATTCTCTAACAGAAACAAAAATATACTAAATTACAATTAATAAATAAATTAATATGATATAATTGGAATACCTTACTTTTACAAGTGAAAATAATGTTAAGAGTAATTATAAAATATTTTTTCGTCGGTGAGTAAGGTAGAGAAGATTCAAGAGAAAATGAACTATTTAATTGGTGAGAAGGAGAGAATGGGATACAAATAATAATGATATATAATATTCAGCTTAAAGCAAAATTATACAACAACAAGACCTTAAATAAAAATAATAATACATTTTTTAAAAATAAAACTCAATTATAGATATTCAAATTTATAATATACTTCAAATTTAATCAAACACAACAATTTTAGGAGAAGACGTATTAGTGTAAAACATGGAGACGTTTTTTACGTGAGGCATAATTTTGATAATAAATTAAGATTCATTTTATTTGACTTCAAAGTAAGCAAATTTTGAAACATAACCATGGACCATGATCATAAACAGTGATTCATCATAGTACGTAGGATGGGTCAGCATGTGCATGCATGACGGCGTCGATCTTATGCTGCAATTTTCAAACACACCAATCAAAAGTATGCAGAAAACAAAAAACATCCATTTACGACCACCTCGTGAATCACAAGCTAAATTCAAAACCTGTCATTGCTTTTTCCACAAAAGAAATTCACGTTTCACATATGAAAAAATAAAAATGATTTAAATTGTAAATTATTAATTTATATTTAACTTATTTCTATGATAAATCAAACATGTATGTACTAAATAATAAAGGCATTTAATAAAAGTATTTTTTTTTTATTTGACAATATGGTTGTGTGTCATTACTCAGGTGAACAATGAGTGGCCGACAGAATTAGGTGTGTGGACAAATAGAGAGTTAGTGTTCAGCTTTTACCAGAAAAGGTGTTGACACTGTTGAATACTCTCACTAGCTTTAGTAGGGTTAGAAGGTACACATAAAACACTAGTTCATCTGTGAAACTTCAATTGCTGAACAACTTTTTATTCCCAGCTACATCTGTTATTGGCTTCTTCAGGAATTAATGTTTTCTTATGTTGGTGTAATAAATCTATTTCATAAGCGCACCTGCGAAATTCTATGTGATCAAATCTACTCAGAATCATTCAATAGGAAAAATCATACTTCTAAATAAAAGCACAGATAAATTAAAATTAAGTAACAAAAGTTTAAATTAGTTAGACATGTTAAATTCTATATTTACAAATACTTAACAAATGTATTCTATTGTTTTTTATATACAATTTGATCGAGATTACAACTTCACGTTTCTTTTATCTCCAATAACAAATATAATAAATAGAAACAAGAAATATTTCATCTCTTGTATAAAATAATTATTTTCTATTTTGCTTAACTCTTATCAAAACATTACAATAATATAACTTTTTTTATAGTATTGTATTGCTCTTTTATCTTGTTATTCGTTTCTTGAAACTTGATCTTTAGTTATATATAAGTTGTTTGCTTCTTTATCGTCAACACCTTGCTCATTCAATTCATGATGTTACTGCTTTCAAAACAATTTTCATGGCAACTTATTGTGGTTCTTCTTGCTCAATAGTGTTATTCTACATATAGTCAACAAAAACTTCTAAATCTTTCAAACTATATTGTTTTTCAAATTTGCGTCACTAGTATAATAACTTGCAGGTGTCATGTAATCTGATGGACAGTTTTGACTAGTTTCTCAAAATTATTGTGATGAAAAATTAGTAGTACAAAAAAACAATGATATACACATTCAACATAATGTAAGAACTTTCCAAGTAACTTCTTACTCAAGTAAAACAGTTCAAGATCTAAGCACCTCATGATTTAATATACATGATTGGACAAAGGTATCAATCTGAATACATAAAACTCACTTTAAGTGTCTTATTTATTATCCAACACTACCTCTTAACATTTGTTGAACTCATATGACTTTTATAAGAAATAATTTGTAAACTATATCATGTAATTTTTGTAAAAATAAAATTATATATTTTCTCATAACATATAATTAATTATTCACTCAAAAGAATTTAGGCTTGATTAAGTTTTAAATCTCTTTTAGATTTAAGTATTTTTAGATAGGTCTTTATTATTATTTTTGGTTCTGTTTAGTACTCAAAATTTTTGATAATTTTCAGAGATAAATCATTGTTATTTAGTTTTTTTAATTGAGTGATGTTAAAATAAATATTAAATTTTACTACTAATATAGAATAATATTGTAATTAATGTAGAAAATATGTTGGACAACAAAGTTGTCATATTTTTTAATAATTTTTATGATATCACCTATAATGGTCAAGAGATCATTATTATTATCGGGTGAGAGTAATAATTTTTTGTTATGAAATCCATCTTTAACAAAGATAATAATTTTTTTTTGTTATTTTATATTAATCACAGTATTTAATTACAAAATCTCATATTCATTTTGTGGAAACAAATAAGATAATGAGATAAAATAACAATCAAGTTACTCGGTTAATGAAAAAAAAAACTCAAACCACAAATACTTCATTAAAAAATTTAAGTAATTAATAAATCAAAAAAACTCAAGGATACCTAAATTTATAAGAGAGACTTGAAACTTAATTTTAAACAAAAACTTATTAAATTGTAATAACAAAACTTAAATCAACTTTTTTTTTTATTTTTCCATTCTTCTTATTATTCAATATTATCCACTTGAGAATATTAATATGTTCGTTAACCTTAACGTTTTTATATAAAAAAAATGAAGTAGAAAAATTTGGTATCTCACTAAAATAATATAATTCATATTCAAAGCCCAAACCGATAGCAATTTGGTTTGCTTTAGAATTGAAGTAAAAATTAGTAATCAGTCAAACTAAGTTAATTAATTTTATTTGAATTCCTTTCAGCCCCAATTACACGAATACTATTAAAGAGTATTAAATCACAAACGATGTACTCGATAAGTTTGTGATTTTAAAATTTATTACATATTATTTTTTCATAAATAAATAATATAAAACTTTTGTGTCAAGGATACATGTCTATAATTTTTTGAGGAAATACTTGTCTATAGAATCTTATGATTCTTACATTATTTTAATAAAACACACATAAATAAATACATTTAATATTATAAGCATACAAAAATTGTCATTTTGTAATCATTTACGTTCCGGTATTTGACTTTTTGGTAAAACTTGTAAGTAAATCATATATTTTGAATTTTGGGATAATTATGAAATTGATTATCAGTTTATCGCGTAGATATATTCAAAATTTGTTTTTCCTCTTCAAGAGTATATTTTGTAAAAATTAAACTAATATTTTCCTAATAAATTTAACGTATCATGAAATCACAAATATCCATTCGGATGCATTTAAAATATTCTATATTAATATTTGTACCTTGAGGGTGTTTCAATCTATACCCTTAGAAATATTCCTAGTTGTAGAAGAAACCTCCATGATTTTTAATTGTCACTTCATTAAATATAAATAATCAATGAAATCTGAAAAAAATTAAAAACATTTAAATATTTTGATTGAGATCTAAAAATATTTAACTAAAACAAATTTAATCCTGTTTTGTTGATAAATAATTGATATTAATATTTTTTTAAAAATGGTGAAGCCTTGTAACAGTGGATTGATAAGGAAGGATAATTTGTAGTCATAAAATGCCAAAAAGAGGAGTGTAGATTATTAGACTTATTAGATTTAGATTAGATGCAGTTGCTCTTCACGTGTTCCTTTCCTCCAACTTCAACCTCCTTCACGTGACCTTCACGTGTATTCCTGTCCTTTCTTTCAAAGTGGACCCAGGTCTACGAGAATGCGACACGTGGAACCCAAACGTGAAAGGCGTGTGATGTGCGAAAACGTGTTTCTATTCAGACCAAGTCGCATCCATGGAAGCTCCCAAAAACGCGTGACCCTGACCCACGCCAGTAACAATGTTAACACATTTCACGCGCCTTCGTTAAGAATGAAAAAATTTATAATTTTAGAAAATTATGAATATTAATTTCTAAACCTAACCTTTTATTTAAGATATAATTGATTTGAATATTGTATTTTTCAAAAGGGACTACGAATATTTTTAGCTTTGTGCAGAGTCATACGTGTTAAATTACCATTTACTGCACAGTTGATTTCTTAGGATTTAATTTACCCCCTTCTGTTACCAATAAAAACAATGCACCCACTGATCAAAAGTATCTACTCCTTTTAAAAAATTATGAATATGTTTAAATTAATTTATTCCAATTTTATTAAATTTCAGAATTCTTTATATTTCCTCTAAAATCATGTATTAATTTTTTTTATTTTATAACTTTTATGTTTTATAACTCAATTATGTATAGACCAAAACTAATTTATCATCTTAGTAGATTGTGTTTTCTCTTATAATTATTATCTATATTAGAGTAAGGTCGGTGAAAAGCTTATTCTGTATATTTGGATCTGATATAAAGATAGAATGGACTAGTGATATATTAAGTTAATACCTACAAACGTATAATGATTATTACTTAAACTGCTTTTTATGATGATAATTAGGTTTATTAGGTCAGGATCTTCAGCCCAGACCTAAAAGTGAACCTATAAATAAAAAAAGTAAATATATAATATCATATACGAAAATTTTAATTTGAATTTTTTGTTGTTTAAATCGATTAATGACTTAAATATTGAAATATATGTAGGGATCTCTCTCAATACTAAAGATAAAAACGACTTGAAAAGCATACGACAGGAGAGCACAATCGACTGAAGAGAAGAGATCATGTAGGTTATCCGACTATATAGTAACACTATATTTTTTGTTCTCTTTTTTTTATACATGGAAGTTTTGTATTGCATCTACTTAAATTAGCTAAATAATAAGAACTTTATGATTATTTGAACGAGTTTAGATATTATATTTTTAGGTTGATATCTTGAAAGTAGTTTAGGATTTTTTTAGAAGTTCTCGTCCTTACCTTGAAGATCTTTAGATGTTAGACTTATTATTCTTTTGGAAAAACTATTTAAAACTAGTTACGAATAAGGGAAATTAACTAAAGTTGTTACTTGAAATAGTAACATTAGTTAAATATATATTTATATTTGGATAAGTTTGTGGTATTAATTGGATTGATCTTGAGAATGTGTAATTGGAGTTAATTTTTGTATTGTGGAACCAAAATTGAAAAAGGTAAATATACTTTACTGTGTAAACATCAAATTTTAACTTTAGATGTTTAAAACTATTTGGAAATGAAGCAGATTTCATGCGTGATGTTGAATTAAAATTTGAATATATGATGTTAGCTAGTTTTAGTTATATATTACTTTGTACTTAGATTAATTAGATTAATTGTTTAAGTAATATTCTCACATTGTGAGAATAATGGTTGAGATCAAATATTATTGCTCAAATCACTAGAATGGTAGTATTTATTACTTAAATTATAATTTGAAGTTTGAAGAAGATATATATTGAAATATTTTTTTTTCTTTGGAATTCTTGTTATCCAAACTAGTCAAATATTTGAAGTGGATTTTAAAAGTTTAAGACTTGATTTGAAGTGGATTTTAAAAGTTTAAGACTTGATTCATAAAGTCAAGTTGTTCAAAGAGTGATATATTGTTTAAGTAACAAAAGTTGGTGTTGACTATTTTATTTTTCTTTTTATTGAGAGTGGAGTATTTAAATGTTAAAAAAAATTATAATTAACCATCTTTCAACCGATGTTGATGTTATTATTATTCAAGCAATGTGAGTTTGTTTGAACAAATATGAGACATTTTTCTAACTTTTGGTTCCTAATTTGAAAGAGAGACGAAAACCTATTTAGTGAAAATAAATTATTTTGATGTTATTATTTTTATTCTCTATGCAAAATAATAAATGATACTTGATACTACTATTTAAAAAAGTTATCAAATCATATTATAACTCAAATTTTAATATAATGTACATAAATGATGATTAGAAAAAAAAACTTAAAAAAGCTTTTAATTTTTGAACATATATAAACGCATTACTAACTTATAATCTCGACAACTCTTAACAAATATTATTTATAAATTGATGTTAAAAGATATTTTTTTTTTATATTTTCTTTCTCAAATTTTTAATGTATTTTTTAAAGACAAATTATGGTAAGTCTATGATAATTTAGTAATGAAATTTAACAATATTATTAGAACATATATTTATATACTAAATAAAAGATTTAATCATTATAAATTATAAATTTGAGTTATATAAATATAAATATTAAAAGTGCAACTTGTAATTTAAAAAAAAAAGATTAAATTTGAATATATATATATATATATATATATACTTCTTTTAAAAAAAATAAGTTTGATCATTATTGCAGTTAAGAAAGTTATGCAGTCTTTTAAAAAACTTACATGATTTAATCTTTATCATTTGTGATAACATATACTTCTTAATATTTAATTACCTCAATCTTATAAAAGAAATAATTTCTGTCTGAATTATCAAACCAATCAAGACAAATAATCTTTATAGGCTTAAAAGGAGACAAAAACAACAGGAGACGTCGTTATAAACATATATTGTATGAGAATATACTAATAATTGTTCTAATAAACGAACTAATATAAAATGCTTTAATTTAAATTAATAATAAACATATTCTTAACTTATCACTTTAACTATTTTCTTTTACAAGTGAAAATGTAATTCTCCGCATTAATTATATTACTGGGAGAAATATGTCAATTAATTTGATCAGTGTTATTAAGATTTATTTAGGTTATTCCATTTACATTTTGAATTTTTTTGTCTTATGTTCCACTCCAAACTAGGTCCACCATAAAGGTGGAAGAGGATAAGATAGTGCTTTATCTTTAGCAAAGTAATTAAGCTTGAAACCTCAAACACATCAAATGTGTTTGGTTCCTATGAATCCTTTTCTGGATAACTTTCAACCTTATGATTCCACAAATTAATTATTATTAATAGTGTTTCATCGCATTTTCTATGCTCTTTAACTTTCTTCGTGATTAGATAACCCTTGTCGTGGTACAGTACCATGATAAAAAATAAAAAAAAAGCATGTGAAATAAACAGAACCATGTGCAAATGATAATTTATTTTTCTCTCACATATTTCATTTTCTACGTATCTCTCTAATATCTGAAAAAATAAAATTTGAATTTTTTGTAATGACTTCTCATTTTTGTCTTCTTTTATATATATATATATATATATATATATATATATATTATTTATTTATTTTTATTTTTTATGCGTCTTCTTATATTTTTATTTATAACTCTTTTATAGAAAAATGAACTTGGGTGGAAGTCTTTAATTAAGTGTTTTAATATTTGTAATAAAAAACTGAGTTTTATTTGTGGCCACCTGACAGTGAAGTCCGTTAAGGATGACTTTTTCAACCTAACTGGAGTGATTTTTTTTTATCGAAATGGTTAAATTTTTAAATATTTATGACCAAAAAAAATTAATAGGTTTTAAAAGACGAACATAGATAAAGAATTCGTGTTTAAACCATTGCTTTATAATTTTTTTATTTAAAATAAAATATTTTTATAACCTTTTGTGTTTGTAAAAATGATTTAATTTTTATTTCAAGGAAAATTCATCATTTTAAAATTAAAAACATTTTTTGGAAGAAAAAAATAATCATATTTATGAACACAATTTTCATTAAATATTGAAAATATATTTTATTCCACAAACACTACTCACTCCTTTTTATAATTTTATTTTTAAAATCTATACATTTTTTTTTAATTTTTTTAAATATTCTCTCGCTTATTTAAAAAATCTATACATTTTTAATATTTTATAAATATTCTCTCGCTTCTTCAAGAAGCTAAACTTTGGTTGAGTTAATTATTATTTTTATTATTATTATTAAATTATTTTACTTTTACGATGAAAAAAATATAAATTTTTTTCTAATCTTTATAAAGTGTTCTCATACTAAATCATTTTTTATTTTTTTAATAAAGACTTATATTAGACCTGTGAATTTTAATATTTTAATTAGATTGATATTTTTAAAATTCACCAATCTAATCTCATTACATAAAAACATATTATTAAGAAAAAAATATACAAAATATGGAGCCACACCAAACTTATAAGAAAACAGAACCACCCAAAAGCAAAATAAAGATAAAATACTTATCATAAAAAAATCTAAAATAAAAAAGGGAGATAAAATTGAATACCAGAAAAATTTAACTTATTATCAACATTCAAATATTATTCTTCACTTAATTTACATTTTTCCCTTTTTTATATTAACTTTTATATATTTTAAATGTAAAACATTCTTTCATCAAAATGAATGTAGTATTTTTGGATCTATAATTTTCTCGCTTGACAGTCTCGTAAAATTTGATTTTAATTCCTTTAAATATTTACAATTTAAAATCTAGTTACAAATTATGTACCAAAAATTAGTTTTAATTTATCATAGAGATATGACATGACACAGTCAAACAGCCTGAAACAAAATTATAAGTGACAGGCAATAACGAACTAACCCATTAACTACATTAACATTTAACTTAATAGAATTGACTTCAGAAATTAAAATGAACTTATTTATAAAATAAATGACAGATGAGAGCAAAATTAAATGCTATTTTATTAATTTATTGATGAGAAGGATTCCTAAGGAAATTATTCTAAAATTTAATACAATACATTGAAACTGGAGAAAAGCAAGAAGCATGCAAGGAAAATATATGTATAACTCAGAAAAACATTTGAGGCATAAGGATGGTTTTCCATATTATTAATATATCTGTTAATGGTAATTTTAATTAAAAATAAAGGTATTAAATACGTTTAAAAGTTTCCAAAATATCAAAAATATTCTTATTCAATGTAATTTTACAAAATACTAGAAAACTTACATTAATCAATTAATGAGGACATATTAATTATACACAGCACATCCAACTTATATTCATACCAAAACAAAAGCATGCCACATAATTTGTAATTAATAAACTATAGTAATTTATGTAGTATTCCAGCCACCAATATTCACCAAATTAGTCCCACATTGCTTAAAATACAAAGTGGAGGAGCCTTTGGAGGTTATAAATAGAGACCTCTTTGCCTTGTGTTAAGTATCCCACACTTGAGCAATTTCCAAGTGTTTTTAGTGAGCCTCATCTAGAGTGAGAGAAAAAGAGTGAGCCAATTTGTGAGTGTTGTCCACAAATTGAAGATACAATATTTATTGTATATTTTGTATTCCCATTATTTTTATAGTGGAGATTTAAGTGGCCTGCTGGTCCCGTGGTTTTTACCTTATTAAGAAGGTTTTCCACGCTAAAATTTTCTGGCGTTGTTTTTATATTTACGCTTCCGTAAAGTGCCTATTTTGAGTTCATGGAGGAGGGAAGAAAAAGCGATTCCCAACAATTTATCATAAATAAAACATTGATAAGCTAGTTATTAATATCAGGATCAGTTGTATTGTAACTTCTCACAAGTTGTTATTTATTGATCAGTTTAATGTTTGACAAAGTAAACATCAAATAAATATTCATTTATTTCCTTAAAAATCTGTTCTTTTTATCATTTTTTTGAAAATTTCATTTAATTTAAAATAAACATTGCCACTGAATATCCCAACATGTGAGAAAGACCAATGCAGTAGCAGAGCAAGGAAGCCAACTTCCCTGAATCTTATGACAGATTTATAACTTTACTTTGGAGAGAGTAAATAAATGACAAAATAATGCAGAAGTTAGATAGAGTGTGCATTTTTGCCAGTATTTAAAAGAGCAGTTTCTTGTTTGATGTTTACATTTAGCAAAACGAAATAAACTTCTGCAATGATTTTGGCATGAGAGTGAGAAAAGACACCACCAAACCAACCAATTCCATCTTTAACATGGACACACACAAACACGAAATTCAGCCATTCAGATTCATAACTGTGAGTCACATGTGAGCTATTGCGTGTCACTGTTCAGCACGAGTATCACGAATTTCATATACTCCCTTAAACTCCAAGGTTAACTTGTCCTTATCTACTTACACACTAAGTTATATCAGTACCACTGTTTTGTTTCTTTCATTATCTGTTTCTCTCATTTATTACCACACATGCTAATTTAATATAAAATATTTTGTTTATATCAAACATTAATTACCATCAGTTTATTTAATATATAATTTTTTTAGTGTATTGCAGGCTTCAGTACGAGACTAGTAGATAGATAGGAGCAAACAACCAAAACCACTACCTCTCAACTTCCAACCAAGTAACCCTGGTTAAACTTTAACTGTGGTTAAAGTTAACCCTAGTTGGTTTGTTTCGCACTTTGCAGTTACAACTTAGGAAGAAAGAAAGAGGGAGTTCGGAGTTATAGAACGTAAGCCGCATTGTTATTTCTTCATTGTTCATTCACACACTTCTCTCTTTCTCCCAAACTCTGAAACCTTTTTTTCTTTGTTAGCTGTTTCGTTTTAAGAATAGTTTCACTGAGGAAACTGAAAAATCCTTTATATCTTCCTTTTTTTATTATTTGGTGAAACGTAGACATAAACATGTTTTTCCTCGGAGACACAGACACCCTTTTGATAACCTGAGCACTGGGTGTACTCATAATGTTGTCCCTTGTTGAGTTGTTACCCCTTTGGGCACTTTTTAGGTTTTTTTGATTTTCCAGAGCCCCAGGTTGAAATTCTGCGAGATCTGAGGTTTCTGGATTTGGGTTTTGAGAAAGTTGAGATTTTGTTGGGTTTCGGGGATGAAGATTGAGGTGGGGTTGGGAGGGGTGTGGAATGAGGAAGAGAAAGCGACGGTGGTGGAGGTTCTGGGTCGCGGTGCGTTTGATTACTTGGTGGCGAATTCGGTTTCTAATGAGAATCTGTTAATGGCGTTTGGGAGCGGCGAGAATCTGCAGAACAAGCTTTCGGATCTCGTGGAGCGTCCTAACGCGTTGAACTTCAGTTGGAACTACGCGATCTTCTGGCAAATTTCGCAGTCCAAGTTTGGGGATTGGGTTCTGGGGTGGGGAGATGGGTGTTGTAGGGAACCGAGGGAGGGAGAAGAGGGTGGAGAAGTGAGAGGGAAAGGGAGAGGGGTTGTTGCTGATGACGAGAAGGTGCAGAGTATGAGGAAGAGGGTGTTGCAGAAGCTGCACATGACTTTTGGGGGTTCTGACGAGGACAATTATGCTTTTGGATTGGACCGTGTTACTGACACGGAGATGTTCTTTCTTGCTTCCATGTACTTCTCTTTTCCCCGTGGACTAGGGGGTCCAGGTAAGTGTTTTGCTTCTGGGAAGCATTTGTGGCTCTCGGATGTGTTCAAATCTAGTTTTGATTACTGTGTGAGGTCTTTCTTGGCCAAATCTGCTGGAATTCAGACTGTTGTTTTAGTGCCTACTGATATGGGGGTGGTGGAGATGGGGTCTGTGAGGATGGTGGGTGAGAGTTTTGAGCTTTTGCAGGCTTTGAAGTCTGTGTTTTCTGCACAGGCATCATTGGTCCCTCCCAGGGTTAAGCCTATTGCACCATTGGATTTGGTGAGCGAGAAGAGAGATGAGAATGCAAATGCCCTTTTTTCAATTGGGGACAAGGATAAGAACAACAGCAGTAATGGTAATAATAGAGTAGAAGGAAATGGAGTTCCAAAGATTTTTGGGCAGGATTTGAACAGTGTGACTCAATTCAGGGAGAAACTTGCAGTGAGGAAAATGGAGGAGAGGCCCAGGGCTTGGGGAGGTCATCCCAATGGGAACAGTATTGGTTTTCCGAATGGCATCCACGGCTCCAGTTGGGGGGCCGGTCAAGTTCTTGCTCCTAGGTTGGCCAGCTCCGGTGCATTGTCGGTGCCGGAGCTGGCCAATGGCACAAGGCATGATTTTGTGCACAACAATTATCAGCAGCAACGGCCGGTTCAGATGCAAATTGATTTCTCAGGAGCCACTTCAAGGGCTTCAGGGAGATCAATCATGGCTGAATCTGAGATTTCTGATGTTGAGGCCTCATGCAAGGAGGAGAGAGTGAGTGTTGCCGATGACCGGAGGCCGAGGAAGCGGGGAAGGAAGCCGGCCAATGGAAGGGAGGAGCCCCTCAATCATGTGGAGGCAGAGAGGCAAAGGAGGGAGAAGCTGAACCAGCGGTTCTATGCACTGCGTGCTGTTGTTCCAAATATCTCCAAGATGGACAAAGCATCACTGTTGGGTGATGCTATTGCTTACATCAATGAACTTCAAGCGAAACTCAAGACCATGGAGTCTGAGAGAGAGAGATTTGGAAGCACCTCTGTGGATGGATCAGCAGTGGAAGCCAATGCAAGAGCAGAAAATCATAGTAGTGGAGCTCCTGATGTGGATGTTCAAGCTGCAGAAGATGGGGTGGTAGTGAAGGTGAGCTGCCCTATTGATGTTCATCCAGTTTCAAAAGTCATCCAAACCTTCAAAGATGCAGAGATTGGTGTTGTTGATTCAAAACTTACTGCTGCAAATGATACTGTTTTCCATACATTTGTAGTTAAATCTCAGGGACCTGATCAGCTGACCAAGGAAAAGTTGATTGCATTGTTTTCCAAAGAATCCAACCCCATACAGACATTGTGATATGGAGAATTGCAATTAACATAGTCCATAGGCATGATACATATAGAAGAGCCAAATATCTACATCTTCTTCAGAAATTTTGTTATACTATAGAGAATCTTAAAGTAAAGCAGTGGCAACTAGGAAAGTAGAATAATCGCTTCTATTAACCCTCTAGGGCAGTCAATTTATGTTTGTCTATAATATACACAGTTTATCATAAGAACTATTATTCATGCTATGTCAATTGTTTTGTTTAGTTTAACAAATCTACCCTTTCACTTTGGTCATATCATAGCCTAATCTAATTTCTCTCTTCTTTTTCTTTGCCTGTTTCTTGTATTCTACCAAGTTTTCCGCAGCAAAATATTAGCTGATTTTGTCATTGCCACATTCAATCCTCTCCCATTTTAACTGTATTATATGTTCTAATGCAATTTATTTCATATTGGTAATCCTTTCTCATAACCATACTTCAGTATTCCTAACTCAATAACATATTTTATTTCCTACTATAGAAATGCATGTTTCTTGTTAAAATGTATTAACTGATGTAAATGAAGATTTTCCTTTTATAGGAAGGTGAGTTTCTTATTTTTAATACTCACATGGGCAATTTATTGAAATTGGGTTTACTTTTTTCTTTTTCTGCTTTCATATGGGAGTGTTATGTGATTCATTTCTTTAGCTGGCTTTTCCAGAAATTAGAAAATGAGTGGAAATAAAAGGGCCAACAAACTTTTGCACAGGAGATCCATGGTTTTATTTGATCAACCATAGTACTGTAAATGGATTCTACATTCTACAATAGGAGGAAAAGTGACCACTGCCCTTAAATTGTAGTCAGTTTCCTTTGTTATTACATTCACCTTTCCATAATAAGTTTGAGTTTGAGGTATCTCATGCAGAAGAAAAGTAAAGAAAGTTGAAAAAGGAGGTCAAACAAAGATATAACTTAGGCCAGAAACAAAAATAAAATGAAAATAAAAGTCTGATTATAAATCAAACAGATAGAAGCACCATTATGCAAAGTTGAATAAAATAATAATATAGATTATCTTCCGTGGTCCTGCAACAGTGTGGCATCGGGTGACTCGTGCCCCATTTGATATTTTGAGGATATTGAATTGTTAAACGTTCACGTGCCAAGTTCTTTTCACCCAATGAGTTATGCGGTGACAAGGATCATGTGGTGCATGTGTTTGCTTATGGAAGAGAATGAAAGGTAGGACTTTGAGAAAAGCAAAGGAAAGAAAACGATGCGAGAAATAAAGTGTGTGTGTGTGTGACATAAGGTGTCGTTGATGCTGAGAGAAACCCCAACAAGGTCGTGTCAATTTTACATGAAACTCTTGCAAATGATTCCTTCTCTATAGTTGAATGATAAAGATCGCCCACCAATATTTGTATTTTATTTTCCCCTTCCATTCTTTATCATTTTTCTTGGTTCAGCACTGTTGTTACTTGCTACGATTTTAACACCAATACAATAATTTTTGCTACCTTCAAAGTCTTATGCGACTTCTAAAATAATCATTGTAAAAACCACCACAACTCATGCAAGCTCTAATCCCATGTTCAACTTAAATAATGAACCTTCTTTTTTATGAATGATAGTAACAAAATAATCTCCAACTTCGGGGCAAGAAAGTTTTTGGAAGGAGACAGACATAAAAATAAATGAATATGGAAAGGGGACAAGTTAAAGGACAAGAGTTTTGTGTGATGAATTTTTATATAAACTATGATTTGAGACTTTTGTAAGGAAAATCCTAGCACACAAAAATCAATTTTTGTACTTTTCTATAAATTGATGAATATTAAAAATGGTAAATGGTTATTTCTAGAACTGGTGCAGCGGATTGTTGGTTTTGCTTAGTCAAGAAAAGCAATTTTTATATGATTTTATTATAATTACAATTCGAAGGTTGTGCTATAGTTGTGGCATTATTGAAGTATTTTTGGAAGATTATAGGGGCAGAAGCCCAAAAAGAAAAAAAGAGAGAGAATTAGAAATGGTCCAGGGAAGAAGTCAATAGGGACATGCGCCCAAACGTGCTTTTCATTTGAGAGGAACAACGTAAAAACTGACAAAATATGATCCAACGTTAGGTGAAGGAAAAGCACCACATGGAGTATTGTGTTTCAAATGATATTTTAAAAATCTGAATATCTCATTCGTTTTCTATATATAATTTTTAAAAAGTCAAATATTAACTATATCTTTCTACTCAATTTAGACATACTTTATCAACATTAAAATGCATATACAGATTTATTGATAATAAATAAAAAATCAATCTTTTAAAATACAACAAAATTTGCCATGTTGTAATTTTGCATGCTGAGATACCCTTTTGCTTTTCTTTGGTGAAAATCCTGTAAGAAGACCATATTCTATTCTATGTAGATGATGAAGACACTTAGTCTTGAGATTCCATAGAAAAGAAGAAAATATCAAAGAAACTTGGCCTTAGGAGGCAACGAAAGTCCATTAGAAAGGTGAGATGTGGGGACTGGATCGTCTGATGCAACAACATAAGGGTCAAGAATGAATAATGGCATGTGGTGTGGTGGTGAAGCAAAAAACTGTGGATGTGACCCATTTTTGCTTTTGGTGTGTGTCTTTGTGTGGTTGAAATGCAAATCCACTTTCTATTTCAATCCAAAATGGCAAATTGTTAGATCCATCACCAAAATCAAACGCCAATATTTTGGTCAGGCATGCTTCAAGGATCACTCATTCAGACTCACAATTCAGCTTATTCATACTCAAAATTATAAAATGTTTTATGCGATACTAATTACATAGTTATGATTATGCATAAGAACCACGTAGGGGATTGCCAATGCAATCATTAGCCGACACAATACTAAAACATGTCACCCACGTTCTGCATATCAAGATGATTGTGTTAAAACACCACACAATATTTAAGGTTAGGGTTGTTATGCCTTATTAACCTACCCTCTTCATCATCCATTCATGGCTTAATTACTTGCTTCACTCACATTTAAGGTAGTTTATAACATAATTTGCCACCATCATAGCCAACAACTAAAAATTGGCTAGCATATAATAACTAGGAATGTCAGTTTTTAATTATAATGTCTTCTAAGGCACTTTTTTTTGTTTAAATTTGTATGAATGAATGTTTTTAAAAAAGTATTTAATAATATTAGAAAATTATTATTCTGAAATGGCGAGAGTTGTTTTTGTAAACGAATTATAATACTAATTGACTTAATCAACCCGCGATTTATAAAAGCTTATCCATTACCAAGCTTGACATTTCTTTTTTCAAATTTTCCTTACTGTGCAAGATTCTTGCTATTTTCATTTTATTTGAATTTAAGTTATTTTGAAATTTTAATATGCAGTTGATTGGAATTATACATGTGAGTGAAGAAGTATCTCACTTAGGCTCTGTTTGGTTGGGGGAGTGGATTTGAGAAGATGGATTTGAAGGGATTTGAGTGGATTGTGTGAGGATGAAAAGGTTGTTTGGATTAAGAGATGGATGGTAAGATTTGAAGGGATTTAAGGAGATGGATTATGAAAGTTTGGGAATGATTTGACATATGTTATAGATTTGTTTTAATTTTTTTAATTGATATATTTCTAAAAATACTAATTAACCCTTGTGAAATAAGATGGTAAAAAATTAAAATGAATTGGATTAAATTGATTTTAATATAAAAAATATTACTAAAATTATTTAAAACATATTTTCTAAATTATTTAAAATTAAACATAAATCCTAAATAATGCAATAAAATCACAAATTTATTATTCTATTAAAATATACAATTTATTCTAAATTATAATTAACTGAAATCTGTAAAAAAAAATTCTTACAATCTAAACTATTTTTACTTTTATTGAAATTTACTGTTGTTTTTGTAAATATAAATTATTTTTACATTTTACTTAAATTGAAGCTTTTAAAGTTATTAGTCTAAATAAAAATAGTTTGCAATGTTTTTCAAATTTACTTTTTTATTAATTCTATTACTTAAAAAGTTAAATATTTTTTTACTATATTTTTAAGAGATTAAATACAAATTTTTTGAATTCTTATTTTGTTTCTATAAAAATATTAATAAGTTATAATAAAAAGTATATAAACAGTCTATTTAAATTGACTAAAACAAATTAAAGATGTACTTAAATTTAAAATAAAGAATATTAATAGATAACATTTAATTAAAAGTAATTATTCAAAATTAAATACTCTTATTAACATATACATGATACCATTAAATGTTATATATGTATACAAGGATATTTGGTAATTTCTAAATCATTTATGAGGGTTATTTTGTAATTTTAAGTTTCATCCCTTCAAATCTCTTCATGTTAGCGAAGATGTCATCCTGCAAATCCGTCCTCATCCATCCTCTCAAATTAGGTCAACCAAACAGCTTTCATCCCCTCAAATCCATCATCTTGAACAGTAAATCTTCTCAAATTAGTTCAACCAAACAGACACTTAATATACTTGCAAAAGACATGCATTTAATGTCTTAAAATTTTGAGTTTCTAGCATATATGATGCCAAATTCATTCATGTAGAACCATTAATGCTTGTAGTATTTTAAGTTGTGCATTTTTTATATTTTAAATTATGTAATTTATATTTTTTTAGTTCTATTTACATTAAGTACATTCACATATTTTTTTTCATTAAATTTACATATTTCTATCTCAATTTAGAAATATGAACCCACTTGTGATTGCCGAGTTTAGCAAAAATGTTATCTATCATTACAACAAGTTGAATTCAAGAATCATTTTGCTGTATCGAATCCATTATCTTGGAGGGTATAATTCAGCTAATGAAAGTGTTAAAATGCTTCCTTTCATACTAAAGAGGAAAACAATATAGCAAATCGTATTTGGTTAGTTTAAAGCTGATCAATTGCCATCAGATCTGTCTCTTGCAGTGAGTGTACAAGAGTGATAAACTAGGTATGTATTTCTTCTTTTCTTTCTAATCTCTTACGGCCTTTTTCTCATCTTATTGCAACATGTTATATCTTCTTTGCCACATGATGTCATATTTTCAAGTGTAATAACTTGATTAGCATACTCAGTTTTGTAGGATTCATGGAAATGAAGTAAGAATGATGCAGAAGGCAAGACAAATAAAGAGCAATGATGAGTTGCATGTTGGATCTTAAATTGGAAGGAGAATAAATGGCCAATAGTTTATTGTTCTAGGGCTTCAATATTTAACCGCATTTGTGTTGTATCAGTATTAGTTTAAAATAGGAAGTTATAAGTTTTAAAGCACTCATATACTTAATATTTGTTGTGATTGCAGACAAATTGTGGGGGCATGTTTTTGTAGCAGAAGAGGATCCACATGAAATGAACATGATTCATTTAGATTCCAAAGCTCAGTGCCAAATTCAACTTCACCAATTTGAATGCACTGACATGCAGTTTTTACAGGTATACATAAGAGAGCCACAGTTATTACAGTATAAAAAGGAAAATTTCACAGGCCAAGCCTGAGAAGTCAGTTGAACTAACAATACTGTATAGCAATTATCAACATTGAAGTTTGTGCATTAGCATTTAGTTTTGCACAGAGAACATAAATACACATTATAGCCTTCATGATGCTACAAAAAATAGACATCTTAAATGTTGACCCTCAAATAAACTTCAATTCCTAACCTTTTCTCTGATAAGAACTCATGCTTTTGAAATATATGAGTAACCTAATATATGAACATTCATATATGTCATACATCATTAATATCTATTATATATATTTCTTCATCTCTCCTTCCATCACATATCATGCTTATTATACTGTTCTCTGCTTCTCTTCCTAAATGTTCAACAACTTAGAAACACTTGAAAATTTTCAAGGCCTAATGCATGGAGAGGGTGAGCCCCTTCAAAAGAAGGTTTAAGCTTGCTTCAAATGAAGTAAGAGCTTCAAAAACACAATTCACAATGGTACTAGCTGAGTTCAGGCTGCATTTGTCTTCAAGGCAAGATGTTTCATTGTGTAATGCGGCTAATTACATTGGCAATTACGATTACAATTAATCTGTTAATTTAGAACCATGCTTTAATGGATCAAACACACCAATACTTTTTTATGTAGAGATCCCGTATCTTGATATAACCAAAATCTTCACCTTAAAGACTGATTTTGATAACTTATATTTAAAGTACATTTTATAATACTTTTATCATTATGCATAACGAATACTGATCAATATTGATTGGTTTGTTACGCTTCAAATGGTTAGTTTGTAAATAAAGTAGAAAAACAGGTCAAGTGTTATTATAATAGTAAATTTAATAATGTGTTGAACATTAAATTTAAATTTAGAGGATTAATTGGAAAAAAAATGGCCTGATTAAAAGTGCATGAACATGAGTTCTCCTTTTAAAATGAAATGTTATAGATAAACGTTTTTAAAATAAACATCATCTTTAGAAAAAAAAAAAAAAAAAAAAAAAAATAAATTTTAAAAAAAAAAAAAAAAAAAAACAGGGCTTATGAGAGAGAAATAGATACATATAGAACTCTATTGACACCGTTAAAAAAAGTTTGGAAAAGCCCAATCTTCTCCCAAAGTTTTCATTTGTTTACTTATCATTATGTATTGCTATTTTTTCCTTACTTGAGACTAAATACAACCATTCCATCATGTATTAGTTTTAATTATCTAAATATATTCAATTCTTTTTTATCTTATATAAATGCTAGAATTCTAAAAAGATAGGGAATAATTAGGAGATGATGAATTCAGATATCCATTAAAATATTTTGGAATAACTTTTAATCTTATTGTAGGATTGAACATTAATAAATTCAAATCAAATAAAAAAAATTTAAACATAAATAAGGAGATTAATGAAGAAAGTTAAAAAAAAAGTAAATGTCTCACTTTTGGTTGAATGAAAGTAAAGAAAATTGAACAATGATGCAAAGCAAGTCTCACCACTTCGCTTTAGTGATAATATTATAAAATTAAGTCTCAACATTTTTTTATTCAAATAAATTTTTTTCACTTGAATGAGAATATTTTTTTTTAATACGAAATACTTATCTCACTTAAGTAACAATTTATTAGTTTCCTAACTTGTTAGAAGACAAATTTTGAGAAACAGGAAGATTGTAGGAATAGAAGAGTGAAAGAACAATAATAAGGATCAATTGTTAATGAAAGATTTGAAGAATCCATTTCTTTTCTTGTATTTTTATGAAGTCTCTTCATCATGAATGACTATAAACTCATTTGAAGATGGAATGTAATATATCAAATTATTAATATATATATATATATTTATTATTTTAGTGATTTAATAGTCTCACATCGTTTAGAAATTGAATTTAAAGATTATTTAATACACTTTTATCTCTTAATTCTTTGAGAAATTTTTTAAGGACAAAACCGTGATGGAGCTTCGAGTTTCAAATCCGACAATATCTCAGATGCAGTGATTGATTCTAACGATGTCATCTCAACGAACTTGGGTTCAGACCATAGATGTCGTATGTAAGAATCTCATTCATTTAGTTCGGAACTCCCAACTCTAAAACGGATAATACCCCAAATACGGTAATTGACCCTAAAAATGTTAACTTAATGAATATCTTTTGAATCAAATCGTATAATGCCTTTAAATATTTCAAATTTATTTAGTTGAACCAGTTTTGAACTTAAGACCAATGTTATGTTTAAATGATTTAAGGAATCAATTGTTATATTGGAATAATTAGAAATTCTAAAATTAAGAAATTGATTTAGAATGATTTTTAGGAGTTGAAGTTGAAGAACATTGAATAATAGAATTCGTGTATAAATATATTTATAGGAAGACAGAAGAGTGAGATAGGTGAAGTTAAATCTCACCATTTTTTACAAGAAAAAAGCTATTTAGATACCAATTTTAACTATCAAATATAGTGGTTGTTAATTGTGTCAAAAATAATCACCAAATTAGGTTTTTGTTGCTAAATACATACAAAATAAAAGTAATGATTGACTTTAATGACCAATTAAGTCAAGATAATTAGTATCTAACATTAGCTATCAAGATAATTACTATCTAAATTGGTATCTAATTAAGTTAAAGAGTAATTTAAATATAAGTGATATCAATTTGATGATTATTTTAGTTACAATTTGCAACCATTTTATTTGATAACTAAAAATCCTATAGGGATTTATGATTATTAGTTTTTAGGTTTAGAGTTATTTGTATCTCGTTTTAACATCATAAATCAATAATAAATGAAAAACATTCTACTTAAACTCTTTGTAAATCTTTTAATTTCAAATTTAATTATGATCACAGACTTTAATATCAAACAAATCTTTAAGGATACAATATTTAATTACAAGTAATACATTAATTTAGTATGTTTACTAAAAAAAAGTCTAATAAGTTATTGATGTCATTCAGGGAGTTATGGTAAGATATTTAGTCATTGTTGTTTATCCTATTAAAACTTATCATTAATTAATTTTTTATGTTTCTATTATTAAGTATTTGGCTTTTGTGCTAATATTTATCATTAGTTAGTCATCACAATTATTAATACACATGAAACAGATAATTATCAAGTTCAATCAATGCAAAAGAATTGTTCACTTTTAACATAAGAAAATGAAATGATGTGAATATACTTCTACAAAAAAATTCATTAGTTGAACGAATATAATTATAAACGAGTTTTTGTAGATCAACATCTTATTTATTATTATCTGTAATTAACGTGTAAGTTAACTTTTATTTATCAAAAAACTTATTTTTTTTTCTTGTTCTTCTATTTCTTTAAGGAGAAAGATTCTTCCATCATGTATCTATTCTCAATGTAAAAAATATGTATCCGGAGTTTATCTAATTCACCGTCATCCCTCGCAGAACTCAAATTTTAACAAATGCATCTGTTTTAATTGAACACCGATAATAATATATAATATTAACGTTGTTTGTTATTGTTGAATATGAGACTATAAGGTAAGGAAATGAGTATATTTTTTTAGTTATTTTTATTGCATGTCCTTGTCTTGTTGAGTCTTATGTTCACACCACTTTAGATTATATTATTCAATATACCTAACAATATTATTACTTTTCCTTTGAGGATTCTTATTGACCCCACACGTTTACAAATTGTTCTTTAGTAGTGTGACTTTGTGTGTCTGAAATTTCTAGGTTCCTATGTTTGTGATGTAAAGTAGTGTGTATTCAAAAGATAACATGGTAGGTTCAAATTAAAACGATTCAATGATTTCGGGTAATATTCATATCGATTAAATATGAATACATTCAAATTTTTAAATCGTATATCAAAATCGAAATCGAAATATTTATATATTTTTTTCGAAATATTTTTATATTTATTTTTGTTTTAAATTACTAAGATACTTTTTATTTTGATATTTTATTTTAAAATTTTTACAGTATTAAATTTATTTTTTCATTTTATATTAAATCATAAAAATGCGTATTTTTTTAACATTAAATTCTTCGTAATATCATATTTTACTTTTTTTTATTTTTTATAAAAAATTTTAATAAATTTTTTAACAGAAATAAATACAAATATCCTTATTTATTAAAAAAAATACAATTTTATATCGATTATATATAAAAAAACGACAACAAAAAAATGTACTCCAAAACTATAAACAAATATGATCTAACTCTTTGTCTTCTTAGTGTAGAGCTTAAATATATAATCATGGAGTCTCATGCTGGTGGGAAATTGTGAATTACAAGTGATGACCCCCTTAAATGAAAAATAAATAATTTTTCAAAATAGTAATTTTTGAAAACTTTATTTATTTTTATTTTTTTTGCTTTAATGCATCTTTCCACCAAGCCCATGATGAGAAATCCGTATAGTGGGCTTTTGGCAGCTACTGCAGTTGGGCGTGCCTGCTTTTCCTGAAATGGAAAAAGTATGTAGCTATTTACTTTTTTCATCAAAATAATATTAATAATTTAGAATGTTTCCAAAATTACTTTATTAGTTTAAAGTTATAATTAAATTGTATTAACAAAATAATAATAATTAAATAACATATAGAATAACACTAAAAATATAACTAAGTTAATAATATTAAAAAGAGCACATGTTTAATATTCAATTTATACAAAAAGAAATCAAATCAAATATATAATAATACTTAAACATAAGTTTTAACTATATGGAGTTATATTATTTAATAGTGTAAAGTTTAAATCCAGAATATAAAATCTAACAATATTTTGGATTAGTTTTAAGGAAAAATTTGAATAATATGACATTAAAAATATTTTATTCTAAAAGAAATTTCATTGATCTGTAGAGATTTTCCTGGTTTTGATTATTCTCTTGTTTTATCTTCCAAATTTATATTTACTTTTTAAATATTTGTAATTTAAAAAACTTTTTCAATCCTACTTTATAGACACGACACTATCGATATAGACTAGTTACCTTTTTGACTTATTTAATAAAACTAATAGTAG
>Ga0209700_104045_pt1 | contig 27088 bp, 18 predicted proteins | sample SiratroredBW_FD_187528 | JGI IMG/M metagenome (GOLD analysis project Ga0209700, IMG submission 187528) | Root nodule microbial communities of legume samples collected from California, USA - Siratro red BW (SPAdes) (version 2) | ecosystem: Host-associated > Plants > Roots > Nodule | place: USA... | reverse complement strand
ATATCATCAATTTTCACACAACTATCTCATACATGCAACATTCAATTCAACATTTCAAACCTGCAGGAAACTTTACCAGATACAAATTGTACAATTACTACAATCATTAACTTCTCTATTCAAGACTTAAATTTGTAAATCAAACAAGCACTAAGGTTAACTTCCTTTACCTGAATTGCACTATAAGTTCTCTATAACAGCCCCAAAGCCTAAGATATTTAAGAACTCAAATCTGCACCAAAGGATCTCTGACCAACGATCAGACTAAAACACTAAGGAACTGAGCTCACAAAGGCACTATCTGATAACTCAGAGGCCACATGCAAGCTCATAAGGTAGAGGAAAACAAAAACATAAAAATGGCTCTAAGGGAAGAGGGCAGAAAATGAACTTACTCTAACGGAGATTCTGATCGGGTAGACTTGCTCTATCCTTCGTCACGAGTCCAACAGTGAGCTCCGCTTGAAGAAACTGATGAAGTATGGAAGTGGAGACTTAGAGAGAAGTCAGAGGAAAAGAGGGTTTGGGGTTTTAGAGAGATGATGGCTTGAGTGGAAATGAGACTTGACTACGCGTTTTTAGTTTAATAATATAATAATCAAGTGTTCATTCCACTTCTACTATTTCTACTCAAATGACAGATTTTCTCGATTGTTACACTTTCCTTACTGTTTTGTTTTTTAATAGAGTTACAAGATCAAATCCTTTTGTAAAACAAATATTATTTATTCTGACCAAAGGTATATTCAAAATAAACCAATTCAAAAAATAATGAAAAATAACTGAAAACAGATTTAAAAATTGGTAACCTATTCAAATCGAATACTTTTTCTTGATTTGAATTTTGTTTCTAGACCCAAACAATTTGAATCGCGTCACGGTTTGAAATATTATATATTATTTAACTATTATATAAAAGACATGTGAGTAGAAAATTTAATACTCTAAACTGATTCAAATTACTTTTTTTAAAACCCAAAATCCTAAGTGTCTTAGGATGTTCTAATTCTTTTTTAAAAAAATACTCCTTATGTGGTTGTTGCTTGTACACTATTTATACTTTCTGTCATATATAGTTTGCATGTGGAGATTATAGACATTAGATTATAGTACGCTTAACAATTGTACTACTCTTGCATTATTTCATTGTTGCAATTTCAAAATATAGATTATTGATAGTAATAGTTTATCGAGCAAATTAAAAAGATTTTAATATTGACCGTTGAAGGTAGTAATACATCATCTAACTTTAAAAAGATGATAATATAGACAAGAAAATTTTTATAAAAATATTTTTAATATAATTTATTATATAAAATTTAAATTTATTATAAAATATAAAATAAAATTTATCATTTATTTTTCTATTATGATTAACTAGTTGAAAAAATTTATAAAATATTTTATTTTATTTTCTTTGTACTATTTTTTTAAGAAAATTTAATTCAATTATGTTTATATTATTTTTATTTTATTTTAATCAACTAATAATTAAAATTTTTAATAACTCTTAAAAATCAATACAATTGAAGTAACTATACAAAAATAAAATATAAAATAAATAAAAAATAACACAACTCATATAAACGTACAAAACCAAAAAAAAAATAACAAAAATAAAAAAGAGTGTTATTTGAAAAATTAAAAAATAAAGAGTGTTATTTGAGAAATAAAAAAATAAAAAGTGTTATTAAGCAAAATAAAAAATAAAAGAGTGTTATTTAGGAAAAAAATCTTATTATTATTATTATTAATATTATTATTAAATTTATAATAATAATTTTTATTAATATTATTATTAATAGCTTTATGATTAATATTATTTTGAATGATAATAATAATAGTCATGATAAAAATAGTAATTATTTAATGTAGTAGTTTAAAGTTTTATGTATATTTATAATCTGTATTCAATTTTTTATTTCGAGTATCAATAATAATAATAAAAATTAAATGATATTTTTATAGAAAATCAAATGATATCTTTATAAAAAATCAAATTTTATTACTATATTTGTAAATTGTAACATGTAATTAATGTTACGCTATCAATATTTATATGTTGAAGGTCAAAAGAGTATTAAATTATTAAAAAGAGTAAAACACTGAATTTATTAAAAAGAGTGAAGAACATAAAATGGTATATGTATATATATGTTTATGCATAGCATGAGATGAAGAAGGCATCAGAGAGACGGAAGAGAAGGAAGAAGATTGAAGATGAAAACGACGATGAGTGTGGTTCTGATGGTTCTGCTTGTTGCTTCCATTGAGATTGGTAAGTTATTGTAAAGTTTTGGTTTGAAGTAAGTTAGTAAGATTGAGATTGAATAATGAAAAATTGTGTGACAGGGAAAGAAGGGCCATTGAAAGTGGTAGAAGCAAAAATATGCGATGAAACCCTAACGACGGAGGGGAGTTGTACCTACATTGAAGAAGCACAATGTGCCAAGGCTTGCGTCAGTAAACATGGAACGTCTGCAAAAGCATACTGTAATTATGTAGGAGGATGCTCTTGTACCTACATTTGTAATTAACTCTTATCACTCTAATCTTATTTTATGTGTAACATCAATCGAAGAAACCTAAATAAAATTACTCTTAACCTGTTATAAAATAAAATATTATATTGTTCTGTATGCAAAGGTCTATCTTTATAAAATTTTCATCTAAATTATTTTAAAATTAATGTTTAATAAAATAATATCTAATTATGTACTTTTAAAATATATATTTTTTTTTGTTATAAAATACACATACATAATTTTTTTTTGTATGTAAAAGGAAATCTGCAATCCATAATTTGCAATATACCACCGTCTATGATTTTGTACTCTTTATTATCTTAATTATAATATCGATTTTAATCTATGATTTGTGAACTGTTTATTATCTTAATCACAATATCCATTTTAATTATTTTAATTATAATATAATAAAAATATATTCAATGGTATAATGGATGTGAAAATTGTAACTATTTCTAATTGTATGAAAAATATTTAAACTGTTAGTTAATAATAAATTATAATAGTCATTTGAGTCTAAGAGTGATCGTTTAGGAACTAAATTTTTTTAAAATAATTGACGAATTAAAAAAAATATATAAATAGCCAATTTTAGTTTGCTGATTTTTAATGTTCTGTTTTAGTAAATTTAAATTAAAAAGAAATAAAATGAAAAAAGTTAACCTCATCTCTAAGTTCAGCGAAAATAATAATAAATGAACTCTTTTCTAAAATTGTTTTGAAAATCTTCATTATTATTTTACTTTCTATTTATTATTTTTCACATTTTTTTATTTTTTTAATTGTAGGGACTAAAATGTGTTTTAGATTTTACTCTAGTAAGAGTTAGCTTTTGATTTTCTACTTTAGTAATTTCATTAATAAAAGCGGAAAAACAATAAAATATGCAGAAGAAGGGTGGTAACTGTTACATTTATTATATAAAGAATACAGGCAGCTTATTTTGAAAGGGACAGGAGGATATGGGTTGCGGGTCTGGTTACAGGGTCTTAAAAGAAAATGTTAACTCTCCAAGTAAAAAATGGTTTAGAAAATTATGGATTTTTAAAGTTCAGCTCAACTATGAGGATAGAGGGCTACCTTGGAAAAATATAGGTTGTAGACTTAACCAACTTATGTCCCATGTGTAAAAACATGGAGAAACCTGCTCAACATAAAAAATGTGCGATAATTGTGATAGGTGGTTAGGTATTTCATCCGGATAATCCTCTTACAATGTTTGATCATTTGCAATGCTTTTATATTTCAAGTTTTAGTAAGAAAATAAATTCAGTTTAAAGGGCTATGTGAGTAGTTATACTATGAAAAATTTGGATGTATAAAAATAGAATAGTATTTAATAATGAGGTAGTAGATGATGTGGAGATCTTTACATTAGCATCATTCAAGACATGGTTTTGAAATAAGTTTAGATGATAGAGAAAGAATTATTCTGTTATTAAATTGGCTCTTATGTCGAATTCTTTGTTTACAAAGTACTATTTAATATATATTTTTGTGGGAGTGGTGGAGTGTGGGAAGAAAGTGATGTTATAAGGTGTCTAATGGTATAGGTTATTTTTAATGAATCCAACCACACTTTTTCTAAAGAAAAATAATCTTTTGACAGTTGTAACAACTACATTACAATTTACTTTTAAGAGTGTTATAATCAATATAAAAATAAAATTTTGAGCAATAATGTTGACACCAACAATTTTTTAGAACTATTTCACAAGTGTCATTTTATCCCTTATTCTCCTTGTTTCTTCATAAATACAATTTTAATAATGATAATAGTATTCAAAAAAGTAGGTGGATTATAATATGGTTGTTATAGTTGTCAAAAGATTACTTTCTTAAATTTTTATATTTATGAAGATAAAAAAAAAAATGAAGAGTAAAATGTTAATTATAAATGTTAATTATAAAGTGATTGTAAATATTTATTAGATATTGACATATCATTGCTCTTTTCTAAAAGTATAAATTCCATGCTCGACCTATCATAAGTAAGGGTTATTTCCGCATAAGCTTCTATGCCCAACTAGGTTTTAGGTTTTAAAAGGTATGACAAATTCTTCTTCCACCTTCATACTCTCTTCTTGCATCTCTATAAAAAAATTAATTTCTAAAATACCTTTGTTAAAATGACTAAAATGATTTTGAGATATCACATGATTATTTGCAAAATGATAACCAGTGATACTACATCTGATTTATATTCAAAAAGAAAAAATAAATTAGATGAGATGCCATCCCGCTAATCAGAATTAACCTCTATCAATGTAGATTCAAAGTTTGAATTCTCAAAAAGAAAACTAACACACTCTCAATTATTATCTGTTGCTGGATGTTTACAATGGGCAAGGTCACCCTTGATTTAGGGCTAGGTCAGCCGATGTTCACTTCTCCCGGTACTAAACTCACCATCACAAGCCCTCTCTCTGCTTCCATCCTCTCTCTTATAACGCAATTTTATATCTGAAATTTGAGAAGTGGTTTGATATTTATTTTGATTTTATCTTTATCAAAAACTAAATTTTATCTTTATCAAAAATTAAAATTTATCTTTATCAAAAATCATATTTTATCTTTATCAAAATTTTATTTTATTTTTGTCATTAATTATTTGGATATTTTTTTTAACAAACTAAAAATACAAATTTTATTTCACATAATAATTTTATAATTTATTATAATTTTTTCTTCTAATATCAATTTTAATATAAAAACACAATCACAAAATTATTATAATTTATTATGCCAAATTTATTATAAAATATAAAATAAAATAATTTATCATTTGTCCTATTATAATTAATTATTTAAAAAACCTATAAAATATTTCATTTTATTTTCTTTGTACTTTTTTTAAAAAAAATTAATTTAATAATTTTTCTATTATTTTTATCTTAATTTTAATAAACTAATAATCACAATCTTTAATAAATATTACAAAAAAAATTGCTATTAGAGAAAATAAAAGAATGTTATTTCCAGAATTAAAGAATAGAGAATGCTATTGATGAAAATAAAAAATAAAAGGTATTATTGAGGAAAGTAAAAAATAAAAGATACTAGTGAGATAAAATAAAGTCTACCAGACTTGGGTAGAGATACTAATCTACCTGAGACAGAAAAGTTGATCCTTTGCCTTTTGAAAATAATATGCATTTACTATTTGTATTTATTTTTGTTGATGTAATCCTTTAAGAGATGATATGAGGATATATGTAAGGACCCCATATAATATGTTATATATTTTGAGAGTGATGGAAAGTTATTAGTTTGTGAATTCCATGCTAGAAAGAATCTATTTGTATTTCTTTTTGTTGATATAATCTTTTAAGAGATGTGTATGAGGATATATGTTGTTTGTAGACATAGGGTTAAGTAAATTTTATAAGTTTTTCATATGAATTGAGGTACTCCTTAAATACCTCTCATTTATTTATTTATTTATTTATTTATTTATTTATTTTTGGTTGTTAAAAAACAATTCATTTACTACTGGTTCATGATTCTGCCTATTTCAAAATCACTGCAGATGATTAGTTCATTGTGTTGTTACCGAAACATTTTTATAAATAACCAACAGCTGATTCTTTATTTAATTCCAGCTATATTCTTCAATTCAAATTTCAAATTAAATAATAGAGCAGATATGCTTTTATGAGTGACGGTGCTGACCAAATTACTTAGCTTTATTTGAAATTCAAATTTGATGATTCGTAATTAATTGAAATAAAAATCTTATAAATTATGATTAACTCTTATACAGAAACAATTTGAATTTTTTTATTACAAATTAATGATTTAATTAATGCCTTAAATTATAAAATCAAAGAGATTTAATACATTAATGGAGATTTAGAAATAACGTGTATCAACAAGTAAGAGAATTAGTAAAATAGAAAAACAGCTCGAGAAACTAAGATTAGGGTTAGTGTTAGTATATATATCCCAACATTCCTTCATACCAACCCATCCGAAAGATATATTTTAGATAATTGAACAAAAGAGTCACTAAGTTAGCATTACTCAAAGATAATTTATCATGAAGCTCATCACTTCAGTTTTGATCGTGCTACTTGTTCTTTCCATTGAGATTGGTATGTTTTGTTTTCTTCATTAATTTGTGCTTACTATAATCTCTTAAATTAATTTTTGTTGTGAATAAATTTATGAAAGTGGGATTGATGGTTTAGTATTGAATATTGTGTTTGTGATGTAGAAAATGAAGGAGCAATGAAAATGGTAGAAGGAAGAAGGTGTGATGAGAAGTTGAATGAGGATTGTGAAGAAAGCAAGTGTAACAGTGATTGTCAGAAAAAACATGGAAACTTAGCAAGTGGAAATTGTAATGCCATACAAGATTGCATATGCCGTTTTCCTTGTTAAGCCTTTCATCTTATCATCCCACATTGTACTTATATGAATTTTACTTTGTTTAATCCACAATGATGGATTCAAATAAAATAAAATTACTCTTTTAATGTTTCTTTTGTTTCCTTTTTACCAGTTGCCTTTCAATGTAGCATTTTCAAATAGCGAAGGTAAAATGCTAAAATGGAGGTTTAATAAAGTAAAATCTTAAAATTAAAATTAAATTTTTTAATACTGTATGACACTAATTTACTATTGATATGTTGAAGAAGAAGGCTAAATAAATCATTATGCGTAACAAAGATTGGTGTTGTCATATAAAATAATAATAAAAGAAAAAAAAGTTTTTGAGACCGGAAGAAATAGATATTCATCTACCTTAAAAAAACATTTCATTTTTACCAAAACCAACACATTTAAAAACTATAGGAGTTATTTTGAATTTATAGAAGTTTGGTTCTTATATGTAAAAGCGTATATATTCCCATATCATAATCTTAATAGCTACCTATATGTCAAGTTCTAGATTGAGTATTTGTGTATGAATAAAAGAAAAAAAAATTAAAAATAAATAATGGACAAAATTTAGAGTTTCCACGTCAAATATCACTAAATTATATGTTTAGCCTTCACGAGAAAAATCCTCATCACTGCTACCAAAGCTAAAAAGTATATTTTTCTTGAAGACTGGTTTATCGTAATCAGCACAAAAGAAAACGCATGAAGCTGAAGCTGAGAATTATAATAATTATAATAGTAAAGTTATTATAGTTTATATTTCTTAAATATAATTTATAGTTATTGTTACACTTTTTATTTAAATATAATTTATATCAAGTCAAAATATAAATTTGTAGATAATTATCTAAATATTTTATTTTAAAAAATTATAAATAGTTATATATAAATACATATTCGTAAATAATACAGATTTGTAAAAAATTATTTACATAATAGATAATTTAATAATTAATTTTATTGTTGATGTTATTATTATTATTATTGTTATTACTATTAAAATTATTAATAACATTAATAATATTATTAATATCAATAATGATAATAATATTACTAATATTATTATTAATGTTATTAATTTATTATTAGTATTATTATTTTTATTAATAATAGTATTATTATCATTATTAATATTATTTTTATTATTAATAATAATAATAATAACAATCATAATAAATAATAATAATAATAATAATAATAAGATTAGTAATTATTTAATGCAGTAGTTGAAAGTTTTACGTATATTTATAATCTGATTCAATTTTTTTTTCTTACAGATTGTTAATAATAGTAATAATAATTATATTATTATTATTAATGTAATTTTTCTCATTAATAAGGTATATATTAAAATTTTATTATTATATTTGTAAATTGTAACGAGCAATTAATTATGTTATTAATATTTAAGCTATATATATTTAAAACACAGTAAAATTGTTTATTATATTCATTTATGTGTTTGAATAATGTAATATATATTTCTTATAAATGATGTTACAGAAGGTGAAAAAAGTATTAAATTCATTAAAAAAAGTGAAGAACCTTAACTGGTATATATATAAATAAGGTATTGTATAAATATTAGAAAAACGTTTTTTTATTAAATTTCTTAATTGTAACGTGCAATTGTTATTAATATTTATAAAGGTATCCGTTTAAGCCATATATATTTAACACACAGTAATATTATTTATTTTATTAGTTTAATATAGTGTGTTTAAATAATGTTATATATAAATGGAGGATACAGAATGTCAAAAGAGTATTAAATTTATTTAAAAAGGTGAAGAACGTAAAATGGAATATATATGTTCATGCATAGCATGAGATGAATTATAATAATAATAATAATAATAATAATAATAATAATAATAATAAGAATAAGTATTATTTTTATTATTATTATTATTATCATTATTGATGTAATTTTTCTCATTAACAAGGTATTTATATAAATATTAAAATTTTATTATTACATTTGTAAATTGTAACATGTAATTAATGTTATGCTATTAATATTTATATGTTGAAGGTGAAAAGGACTTTTTTCTTTTACCTGATTAGCATTTGTTTATTTTTTATTTCCTTTTTTATTTTTTCTTTCTCTCAACAACATTCTTTATTTTTTAATTCCATAAATAACACTCTTCTATTTTATTTTTATTCTTTAATTAATGTATAATAAGTACATTATAATTATTATATTTTTTATTTTTTATTTATTTTTTATGATTTTGTGATTATATTTTATTATAATAATTTACTAGTTGTATTTTTTATTAAAAATTGATATTAGAAGAAAAATTTATAATAAATTATAAAATTGTTATTTGAATTAAAATTTATATTTTTCATTTGTTAAAAATATATATAAATAATTAATAGCAAAAATAAATAAAATTATTGAAGTATTTTTCAAATAAATATTAGTTAAATGGTTTAAAAATTTTAAATAAAATTTAATTTATTTATGAATTGCTTTTAAATGTTATATTTATTACTTAAAAATTATTAATTATTGAAATGATGCAATAGGTAAAGAGAAATAAATGATAATCATAGATTCACTCCTGGTACAAGAAATACTTTATATGAAATAAAACATAAATTTTATGTTTATCAAAACTCAAATTTTTTCTTTATAAAAAAATCAATTACATCTTTATCAAAAATCAAATTTTATTTTTTATAAAAAAATCAAATGATATCTTTAACAAAATATCAAATTTTATCTTTACCAAAAACCAAATTCTATCTTTATCAAAAATCAAATTTTATCTTTATCGAAATTTTGTTTGATTTTTGCCATTAGTTATTTGGATATTTTTTTTAACAAACTAAAAATATAAATTTTATTTCAAATAAAAATTTTATAATTTATTATAAATTTTTCTTCCAATATCAATTTTAATATAAAAATACACTCACAAAATTATTATAATTTATTATGCCAAATTTATATTTATTATAAAATATAAAATAAAATAATTTATCATTTTTTTCCTATTATAATTAATTAGTTAAAAAACCTATAAAATATTTCATTTTATTTTCTTTGTATTTTTTAATTGAATTTAATTATTTTTTATCTTAATTTTAATAAACTAATAATCACAATTTTTAATAACTATTACAAAAAATAAGTGCTATTATAGAAAATAAAAAAGTGCTATTTTAGGAATTAACAAATAAAGAATATTATTGAAGAAAATAAAAAATAAAGAGTGTTATTGAAGGAAATAAAAAATAAAAGATACTAATGAGATAAAAAAAAAAAGTGATTTTTTTACTTAATTGACACTTTTTTTAATTTTTATTTCTTTCAATAACATTTTTTATTTTTTTATTTTCCTTAATATCACTCTTTATCCTTTAATTCCTGAAATAGCACTATTTTATTAAAAAAGGTAAAACATTAAATTTATTAAAAAGAGTGAAGAACATAAAATGGTATATATATGTTTATGCATACCCTGGGATGAAGAAGGCATCAGATAGATTGAAGAGAAGGAAGAAGATCAAAGATGAAAACTACGATGAGTCTACTTTTGATGGTTCTGCTTGTTGCTTCCATTGAGATTGGTAAGTTATTGTAAAATTTTGGTTTGAAGTAAGTTAGTGAGATTGAGATTGAATAATGAAAAATTGTGTGACAGGAAAAGAAGGGCCATTGAAAGTGGTAGAAGCAAGAACATGCGTTGAAACCCTATATCCTAAGAATTGTGCAGTAAGCAAGTGTACCAGCGATTGCATCAGTAAACATGGATCGTCTGGAAGAGGAAAATGCGATTTTACAGGAGCATGCATTTGTACCTACTTTTGTAATTGACTCTTATCACTCTAATTTTATATGTATCATCATCCAATCAACCTAAATAAAATTACTCTTTAGCTACCATAAAATAAAATATTATATTGATAGAATATGTATGTGATAATGTTAATATATATATATATAGAAGCTTCTTCCTGCATATCGATATGTTCTTCCTGCACCTTTATATCTTTTAAAGTTTTCTAAATTGTCTATTTTAAAAAGACCTTTTTAAAAGTTTTCCGTCATCTAGGGTTACACTCTTTTCGATGGCCATGGATTCGCCTTTCAGAAATTACTGCATAACAACAAATTTATCAAAGCATAAAATCCTCGAACATTAAAACTTTTAGGCGAGGAAGATTTATATTATTATCGAATAAAGGCAACCTCATTATAAATCTTGAGAAAAATTCATTAAAAAAGCTCAAAATTTACCTTAGCAAGAATTTACTAGCTTAAATATAATTTTAAACTTTTCACTGCACTTTATTTTCTCTCAAAGATCAAATGTATTTAGATCAAGAATCTTACATTGTTTCCATGAAATTATAACAATCAGTTCGAACAACTTTAAACCATTTTGAACGTTAGCGCAAGTTTGTATTTCAATCAGGAAGTATATGTTGATTAGAAACATTAATATGGTGAGATAATTTCAATCAATGTAAAGTTTTAATTTTACATAGTATATCCATTTGAATTTCAATTAATATAATAAATTATGAAAGCAGTCAAATAAGCAATTTTTTTTTTGGCAACGTAAACAATATATCATATTTTCAATAAAACCTCTCTCTAATTATAATATATATTCTAAAACATTACAATATATATTAATCAATTCCAATTAGCTTCACATATATTAAAAAGGTGAGTGGCCCAAGCATTCAATTAATGTGCAGAATTTGGTACTTTAGCAACTCAAAGTATATGGTAAATCAAATATTAAATTCGAACCACAATAAAACATACATATTTATTGATTTAATTTAATAAAAAAATAAATCAATAAGTTAATCAGTTAATCACTTTTCAACGTTTGAATAGTAGTGCTAGATTTTAATTCAAATTCAAAAACAATTGAATAAAATTTCCGTACGACTTTTCAAAAATTATATAAATCAAATTACTTAAGCATTCAGTGACACCCTGATGCAGATTTTTAAAAGTAGAACATTTAAAAAAAATAAAAAATTCCTAACTTAACACAATTATTTCTATTAGATTGATTTGATTTTGATCGAATAATGTTGTTATTAAAATCAATTACTAATTTTTCAAAATTTTTAATATAGCCAAGTAATGCAGTAATCAAAATACTTTATTAGTTTTCTTAGAATTTCAGCTGAAACAAAATATCTGACAATTGATCATAATTTAAATTGATTATAATTTGAATTGAAAATAATAAATAACAATTAATTTAGCTCATTACAAATTGATGTGATAAAGACATTAACAGCCTGATTAGCTATATAAAAGACGTGACTTTGAAGAATTTAAAACCTTTTAATTTAAATTGATTCTCTAAAATCAGCTAGCAAATTACATTTTTAATTTTCATTTAATTATAATTACCAACTGCATTATATATTCTCTGACAACAATCCTAAGTCAGGTCAAAGAATTAGCTGCAATATTTAATTCTATTAAATATTATGAATGCAGTGTCCAAAATTTAAAGCCAATTTAAATTTAAAATAAATTTCTGTCATGTAGCAATAAAAAGAAAAAACAGTCTGTGCCTATCCAATTGATTTTCATTTGAATATAATGTAACTAAGCTCTCAAAACTTGACGACGTGAAAGACAAATTATTAGGACAGCCTAAAATTACATTTTTATATGCCTTTGTTAAAACTCTACTCTTAAGAAGACAATTTATTTATATTTGTATTTTTAAACTTTAGTCATTTTAAAAAATTTTAAACACATTTTTTTTAAACATTTAATTTTTTATAACGAATTTAATATTTGTTAGAAAAAATACAGATATTTATTAATATTTTTTATTATTTATTAAAAGAGTTTGTTGAAGAAAGATGCTAACAAATTTTTTAGTTAATTTGATTATATGCGTGACTCAATTGCGAATGACAACAATAATCCATTATAGATATTATTTTACTGTATATCACAAAATTCTGATTATAATAAGTTGGTTGTTTTCATAAACTGCCATCACAAAATATATTTTTTAGTGCATATATCCATTATATAAAAAATAATCACAATCTAAAAAACTAGGAAACGAAGAACAAATACAATTATAAAAGATATATTTTATTCTCTTTGCTACATGACCTGCTGAATTCACAACAAATTATCTTTTGCAGTATTATTGATCTAGAAATATTGCAAAAGAAGATGAGAAGTCTAACATGGATAATCACATAAGCAATCACCTTGCAAACTACAGTGAGCACTTGCTCCTTTTCCATACTTTTTGGGACAATCCACAAAACAATTATCACTTTCACAGTAATCATATAATTTAACTTCACACACTTTTGCCTCTGTCACTTTCATGGGCCCTTCATTTTCTGTCACATATTCAGTATTAAACCATCAGTATTATGCTCACAAACATATTCTAAAACCAAAATAAACTCTGAATATCAGATAATTTATTTTAAATAATTTTTTAAGAAATATTTCAAAAGTATATATAATTTCTTTTTTAAAATTATTTATTTTCAAAATAAAAATATAGTAGACAAACACATACAAAATTACTTATTTTTATAAGTGAAAAGAAGGTTGACCTAACATTTGTAAAGTTAAATCACTGAGTAGCTTAAGTAAATGAGAAACAAAACATACCAATGCCAATAGAAAGGACAAGCACAACGAACAGAACGAAAGAGAATTTCATTTTTTTTTTTTTCTAATTTGATTTCAGAATATAGAACGACATATTCTAATCTCATTTATATAGTGATTTTTTTTTATGTCATTCAAAATAGTTTTTTTAACTCATCTTTTCCTTGTTACATGACATTTTCATATAAATATTAATTACCCGTTAATATTTCTTCTTACAAATTATGATTGATTCTTACCCGTTCAAGTTTTGTTTATATAGAAACAATTCAGATTTTTTTATTACATATTAATGATTTGTTTAAAATCAAAGACATCAATTGAGACTAGATTCAATTGATTGTTCAAAGTTCAATACAATTGAAAATTTATATCTCAATTGATTGTTCAAAGTTCAACACAATTGAAAATTTATAGAAGTTTCACTATAATAAATAAGTTTTTACCACAAAAATTATAAATTTTGTCACTATTTATATATTATCTTTATTTATCACAAATATTATTTACAATAATAACAAACTTAAGAAAATATCATAATATTTATATTAAAAAATTACATATAATAACTAATTACTAAAAATAATATATAATAAAATTATTTTTCTTATAATAAGAATATAATTAATATAAAATTTATTAAATAATTATAGATGAATAATTATTTATTATTAATGAAAAATTATTAATTATTAATTAGTAATTTTTTCAATAATAATAACCTGTCATAAATTTATATACTTAACATAAATAGAAAAGTTATAAATACATTCATTTATATTAAGAAAAAATATTAAATTTATATTATTCTAAATTTGATAATTACAATTATAAATATAAAATTTATCACTATTAATATATTATATGTCACAATTTTTTAATTAGTCACAAACAATTCATTAAAAATAAAAAAATATAAATGTTACAAATAATTACTCATTAATATAAAATATGATATAATAAAATTATTTTTCTATTTGAAAAAAATATAATTAATAAATTTTTTGTTGAATGTTTTTAAATTAACAGTAATTATGTAATATTAACTTTTATTATTATTATATTACTAGTAGTTATTAAGAAATATTAAATTTATTCTACTTTATATTTAAACTTATGACCTTCTAATGATACAACTTTATTCTCACTATGCTACTTTAAAATTACAATAATATTTATGCCACAAATTCATTTGAATTTATGATTTTATTTTCGTAAGTCATTATTATTTTTTAAATAATTCAAGATATTAAATTTATCCCTATTTTATATTAGTTGTGACATTTTACAATTATAATAATACTTGTTTTGATATTTTTATCCACCAATTTATATCTTTATACTTCATGATATTGATAAATAATATATTCACTTCAAATTTAAATATAACATATAAAATTTGAATTACCAAACTATTATATATATATGGATGGAAATAAAACAGAAAGATATGATTTATTTAAATCTAGATCATTGAAAAAAAATAAACATACCTAATAACAAAATTTATATTTTAAAACTATATAAAACTATAATAAATTATTATCACTATTATCTTCGTAAATAATATTGTTTTTTTCATCATCTGTTAAATCAATACTTGTATACATATTTTTCATATAATAGGAACTTTATTGCATAATAATTATATAATAAACATGAATATAAATATCCATAGATTCATCATATATTTTAAAATATATTTTTCCACATAAAATTTATTAAAAATATCTTTGGACAAATACAAAATGAAATAAAATAAAATAAAACTTCTTCATCAGCTCACTAAAAAGTCACCTCACCTGTCAATTCCTGCTCATGTGTAATACGCTATCACTAAAAATAAAACAAACACCACACAAAAAGAAGGGTTAGGTAGAGAGTTTTCAAAAAAATATATTTTCATAAATTAAATTTCTATCTCAACCAAATAGCAACAAATTAAGCTTTGATAAATCATCTCACATAGAAAGACATTAGACTCTCTACTTCTAGAAGACTCATGCATTCAGTTAGACTTAGAGGTTTGTACCTGCCATATACCATCCATATGTTCTAATCAGCTCATATTTCATACCCTGGATATAGTCTGTCCTGATCAATTCTTATCTCAATCTCAGGTACAGTTCCCATATGCACAGGGGTTAATTCATATGTCATATTCCGATCAACTCATATTTCAAACCTCGGACATGACCATATGAACCTCCTTCGACTCTTTACTAACTGGTAATCTTCATCTATACGAATGCAATGTATTAGTAGAGTCAAGATACCTCCTTAGATAGATCGAATCCCCAAACAATGCACATCATAATAATCTCACCACGGTATCTCTTTTTCTGAAGATACTATGTCTCGATCACACACCACATCATTCACAAACATTGGTACTACGTTTGTGAATTTCAAATTTATTTCAAATTCATTCAATTCAATTTATTTCAAATTCATCCAATTCATATTCAATAAAATAAATAATTACAATATCCATTAAAAACATTTAAATTGGCTTCCCTTACTAAAATATCATCATTCTAGATAAATTTCTATTTCAAAGGAGACAAACATTTATAAAAAAAACATGCAACTAACTTCCCTTTCCTTTATAAAGTAGAGGTACTCAAAGGACTTTTGAAAACCTAAAATCACGGACAACCTAACTTTGTTCAAGAATTTGATCGAACACTCTTGCTTTACTCAACATTAGGAATCTAGGGACAACCTCTAATCATCAATTTGATAAGGAAGGAAGGTGAAATTTTAGAGAGAAGACAAATAAAAGGGAAATAACAACTTTTTTAGAGAGAGAGAGTTGATAGTTTTTATGAATAAAATATCTTCTTATAGATAATTGGTGGTTATTATAAAATAAAAACTAAATAACTAATTTTTATTTAAACAACTTTTTAAGTAAAAAAATATTTAGGTATTATCTTATTTATCTCTAAAGCTAAATTCTAGGTTAGTTTTTATTCTGGAGCTATTTTCTACAGTATTACAATCACTTTCTTTGTCGTCATCACCAATAACTTTCATAAGCATCATTGGATTTATATTAGTTGTAATTTGGGCTAAGTCATTTCTATCCAAAAAACACTTATGCTCATTATTTGACGCATTAGATGCAAATGAAATTCAGTCAATGTCTTTGTTTTCTTAACACACCTCATTTATAACTTCCTCTGGTATATCATACCAGTCTCAAGGCTTTGTTTTCTCTACTACTAGCCATTAGGGTCTTTGGTGTCTTTAACATAATGCACTTGTTGAGCTTGACTAGCTAAGTCATATGACTCATTAGTCCTCAATTTACATTTACTATTAATAAGAATAAAACAATATTTTTCTTCTTTGTATCCTCTCCCCTTGGAATTCACACCCCACCAACCACATTTAAATAAAACAACATTATTTTCATCAGAGTAACTTAATTTAATAATATTTTTTAAGACACGAAAGTAGTTCAAATTTCCTATATTCTCATCACCTCTAACTAAAACTCTACTACTTTGTGATTTCAAGTACATATCTCGATTATTTACATCAAATCTCAAACCATTTATCACATAACTTGTATATCAAAAAACAAGTGAATCTGGTCCACAAGCCAAGTTGAATAATGACTCATTTATTCTTGTGTCGCCTTCTCTTTTCAAAAGCCCAACCTATTAAAAAATAATAGGATAAATGTTCTTAAGCTATTTAATAATAGTCAAACAGATTTAAATAATTCTTACATGTTTTTTTGAACAATTGAAAAAAGTTCATTTTATTGTCTTTGTTTAACATTTTGTGAATTTGTTTTCTGCAATTCTTGTTTGTGTAGTCTAATCATAAAACACACAGTTATAATAAATTACATATAACCACAATAATATAAATGTGTAATTTAAGAAAATTACTTACTAAATAATAGGCGAGACTTCATCACGATTTTGGAAAACATAATTTCTTGCTTACTCTTGTTATACTACATTTAACTCACATATTTTTTTGCATGCAATGATTTTCCATCTTGTAGAAAAATTTTAAACTTTGATTTATTAACCTATTGTAAATAACCTTCATAATTTCTTCCATATCTATTTAATCTTGTCTCAACTCCATCCAAATATCTCAAACAGAAGTGCACACCCTCTTCTGCAACATAAGTTTCAACAATACATCCTTTTGGACGAGCCTTATTTCTTACATATGATTTGAGCTTACAAAGTTATCTTTCAATTGGATATATCTAACGATACTGCATTGGGGCAACAATCTTTGCCTTATCTACCAAGTGAATGGGCAAATAGACCATTATGTCAAAAAAGGAAGGAGGGAATATTTTCTCCAACTTACACAATGTCAAAACTATACTTTTTTTCTAGCAAGTGCAAAGTGCCTAAACTCAATGTTTTAAAGCATATATCTGTAAAAAAAAGAACTGAATTTAATTAGGGTCTCACAAACTTCATTTCGAAGAACACCACAAATTGAAAGAGGGAGAAAGCGATGTGGAAATACATGACAATCATCACATTTCATCCCATATATTTTCTCTCCTTGAACATCTATACATTGAGAAATATTGGATGAGTAACCATTAGAAATCTTTAAATCAACTAGAAATTCACAAAATGTATGTTTTTCTTGAGATGGCATGGTATAACATGCATACAAAAATGTGTATTTTCCTTCTTCAATCATGGTCAAATGAAGCTCTACATGTTTACCCATATGGGCAAGATCAAATCGAAGTTTATATTGTATTTGTCTTTTTTTTTCGAGATCCATTAATATTCCTCTATATAGTTACAAACACTTTTTTTTTTCAATACGCATGACATCAAGATTGTTACAAACACTTTTTCTTTCAATATGCATGACATCAAGATTGTGACATAATTTTCGACATCTCTAATAAGGCAACTAAAAAAAATGTTTTTTTTTTCTTCCAATTATTAGGTAATTGAACTTTTCCTCGCTTTTTTTTTCTTTAAAAATAAGAATATATAAACACTAATAAAAAAATATAAAAAAATAACAAATTAATGTATAAAGAAAGATAACAAATCATTACAATTAGTTGAAAAAATAAAAAGTATTATTTATTTAAATGTATTTAGTTAATACAATATAATTAGATATTAATCTAATTTGTATATTCAAAATATGTTGTATCATAAAATTATGTCATAATAATAATATTTAAATATAAAAATTCATTTAATATAAGACATAACGAAAAAAAAAGTTGTTTTATCTTTTACTTGAATTAGTTTAGATTCACATTAAAAAATATATTATCTACTAATAAGGTTTAAATTTAAAAATAAATTTTAAGAAAGAAGATAAAAATGATAATGCTTATATTTAAACATTTAGTTAAATATTTAAATTTTAAAGAAATATTTAAATATATAATAAAATAAGAATTATTTTAAATAATATTTTAAAGAAACACAAGATAATGTTAACATGGTCAAATTGTTGATATTGTTAAATTATATTATCTCCAGATAATTGTCTAGGAGCTCGACGATTTTCTTTAGTACTATAGAAAGTTTTTGCATTGTTTCTCCAAGAATGATCAAGTGGCAAAAAGCGATGACTTCCCATATAATTTTTTTTTTCATTTGGTAAACTTAAGGACCATGTATCCTCGTTACAACAAGGACATGCAAATTTTCCTTTAGTCCTCCATCCTGATAGATTTCCATGTGCAGAAAAATTATTAATAGTCCAGAAAATAGATGCATGTAATTGAAATGTTTCTTTCATTAACATGTCATATGTCTCTACACCGTTCTCTCAGTTCTTTCAATTCATCAATCAAAGGTTGTAAATATACATCAATGTCTTTTCTAAGAGCTTCAAGACCTGGAATAAGTATTAACATTATGAAATAAGGATCTTTCATGCACCTCTAAGGTGGAAAATTGTACAAAATTAAAATAACTAGCCACAAACTATATGAATATGAATTGCTCATATTTCCAAATGGATTGAAACCATCACTTGTGGTACCAAGTCTAACGTTATGTGAATTTGCCGCAACACATGAATATTGCGAGTCAAAATTATTCCTAGCAATAGAATGAACCGAATGTCTCATTTTCCCATCTTTATTAAAAGGCCAATCTTTATGCCACCTCATCTCTTTAACAATATTAAAAGGCCTATCTTTTATGAGATAATTTTTTATGTGGATCTTTATATCGAGGAAATTAACAGGTTGGACAAGAAGTTGATTTCAAATAGTCACCTCGATGAAGAATGCAGTCATTCATATAAGCATCTATTTTGGTGTAATCATGCCCAAGCTCACGAATAATTTTTCGAGCCTCAAAGTACAATTCAACAACTTTATTTCCTTGTGGAAATGTTTTTGTTAACAAATAAGTATCACATCAATTGCTTTTTAAAACCAAAAAGACAATTGATATTCAATAATTTAATGATAAATGAAAACTTGGAGAAGTTTCTGCAATCAGGACATAATTATTGTTCAACATCCTCTAGTAGTTTATAAAACGTGGATGTTTTTTCATTCATTGTATAATACTTTGACTTGTAGTATACCTTGTTTCCTTGCTTTCTTTGGTGCCTTCAACATTAATAGCACTCTGAATATCATGTAAAATACTTTGAATCCCATCACTATAATTTTTCTTGTCATCATCTTTATAATATTCCTTTGTTACTTCTCCATGAAGATCTCGTTAACATAATCTCTTTTTATCCCAATTGTGATCAAGTGCTCATATATGATTCTTTTAGATGGAAAGTGATTATTGTTACACTTTTTGCATGACATCGTAATAAATTTCCTTCCTCAAGATCAGTAAATGCAAATTCAATAGTCTAGAACTCCTTTTTCGTATAAAGGTTGTGTTCTATCAATTATTTGTGTTGAATATAATGGGCTTAGCCCATGTTTTCTATTAGTCTATTATTACTTTTATCTATAAATAAACAGTTCCTATGTGTGTATTTTACACAAGGGAGATTAATTCATAATTATTTTCTCTTTTATTCTAACATGGTATTAGAGCTAGATATAGAAGAGAAAAACCTTTTATTACCAATAATGTTCTCTATGTCCCTAAGTCTCCCTTTAACTTATTATCTATTATTCATCTCACTCGTTCCCTTGATTGTGTTGTTTCTTTCACCAAAGATTTTGTTTGTTTACAGAATCGGAGTTCGGGACGGATAATTGGCACCGGATGTGAATCTTATGGTCTTTATTACCTACGAACATCTGCACATGTTGGCACAGTTATGGATTCTCCATCTCTCCTTCATGTGCAATTGGGTTATCCTAGTCTTGCCAAGATGCAACAACTTATTCCAAGTCTGTCCAAGTTATCCAATTTGTCTTGTGAATCATGTCATATAGGAAAATAAAGTAGTAATTATTTTCCTATAAGTGTTTCTCAACGTGTTTCATCCCCTTTTGCCTTAGTTCATTCAGACATTTGGGGATCAAGTTGTGTTAAGTCTAATTTAGGATTTCAATATTTTGTTACTTTTATTGATAATTTTTCAAGATGCACTTGGTTATTTTTAGTGAAAAATTGTTCTGAGTTATTTTCTATATTTCAATCTTTTTGTAATGAAATTAAAAATCAATTTGGAGTTTCAATTCAAATCTTAGGCAGTAATAATGCTCGTGAGTATCTTTTTCATTCTTTTAACACTTTTATGAAATCTAATAGCATTCTTCACCAAACTTCATGTGCTTATACACCTCAACAAAATGGGGTGGTTGAGCGTAAGAATAGACATCTTGTTGAAATTACTCATACTCATTTAATTCATGGTGGGGTTCCTCAAAAGTTTTGGGGTGATGCTATTCTTAGTGCTTGTTATTTAATTAATCGTATGTCATCCTCAGTTTTAAATAATAAAATTCCTCATTCTATTTTATTCCCTCATGAACTTCTTCATCTCTTACCTCTTAAAGTTTTTGGGTCTAGATGCTTTGTTCATAATTTTAGTCATGGTCTTGATAAATTATTTGCTCGCGGTCACACAAATGTGTCTTTTTAGGATTTACTAGATCTCAAAAAGGATATAAATGTTCTCACTCTCTCTTAACTGTTACTTCATTTCTGCAGATGTCATATTTATTGAGTATTCCTTTTATTTTAAGTCTTTATCTTCTCCACCTGTGTCTCCATGTAATCAAGTACATATTCTAAATGCTTTGATACTTCGATTGTGTCCAGTGTATCCGATGACTCTCTTCTTGTGCCAGCTCTTCCGACCCCTCTAGCTCCGATAGTTGAACCTGATCTTCCCATTGTAAAGGTGTATGTTCTACTCGTAATCCCTGTCCATGTTATATTGCATTAAGTTATCATAGATTATCTCAACCTTTTTATAATTGTCTTTCGTCTATTTCTTTTGTGTCCATTCCAAAAACTGTAGGTGATGCCTTAGCCCATCCTGGTTGGCGTCAAGCAATGCTTGATGAAATAAGTGCTCTTCAAAACAGTGGAACTTGGAAACTCGTTCTTTTATCTTCTAGGAAATCTGTTGCTGGTTGCAGGTGGGTCTTTGCCATCAAAGTTGGTCCTGATGGTACTATTGATCGTTTGAAAGCTTGTCTTATGGCTAAAGGTTATACATAAATTTTTGGTTTAAACTATGGTTATACTTTTTCTCTAGTGGCAAAGATGGCATCTATTCGTTTATTCATAGCTATGGCAGCTCTTCAAAGATGGCCTCTTTATCAGTTGGATGTTAAAAATGCTTTTCTTAATGGAGATTTGGAGGAAGAAATTTATATGGAGCAACATCCAGGTTTTGTTGCTTAGAGGGAGTCTTCTGGATTGGTATGTCGTCTTTGTAAATCTTTATTTGGCCTTAAGCAGTCTCCTAGGGCTTGGTTTGGAAAATTTAGCAGTGTTGTTCAACAATTTGGTATGACACGCAGTGAGGCAGATCATTCAGTTTTTTATCATCACTCAAGAGCTGGGTCTATCTATCTAGCGGTATATGTTGATGACATTGTTCTTACAGGTAATGATAACCATGGCATCTCTCAGATAAAAAAACATATTTGTCACCACTTTTAGACCAAAGATCTTGGGAAACTCAAGTATTTCTTGGGGATTGAGGTAGCACAATCTAACCATGATATTGTTATCTCTCAAAGAAAGTATGCATTGGACATTTTGGAGGAAACTGGATTGATGAATTCAAAATATGTTGAAACACCCACGGATCCTAATGCCAAAATCCTACCTAGTTAGGGCGAGCCTCTTTCAGATCTTGAGAAATATAGAAGATTAGTCAGAAAATTGAATTATCTTACTGTTACTTGTCCTGATATTTCGTTAGAAGTTAGTGTGGTGAGTCAATTTGTTAATTCCCCATGTGTTGATCATTAGAATGCAATCATTTGTATATTTAAGTATATTAATGGTTCTCTTGGAGAAGGCTTACTATATGGTCATAGTAACCATAATAAAGTTGTATGTTAATCAGATGTTGATTGGGCTGGATCTCCGTTTGATAGAAGATCTCCTTATGGATATTGTGTTCTTATTGGTGATAATTTGATTTCTTGAAAAAGTAAGAAACAACATGTTGTGGCAAGATCTAGTGCTTATAAAGCTATCGCCTCAGCTACCTGTAAGCTTATTTGGCTTAAACATTTACTTAAAGAATTACAATTTGGAGAGGTCACTCAAATGATAGTTATATGTGATAATCAGGCCGTGACATATTTATGTATATCAGTTAATTCATTTTGAAGGGTGAGAGGATAAATATTAGCTCACTAATCACAATAAAACACGAGTCAAAGCATCTTTAATCCTAAATTACTTCACACGAGAACATGGATATCTTGGCCATACAGATGATGGAACAAATTGTAGCTTAGAAACTTTTAATACTAATACTAATTTTTGAAGCATGTGATTGGTACAATTCTATATTTTCCTTTGATTTTTTTTCTTGTTCACAATTCCACTGTGCTTGATGTCTTGACATCTTTTCCTTGAGAAGAACATGTTTGCATTTAATTTAAGGGTATGAAACAAAAGGCTTACTTCTGAATACACTTATTAATATTTTTGCTTGAGGCAGTGGTGGATGTGTTTTTTCAGCATTGATATTCATTTCTATTTGACCATTTGTAACAAGTTTTGATTACTTATTTTTTATTTTCTTGTCCCAAATATAGGTGAAAAGATTGAGAGAAAATATCTAATTGTTTCTCTAAGTGTAAAACATGTCTAACTATGAAGAACAAAGATTACAAAGAATCACAGAAAATAAATTAAGATTAGAGGCATTGGGATTATCACATATAACTCATTCATTGAAAGTTCCAATTCAAAATACCAAAAACAAGATGGAGAAAAACAAAACGAGTTAGCATGATGAAGAGTATATGCCCAAAGAAGTATAACAATTTCAAGATTCTAGTGAAGAAGATGAAAATTACAGGAAAAAAAAAGGTACATAATGAGACTCTTAATTGTACCAGTCATATATATAATCTAATTTTTTTTCCTTAATTTAATTTAGGTCAATATATTAAAAACCAACGTGGACACACCAATAATGTGAAACTCTCAAAGAAAAGAGAAAAAGTTAATTGTGATGGACAAAACATTTCAAATATCATCATTTTAGATAAATTTTCTATTTCAAACTAAGATAAAAAAAAAAGAACATAAAATTATCTTCCCTTACCAAAAATCATCACTTTAGATAAATCTCTATTTCAAAATAACATAAAGAAAACATACAATTAACTTTCCTTACCTCTATAAAATAGAGATACTTAAAAGTTTTTCAAAAACCTAAAATCACGGACAACCTAACCTTGTTCTTCAAGAATCTAATCGGACACTCTACTTAACACCATTAATCTAGAAGTGAGCTCTGATCATCAGTTTGATAAGGAAGGAAGACAAAATTTTAGAAAAAAGGCAAAGAAAATGGGAAGAACAACTTTTAAGTGAAAAGGTTGGTAGTCTTTATAAAAATATAACATAAATTTCTTTTAGAGAGAGTTGGTGATTGTTATTATAAAAATAAAAACCAAATAACTTATCTTCCTATATCTATACATTTTTAAAATATTATTAATTTTTTTAGTCATATTAGTAATTTATTTTATTTATTTTTTAGGGTCAAAATCCTTGAAGATAATATAGACCATCCAACCATTTATTGTTGTTTTTGAAATATTTGTTTAGTTTAATTAGAATTAAGTTTGATTTGATATATTTATGTTTGAAGTTCTTACTGTATATTTTAGTTTTGTATTTTTAAATGTAACCAATATTTTATATTTATATTTTGTGTTTTTTTAATTAATATCTATTTTGAAATTTTAAATATGATTTTCTCTTAATTATGACATGATATTTATTACAAACTATAATAAATTTTAATAATATTGATAAAATATTAATAATTAAAAGCAATTAATAGCTAATTATTATATAAATTTTGACATTAAAATAACACCAATTATAATAAATTAATAATAATGACAATTCATTTATCACTATTGTTTTATATATTTGTGATATTTTATTATTGTCACCATTGTCTTTTATACTTATAATATTTTATTATTGTCACTGTTACATTGAATTATTAGTGATAATTTTGTTTCTCATAATAGAACTTAATTGTAGTAACATCTTTAATTTTTGTCACAAATATAATAGTAACAAGAGTGCTAATGACAACTCAATTATTATCACAAAATAGTAATAGTGACATATTTATAATTTTTATTAATGAATATTTATGTCACTAAAATTAGTTTTTTGAAATTTAAAATAATTGATGAATTTGTTTTAGAAATGATTAATGTGATACTGTGGAGTTGTTTTCAGATGTTTCCAAGCTCTCAGCACATCATGAATCTTAAAATAGGTGCTAATCGTAGCAATTAGTAAAAATCATCTCACTAATAAAATTAATGATCATGGACCTTAAGAAAAAGTGATTAAGCCCTCAACCATCCCTATAAATATAGGGGCATGTCCAGACCAAGTACAAAGAGATGTTCAGAGAAGTCAAAGTACCCTCTAGTCTTTAGTGATAATTTTGTTTATCAAAATAAAACTTAAGTGTAGTAAGATCTTTAATTTTTGTTACAAATATAGTAGTGACAAGCATACTAGTGACAACTAAATTATTGTCACAAAATAGTAATAATTGTAACAACCTAGAAAATCTGTCATTTGAGTGAAATGGTATAAGTGGAATGAGCACTTGATTATTATATTATTAAACTAAAAATGCGTATTTATAGAAAAAGTAGTCAAGTCTCATTTCAACTGAAGTCATCATCTCTCTAAAACCCCTAACCTCTTTTCCTCTTACTTCTCTCTAAGTCTCTGCTTCCATACCTCATCAGTTTCTTAAGCGGAGCCCACCGTTGGACTCGTGACGGGGAGTAAGTTCATTTTCTGCCCCTTTTCCTTAGAGCAGATTTAGGTTTTTGTTTTTCCTCTGCTTACTGAGCTTGCATGTGGCATCTGAGCCATCAGACGGTGCCTCTGTGAGCTCAGTTTCCTAGTGTGTTAGTCTGTTCGTTGATCAGAGGTCCTTTGGTGCAGATTCGAGTTCCTGAGGATCTTAAGCTTTTGGGAGTGTTAGAGAAAACTTTCACTGTGATTAAGGTAAGGAAAGCTAACCTTAGTGCTTGTTTGATTTACAAATTTAAGTCTTGAATAGAGAAGTTAATGATTGTAGTAATTGTACAATTTGTATCTGGTAAAGTTCCTGCAGGTCTGAAATGTTGAATTGAATGTTGCATGTATGAGATAGTTGTGTGAAAATTGATGATATGTTGATTTGTTGAATAGATAATTTGTGCTAGGGTAGATCATTCATTGTGTATGTGGCTTGATTTTCACCCAATTTAGTCATCTGAGGCATGCATGGTAACTCTGATATATGAATTCTGTTGATTTTTCTGCATAATTCGCCCAGGCGACATCATCTCGCCCAGGCGAGAATAGTTTCGAGTAGCAAGTATGCTCTCTGGACTGTTTTCGCCCAGGCGGGAAATTACTCGCTCAGGCAAGAAAGTAGTTCACTCAAGCCAGGGTACACTCGCCCAGGCGAGGAAGCCCCTGGAGCAAGTGTGCTCTCTGGAGTACTTTTGCCTAGGCGAGAAATCTTTCGCCCAAGCGAAGAGGTATTCTCGCCCAAGCGAGAGTATTTTTCGCTCAGGCAAAAATAGACCTTGCTCTCTGAACTACTTTCGCCCAAGCAATAAATTTTTCGCTCAGGCGAGGGGTATTTTCGCCCGGACGAAATTGGTCTCGCCCAAGCTAAAAAAAAAAATGTATGTATTTAGTAAAACCAATTAATTGATAATTTAAGTTTAATTATATTGATAGTTTGGTGATTTCTTTAAATGTTGAGATTGAAGTGGAGATTGAGATTTATAAGTGAATGAATGCATGAGTAGAGATCTATATTGTAATGTGATATTGTTAAGAGTGTTGATAAAGTTTGTCAAAGCCTAGGCATAGTGTTTTCAGGAAAGAAA